>Ga0163144_10021522_pt1 | contig 12814 bp, 15 predicted proteins | sample OliLak19BULKMAT1_FD_123175 | JGI IMG/M metagenome (GOLD analysis project Ga0163144, IMG submission 123175) | Freshwater microbial mat bacterial communities from Lake Vanda, McMurdo Dry Valleys, Antarctica - Oligotrophic Lake LV.19.BULKMAT1 | ecosystem: Environmental > Aquatic > Freshwater >...
ACTCGACCGCGGCTTCTATCGCGTCATCGTCTCTTTCGGCTTTATGGAGGATCCCAACGTCATGCCCATTCTCCGCGCCGCCGTCGCCGAAGCCGATATCCCGTTCCCGGACAGCAAGGTCACCTACTACCTCGGCCGCGACAATCTCATCGCCTCCTCCAAGGGGCACATGGGAGCCCTCGCCGAGTCGCTCTTCTCATTCCTGCAAAAGAACGCCGTCGCCGCCGATCGGTTCTTCGGACTCCCCCCGCGCCAAGTCGTAGAACTCGGCACCCAACTCGATCTCTAAGAGTTCAGCCCAGCCAAGTTGTCCCCAAAAATAGCCGCCGCGTCTGGGCGCGAAATGCCGATCCGATCCAGCACCGCGCTCTGCTGCGCAAACACACTTTGCACCCAGCCCCGCGGGAAAAATGACGAGTCCGTTCCAAACAACAAACGCTTAGCCCCAGCAACTTCCAGCGCGCGTCGAAACACCTTCTCCAGGTCCAGCTCGCCCTCGTCGTATTTCGTCCAGTTATTCGAGCTCGACGTGTCCAGATAAACGTTCGGACAGTGGTCCGCTACCATCAACGCTTCCCGGAAGAACCCCGCCCCAAAATGCGGAATCACAAATCGAAGCCCCAGAAACCGCGACGCGACGCCATGCACATCGATCGGATTCGAAAATCGCATATCAAACAACGAAGGCAATCCCAGCTTCTTCCGAACCCCGACGCTCAGCACCCCGCAATGAATAAATACGTTCGTCCCCGGCCGGGCGGCCAGCATCTCCCAGAACGGCGTCAACCGCTCGTCCGCCACCGAGTACCGATGCATAGCCGGAAACAAACATACCGTTCGCAATCCTAAATCCAGCGCTTTCGCCGTCCGCTCCAGCGTATCCGCCGACAACGGATTGACCAGAAAGTACCCGTAAAATTTGCCCGGCCGGTGCCGCAACGCGCGCGCCACTGAGTCCTCGTCACCGGGCAAACTCGCAATCAATGCCGCCGTGTCCACCCCGTGCCGATCCATCTCGTCCACCCAACGCTCAGCCAACTGCTCAGGCTCCTCCGGTGGCGCTTCCCACCCTAGCTTCGCGGTCGCCAGCGTCGGCTCCGCGCCCGTCAAAAGCGCAAAAAAACGGTGCGAAAAGAAATGCACATGCGCGTCCCGAACCGCCAACGGGCCCCACGAAGTCTCAATCATCGGTCGGTTTCCCTTCCGACCCGCTGAATTGCGTAATGCCAGCCGACAGCGCCAACTGCGTCAAACTCGCAACGTTGTTCACGTTCAATTTCTTCATCATCGTCTTTCGATAACTGCGGACGGTCTGCAATCCCAGATCCAGCATCACCGCAATGTCCTTGCTCGTTTTCCCTTCGGCCACCATCCGAAGCACCTGCAACTCGCGCGGCGACAACCCCTCCAACACGGCCGGCAATGGCTTCGATTCCAAATCGCCCCGCTGGATCCTGTTCAACAGCCGATCAGAAACTTGCGGGCTCAAATACGAACCGCCCTTGCCCACCGTCCGCAACGCGTCCACCAGGTCGCTATCCGATGCCTTCTTCAACACAAACGCCCGCGCCCCGCTGCGAATCGCGCTGACCACCGAATGTTCATCGTCGTACATCGAAAGAATGATCACCCGAATTTCCGGGCAATGGCGCAGAATTTCGGTCGTCGCTTCAATCCCGTTCAAACCCTGCAAACCAATGTCCATCAGGACAATATCCGGCCGCAGCTGCTTAGCCATCTGCACCGCATCGGTCCCATTATCGGTCTCTCCCGCCACCGTAAAATCGGGGTTTTGGCGCAAGATCGCCTTGATACCGTCGCGCATGATTTTATGGTCATCAACCAGCAGTACGCTAAACGCCATGGAGAGTTAGTTTCACGATTGTACCTTGCCCAGCGGTACTCTGGATCGACATTCCCAACTTAGCGGCCTTTGCCAAATACCGGCATTGCAAAAGGCCCAGTCCCTTCGTCCGTTGCTCCAGGTCAAAGCCCCGCCCGTCGTCTCGAACCTCCACCACCCCAGACTGCATGCGAACTTCAATCCGCTGTGCCATCGCATGGTTCAGCGCATTTTCCAGCAACGCCTCGACGATCCGATACGCCGCATGAGCCGGTTCGTTCGGCCACCGCTCGCCCGGAGTCACCTGCAACCGAATCGTTAACCCCACCGCCTTGTCCCGCGCCCGCCCCACTAACTGCTCCAGCGCAAAGCCCAAACCGGCCCGCTCCACCACGTTCGCATGCAGCGCCTGACTCGCCGCCCGAATCCGGCTAATCACCTGTTCCAGCAGCTTCTGTATCTCGACCACCTGACCGCTCTGCTCCGCCGTCAAGTCGCTGCGCAACACATCCAGGTGCAAGCCGATCGCGCTCAACACCTGGCCTGCGTCATCGTGAAGCATCCGAGCCACTTTCGCCTGTTCGGCCTCTCGCTCCGCGAGCAGCCCTAACATCCGTTCAATGACTGGAGGCTCCAACGTTACTTCTTCCGTCCGAACGCCCGCCGCGCCGTCACGGCCACATCCGCGCCCGTCATTTTATATTTCACGAGCACCTCTTCCGGCAATCCGCTTTCGGCATACGTATCGTTCACACCATGGAACTCCATAACGCACGGCGACGTCTCCGTAACCACCTGCGCCACCCGAACGCCCAACCCGGAATCCACCAAGTGCTCTTCCGCCACGACGATACAACCCGTCTCGGCCGCCGCTTTGGCGATCAACTCCCGGTCGAGCGGCTTCACCGTATGCAGGTCAATCACCCGCACCGATAGCCCTTCGGACTCCAGCACTTCGGCCGCCCGCAAACACTCGGCCACCATCAGCCCGGTGCTGATCAGCGTCAAGTCGGTGCCCTCGGTCAACTGAATGCCCTTGCCGATCACAAACTTCTGCTCCGGCCCATAGATCACCGGCACTTTTATGCGCCCCGCCCGAATGAACACCGCCCCCGGATGATACGCCGCCTGCTTCACCAGCGCGAACATCGAAGGCTCATCCGCCGGGCTGATCACCGTGAACCCCGCGAGCGAGCACGCGAGCGATAGGTCCTCCACCGACATCTGCGATGGCCCATCTTCGCCAATCGAAATCCCCGAATGCGTGCCGACTACCTTCAGCGGAACCCCGCTGTAAGCCACGTTGACCCGCAGTTGCTCAAAACCTTTGTTCAGCACAAAAGCCGAAAACGAAGCCACAAACGCAATCTTGCCGGACGAAGCCAGCCCTGCGCCAATCGAAACCATGTTCGCTTCCGCAATGCCGCAGGAAAAGAAGCGTTCCGGGAATTCGTTCTTGAACAAATGCGTAAAAGTCGACTTCGAAAGATCCGCGTCGCACACCACGACGTTTTCGTTCTCTTTGCCGAGTTCCACCAGCGCCTTGCCGAACGCTTCGCGCGTCGCCGCGCCCAATTTCAATTCGTACTTGGCAGCCATTAGCCGATCTCCTTCAGCGCCAGTTCAACCTCTTCTTTCGTCGGGGCCACCCCGTGATACTTGGGGTTGTTCTCCATGAAGCTAACACCCTTGCCCTTCACCGTATGGGCAATCAGCATCGACGGCTTGCCCTTGGTCGCTTCCGCTTCCGCAAACGCCGCCTGAAGCGCCACAAAATCATGCCCGTCGACTTCGATCACGTGCCATCCGAACGCCGCCCACTTATCGGCCAGCGGCTCTACGCCCATAATGTCCTTCACCCAGCCATCCAACTGGATTCGATTATTATCCAGAATCGCGACGATGTTATCCACCTTGTGGTACCCGCCATACATCGCGGCTTCCCAAATCTGGCCTTCCTGAATCTCGCCATCGCCCAGGACAACGTAAGTCCGCGACGGGCTCTTATCCAGCTTCGCCGCTTCGGCCATGCCCAGGCCTAGCGATAGGCCAACTCCTAACGAGCCGGTCGAAGCCTCCAGCGCAGGAATGTAACGGCGGTCTGGATGGCCCTGGTAAATTGAGCCGATCCGCCGGAGCGTGTTCAACTGGTCCTTCGGCGTATAGCCGGTCTCCGCCAAAACGCTATACAGCACCGGGGCGGCATGGCCTTTCGACAAAATGAACCGGTCACGCAATGGCCACGTCGGGTTCGCCGGGTCGTGTTTCATGACGTCGAAATACAACGTCACCAAAATCTCTACGGCGGAAAGCGATCCGCCTGGATGGCCGCTCTTGGCCGCTCCGATCATTTCGATAATGTCCCGGCGCACTGTCCGGGCTATCGATTGCAACTCGCTGAGGTCACTCGTTCTTGTCATGCGATTCCTACCATTATAGGCGCAAATACCAACCCCTCCACTCCAGCAGCCGCAGAACCCCCCAGGTCATCGCAAAGAACACCAAAAAACTCGCCCACCAAGGCCCGGGAAGCATTAATTTCACCCAATCTTCGGTCCAGCCGCCCACAATGTACGCCGCCAGAGCGTTCGTCCCCAACGTCCGGAACACCGGAACCTGCGGGTCCCACGCGACAAACAGTCGGTAAATCACCAAGCTAAATCCAGCCGAAAAGTACAGATAACTCGCGCTCGCCGATTGCTGCGACATCGTCCACAGATCACGCGGATGCCACGGCGGCACAAACGGCGGCGCCGCCAAAACCCCACCGTTCGTCAGGCACGACAAACCGTACCCCGCCACCATCATCACCCCGCCCCATTGCACCATCTGTTGATACGCCCCCGCCTTCCCCCACCGGCACGCCATTGCTCCCGCCAGCGTCGGAATCGTCCACGTCAAAAAACCCAGCGGACCCCCGTCGATCACCTTATGGGCTCGCAGCCAATCCTGCCAAAACCACGCCGACAGGCCCACGTGGAGCAGAGAAGAGCAGACCAGGAAAATGGCTTGGGTTCGTATCGAAGACCTCAGCACCGGCAGCACCCAGAGCGTCGTGAACGCGATGTGCGTCAGTGTCTGGAACCAATACCGCCACCCGTTCACCGGCCAGTAGACGAGCGCCGCCACCAGCATCAACAAAAGCGCCCGGCGCACAATCCGTCCCACCGGCTTCTCCGCCCCCAACTGTAAGGCAAACCCCACCGCAAAAAAGAAGTGCGGCATGATCGTATCCGCGTAGCTGTTGTAAGTGTTGTGGTGCTTGAATATCGGGTGAACCTCGGGGAACGAACCGATAAAGTTCACGAGGAACATCCCCGCCACCGTGTAGCCTCGAAACTGATCTAGTGATGTAATCCGCAGAATCTCAATATTCTAGCCCAGGAATTGGCCGAGTAAACCTCATGGAGCTTCCGGTCCAACGACAGCACCAATCGCAGTCGATCTTCGGCCGCGCTCTTGTACAGGTTGGCGTCCCTCTGCGCTTGGCAACAAAGTTCGTTTAGCTCTTGGAGTTTGTCCAGGCGCTGCTCGCTCGCGACCCGGTAAGTTTCAGCCTCCTGACGGAGCGACTCGCTCAAACCATGTAACTCGTCCACATCGCGCGCCCGTTGTTCGGCCGCCTGCCGACTGATGCTCAACTGGGTCGACTGCTCCGCCAGGGCCTCCAGCAGTCGACCGATCCCCTCGTCCGCCGTGGGGTTTGCGACGGACAATTCAGTCGGAATCAACTCCCACCAATCGTCCCTCTCGACGTATCCCCCCGCCCGCAGCAATCCGGGGCAGGCCTCTTCCAGGGCGGCGCCCGTCTCGCGCGTGAAGTGGTTTCGCCAATCCCCGCTGATCCCTTTCCGCCGATGGCTGAACTCATTCTCCTCGCCCGGCCGCCGCCCTCCGCTCGTCGCCTGAAACGAATGCCGCGACACCACCTCCGTCGCTACCTCGTCCGGAACCTGCCAGTTCAGAAACACAAAAATCCGGCGGAATTGACCCTGCTCATCGGCGATTAGATCCGCGTAGTCGACCCGCATCTCGCCCGGCCCGGCCGGTTGGCCTACCCAAGACCGAAACTGCGCCGCCCAATGCATAAACAAGTGGATTCCAATCCGGATCCGGTCCCCCCGATCTGCATGGCGCAGCGGCAGGCGCAAAAGCGACGTGATCTCATTTGGCGTGTGACTGTGCGCCAGCGACATCACCAGAGACACGATCAGGTCGCGAGGGTCACGCAGGACAACCAGGCACCGATCATTCGCCCGTGGCCTCGGACGATTGATCCAGTCGGCCTTCCCCGCCGTATACAACGGACTCGCCAAGCCCGCCGATCCCTGCGCCGGCCAGCCAGCACTGGGAACGTCTCTTCCCGAATCGATAAGCTCGTTTTGACTGAAGGCAACAATGGCCGGGTCGCTTAATACGTCCCGGACCCATTGGCTCCCACATTTATAGAAAGTGCAATGAAACGTGCCACTAGCGTCTTGCTTTGTTGACATCAAAAGGCTAAACACGGCCCGTGAGGAAGAGTTTTAAAATGTTTTGCAATTGAGGTAAAGTGTCTCCATGACCCCTCACGATGCAAAAGCGATCGCCGATTTTCTAATCGGCAATGTAATGATGGAATCCGCCGCCACCAAGCGCGTTTTCTCCGCGGTGCCGGCGGATAAATACGATTATTCCCCCGACGATAAGTCGATGAAAGCGCTGGATCTCGTAAAGCACACGGCCGGAGCCGAGATCATGATTCTCGAAATGGCCAGCGTCGGCGGCGATGCTGCCTTCCCGGAAGCGGTCAACGCTCTCGGTTCCGCCGCTGAAGTTGTCGCATGGTTCGACACGGAATTGACCGCCGTCATTGGCCGCCTGCAGGCCAAAAGCCCCGAAGATCTTGCCGCCGTAATCTCGGTGTGGGGCGGAGCGTTCACCATGCCCGCCGTCAACTTCATTGGCTTCGCCATGGGCCATTCGATTCACCATCGCGGCCAGTTGTCGGCCTATCTCCGTCCCATGGGGGCGAAGGTGCCTTCGATCTACGGCCCCAGCGGCGATTCGGCCAGCTAACTGATCCGGGCTTTGCGAAAACGGTAGTCTTCGATTTGTGGCATCCGGATCACCCGGCACATCTCGAACAGACGACTCCGGGCGCGAAGCCCAATCTGATCGGCGAGGGTGCGGCCATACTCCCGGCCGCTCCCCGTCGTCGTCGCTCGACCGGCCCCGCCGATGTCCGGGTCCGAGAGGTTCGTCGTCGCAATAATCGGCTTTCGATTGTTACAGCGATGCGTAATCAGGCTCGTCACGGTATCTTCCACCCAGTCCGTAATCCGGTGCGCCCCTAAGTCATCGAGTAATAGCAACTCCGAGTCCAGCGCCGAGGAGTAAGCTTCCCGATCGCCCCCGCCACTGGCCGGGTCGTAGCTCGAACGAATGCTTTGCAGTAAGTGCTGGTAGTCGTAGAACAGGCCCGAAAAGCCCCGGCCAATCAGCGTTCGCAGCGCCGCGACGGCCAGATGCGTCTTCCCCGTTCCCGGCTCGCCGATCAACAGCAGCCCCGGCTTCTCCACCGCCGGAAACTCCTTCGCGTATCCCCGCACAATCAACATCACGTTCTGCAGATTGCGGAACGCAATCTGGTTGTCCGCCGGCAGCACGAAATTATCCAGCGAGGCGTTCTCATACAACGGCGGGATCCCCGCGTTGTCCCAGTTCTCCTGCTGCTGGTCGGCCAGCACGCATTCGCACCGCTTGGCACCGCTGATGCCGTTCCGTTCTACGATGATCCAGCCGGATCCTTGGCAGTGGGGGCAGGCGGGGTTAGGCATCGTTCACTCCAGTGTAACGAGTACCTGGCCCGACGTCACCGTGCTGCCCTCTTGCACCCGCACCGCCGCCACCACCCCCGCCCGCGGACTACGCAGTTCGTTCTGCATCTTCATCGCTTCCAGAATCAGCAGCCCCTGCCCCGCCTCCACCGCCTCGCCCGGCTGCGCCAGCACCCGGACCACCTTCCCCGGCATCGCCGCCTTCACCTCTCGCGCCGCCGAAGCCGCCGCCGCCCCCGTCTGAGTCCGAGCCCGCGGATCCGCCACCACCCGCCGCCATTCAATCGAGTTAACCGCCACCCACTCCGATCCCCGGCTCTCATGAATCACAAAACTCTGGCCATTCAAGAGCACCGAGTACACCCCCGGACGAATTTCGACAATATCCGGTACTATCACGAATTCCTCCAGGCCGACCGCCGCGGCACCGGCAGCGCCTCAGCCGTCGCCGGCCGGTACGTCGCCAATGCGGCCGCCAAAGCATCGCCCTCCGGCGGTGCCGGATCCGAATAATTGAACGTGTTCAAAAACGTCGTATGCAACTCGCCCGCCGCAAACGCCGGGTCGGCGATCAATTGCCGGAAGAAGTGCACGTTATTGCGAATGCCTAGGATCACCGTCTCGCTCAGCGCCCGCTCCATCCGGGCAATCGCTGTCGGCCGGTCTGTCGCCCAAACTGCCAGCTTCGCCAGCAGCGGGTCATAATCCAGCGGCACCGTCCAGCCTTCGTACACCCCGCTATCCAGCCGAACCCCAGGCCCGGAAGGCAGCTCCAATCGTTCAATCACCCCCGGGGAGGGGAAGAAGTTATTCGCCGGATCTTCAGCGTACAACCGGCATTCAATCGCCGCGCCGGACCAGCGAATATCCTCCTGCCGATGAGGCAGAACGGCTCCTGAAGCCACGTCGAGTTGCAAGTGCACCAAGTCCAGCTGGGTCACGAGCTCGGTCACCGGGTGCTCCACCTGCAGCCGCGTATTCATCTCCAAAAAGTAAAAATTGTGCTCGGCGTCTACCAAGAACTCAGCCGTTCCGGCGTTCGTATACCCCGCCGCCCGGGCAATCCGTATCGCCGCCTCGCCCATCCGATGACGCAGCGTCGAGTCAATCGCCGACAACGGCGACGGCGACTCTTCAATCACCTTCTGATGCCGCCGCTGCAGCGAGCATTCCCGCTCCCCCAAGTGAATTAGATTGCCATGATGATCGCCCAGCAGCTGAATCTCGATGTGCCGCGGCCGAATCAGCGCCTTCTCTAAATAGACCTCCGCCGAATTGAAACTGCGCTCGGCTTCGCTTGATGCATCGCGCAGCGCGGCCTCCAACTCCGCCTCCCGCTCAACGATGCGCATGCCCTTCCCACCGCCGCCCGCCGCCGCTTTGATCATCACCGGATAGCCGATCTGACTCGCAATCCGCTTGGCTTCGCCCAGATCGGTCACCGCCGCCGCCGTCCCCGGCACCACCGGCGCCCCGACTCGCTGCGCCAACTGCCGAGCCGCCGTCTTCGAACCCAGCGAGCGAATCGCCGCCGCCGACGGGCCGATAAAAACGATCCCCGCCTCCGCGCAGGCCTCCGCAAAATCGGCATTCTCGCTCAGAAAGCCATATCCCGGATGGATCGCGTCCGCCCCGTGCAGCCGAGCCGCCGCGATCAGCTTGTCGATCCGCAGGTAGCTCTCCGACGATGGCGACGGACCCAGATACACCGCTTCGTCGGCCATCTGCACGGCCAGCGACTTCCGATCAGCGTCTGAATACACGGCCACGCTGCGAATGCGTCGCTCCCGCAGTGCGCGCAGAACCCGGACGGCGATCTCGCCTCGATTGGCTACCAGAACCTTACCAAACATGAACAGCGATTGTAGCAGCGGTTTGGTACTCTTCTGTAATGGCGGTCGAAACAACTAAAAGTTCGTTGAAGCTTCAAGGTGTACGCTTGACGCGCCAACGGAAGATATTGCTCGATCTGATCGATAAATCGGGGAAGCATCTGGACGCCGAAAGCCTCTACCAGTTGGCGCGCCTTCAGGACCCCAAGCTCAACCGGGTCACGGTCTACCGAACGCTGAAAATGTTGAAGGTTGGCGGCCTCGTCGACGAACTCGACCTCATGCACCATTCCGGCGACCAGCACTACTACGAAACCCGTATGAAGCGCGAGCATGCCCACATCATCTGCCTCCGCTGCGGCAAAGTGGAAGAGTTTTTCGGCGAGCCCCTGCTCCAGATTCGCAAGCAGGTCGAAGAGATGTTCGGCTTTCAAATCCTGCTGACCCGCACCGAAATCGGCGGCTATTGTGCCACCTGCCAAATGCAGCGCGCCCAAGAGTTGGACGAAGCCGCCGTAGGAGCCTAACGAAATGTCTCTAGCCGCGGTACCCGTTCTCGAGGTGGTTTCGCCGTCCGGGAACCGATCGCCCGTGCCCCTGGAGCCCGTGCCGTTCCTGATCGGTCGGCAATCGGATAATCACCTGGTCCTGCGGGACAATCGTGCTTCTCGCTCCCATGCGCGCATTGTTTGGGAGTCCGGCGAGTACATCGTCGAAGACCTGAACAGCCGCAACGGAATCACCGTAAATGGCGAAGAGTGCGAGCGCGCGAAGTTGAAAGAAGGCGACGTGATCGGGTTCGGGGTCGAGGATTCCTACGAACTCGTCTTTCGAACCGCCGGTCAGGAAAATACGATCGCCCCCGCCACCGGTTTGCGGCGGCTGCGGTCGATTCTGGAAGTGGCACGGACGCTCACCGGCGCGCTATCGACTGACCACGTTCTCGCCAGCCTGCTCGAAGCGGCTCTCAGCGTCACCCAGTGCGAGCGAGGGTTCGTCCTGCTCCGCGAAGGCGACGGCTTGGCCATGCGGATCGGCCGCGATGCGGCGGGCATGGTCCTGAGCGAGCAGGAGTTGGCTGTGCCACGCGACGTGCTGTGCCGCGGCTTGGAGCGCCGCACCGAACTGCTCTCAATGACCCTCGACGGCCACGGTCATATCGTCTGCGTCCCCCTCCTCCGGGTGTCGATGGCGGGCGGCGAAGACACCGCAATGTTGGGAACCGTCAAGGATACCGTCGGCCTCCTCTACCTCGATTCCCGCGGCATGCAAGCCGATCTGTCGGGCACGAGCCGGGAGCTCTTGCAGTCCCTGGCCGTCGAAGCGTCCATGATCCTCGAAAACGCTCGGCTCATTGAGCAGGAGCGCTTAAAGCTGCGGATGGAGCAGGAGTTGGACCTCGCCCGCACGATTCAGCGGGACCTGTTACCGGACCAGTTTCCAACGGAAGGATGGTTTCGCGCTTGGGGCGTTGGCATCTCCTCGGCCCAGGTCGGGGGCGACTATTTTGACCTGCTGCCGGTTGGAGATGACCGTTGGGCCGCCGTCATGGCCGACGTCTCCGGCAAGGGCGTTAGTTCGGCCTTGCTCGCTTCCTTCCTGCAGGGCGTCTTCCTCGTCGCCACTGGCGAGACCACCTCCGCCGCTCGTGTGATGGAACGGGTCAACCGGTTCCTGTTGTCCCGCACCAACGGCGAAAAATACGCGACCCTGGTGCTCGTGACGGTGGACCGGGCCGGACGACTCGTCTGGGTCAACGCCGGTCATTGCCGGCCCCTGCTTTGGCGAAGAACCGGCGAAGTGTTTGAGTTGCAATCGGCCGGCATGCCCGTGGGGATGCTCGAAGAAGCGACGTGGGAAATCTACCGGCAGCAGCTGGAGCCGGGAGATCTCCTCGTGATGTACACCGATGGCTGCAGTGAGGCTCGGGATCGCAAGGGCGATATGTTTGGCGTCCGGCGCGTCGGGGAGAGCCTCCTCCGCTACGCCCCGGAAGGGGCCAGAGCGGTCGCCGAAGGGCTCTGCCGGGATGTTGATGCCTTCGCCCTCGGCGAGGAGCAAGCCGACGATCTAACGGTGCTGGTGGTCGAGTATCGAGGCGAACGCTAAACCGAAGCGCGGCCCCAAATTTGAGTTGCAATCGGTCGGCATGCCCGTTGGGATGCTCGAAGAAGCGACCTATGAGACCTGCTCTTGATCTACACCGATGACTGCAGTCAGGCCCGGGATCGCAAGGGCGATATGTTTGGCGTCCGGCGCGTCGGGGAGAGCCTCCTCCGCTACGCCCCGGAAGGGGCCGGAGCGGTCGCCGATGTCGATGCCTTCGCCCTCGGCGAGGAGCAGGCCGACGATCTAACCGTGCTGGTGATCGAGTATCGAGGCGATCTCTAAACGGAACCGCCGTCCCAAACGTGCTCGGAGTCCGGCATAAAGCTCAGGCCGCCATTGGTCACCGAAACCAGCCAACCGCCCGGGACCTTGCAACGCGATGCCGGAATCGACGAATGCATCGCCTCCCACTTCAACTTATATTCGGCCTTTGCCACGGGGCTCGGGGACGAAGCGCTCGTCGTTGCCCCGGAAGGTGCCGGAGCGTCGCCAATCAATCGCGCGGCGCCGCTCAGCTCTTCCGATTTGGTCCGGTAAAGCTCACCGAGATACGTAAACCGCTCCATGTCGCGGTCTTCCACCCGATCCTGGATAATCGCCCCAAAGGGTAACGTCCGCTTCTTGCCCGTAGGCATGCCGCTCCGCTTGTTGATCTCGTCGACGTCGATCGACTTCGTGATTTCGTATTTCGCCATGTCTGAACCAAGATACACATTCTAGGGGTGGACAAGCGAGTCAATATAGCGCCGATCGAAGAAATACACGTGGCCGTCCTCGGCCCCTACAAGAATGTCCAACCGTCCATCCCCGTTCCAGTCCGCCGCGTTCGGCGTCGGATTGTGCCCGTTCAATTTGGCCTTGATCAACGTCCCGCGCGGGCGCATCACGGGCTTCGCCTGCGTCCCTTCGTTTTCGTACCAAATCGGGCCGTCGTCAGAGTCGGTCACCAGGTCCAAATCGCCGTCGCCGTCCCAGTCGACCAGCTCCACTTTCCGCCGGCCGCTCGAACCAAAATTGCCCTTAGCCATCTGCAGAAAGCGCCCGTTGGTCTCAACGAAAATCCGTTCGGGAGGCAGCAGCACCAGCTTGCCGCCCACGCGCTGCCGGCGGTACAGCGCCAGGTATCCGCGATGGTCCACCATCACGAGGTCAGGCAGACCGTCGCGGTCCCCGTCCACCACCTTCGCCCTCGTCCGCCATTGCGTCACCAA
>Ga0163144_10021524_pt1 | contig 12813 bp, 4 predicted proteins | sample OliLak19BULKMAT1_FD_123175 | JGI IMG/M metagenome (GOLD analysis project Ga0163144, IMG submission 123175) | Freshwater microbial mat bacterial communities from Lake Vanda, McMurdo Dry Valleys, Antarctica - Oligotrophic Lake LV.19.BULKMAT1 | ecosystem: Environmental > Aquatic > Freshwater > Lake...
CACAGCGATGGGAGCATGGCGACTGACGGGCTGTACCATTACCGGCGGCACGCTGCTGTCGACGGGTGGCACCTTGGTCGCCAGCAATGCCACCAACGTATTCGATGGCGTGACGCTTAACGCTGATCTTGATATCGCGCAAACGAACGCAGCTCAGGTGACGATCAAGAATGTGGTGACGCTCGCCACCGGTCGGACCATCTCCATCGGTGCCGCCGGCGGCGCGACCTACGGCTATCTCTACTTCACCCCTGGTGCGGGGAATGTCGCCACGCTGGCCACCAGCGGCACGGCGTCCGTGGTGCTGGGTGCGTCCGTCAACAACCTGATCCGTGATGCGGCTGCCAACACGACTATGACGATTGGCGCCGGGATCACGGTGTCGGGCGGCACGGGTGGCATTTATTCCTACCAAGCTGGTTCGACCCTGACCATCGCCGGCACCGTCGATGCGACCACCGCCGGCCAGACCATCACGGTGGGTAACAATGCCGATCTCACCACCATCGCAGCGGGCGGCATCGTGCGCGCCAGCGGCGGCATCCTGACGCTGACCGGCACCTGGACCAACAGCGGCACTATCGCGGTGTCAGCGGGTACGGTGAATCTCAGCGGCACGTTCGGCTACACCAGTGTGCAGAACGCGCGTTGGAATCGCAGTGGCGGCACGGTGAACCTGGTCGGCACCCTGACCATCGGTGGCGGCAACACGCTGACGCATACCACGGCCATGGGTGTGTGGCGCTTGGCTGGTTGTCTGATCAGCGGTGGCACGCTCACCTCGACCGGTGGGACGCTGGTGGGAACGAATACCACCTCGGTGATCGACGGGGTGATCCTGGATGCCAATGTCGATCTGACGACGGCGAATGCGGCGCAGGTGACCATCAAGAATGTGGTGACGCTCGCCACCGGTCGGACCATCTCCATCGGCGCCGCCGGCGGCGCGACCTACGGCTATCTCTACTTCACCCCTGGTGCGGGGAATGTCGCCACGCTGACCACCAGCGGCACGGCGTCCGTGGTGCTGGGTGCGTCCGTCAACAACCTGATCCGTGATGCGGCTGCCAACACGACGATGACGATTGGCGCAGGGATCACGGTGTCGGGCGGCGCGGGTGGCATTTATACGTACCAAAGTGGTTCGACTTTGGCCATCGCCGGCACCATCGATGCCGCGTCAGCAGCCACGACGGTGACGGTTGGTAACAACGCCAACCTCACGACCATCACGGGGACGCTCAAGGCGAGCACCGGTATTCTCACTCTCGCAGGGACGTGGACGAATAGCGGAACCATCATTACCCAGACCGGCACGATCAACCTGGGCGGAGCATTCGGTTACACCAGCGTCGTTGGGGCACGTTGGAATCGTTCGGTTACCGATACGGTGAACTTGACTGGCGTGCTGACCATTGGCGCGGGCAATACCCTGACTCTCGATGCTCTGACCGGATCCTGGCAAGTTCTCAGTGGCACCGTGAAAAATGGCACCTTGATCGATACCGGTAGCCGGCTGGTTTTCACTGCATCCGCAGGAGCAGTGGATGGGGTCACCATTCCGCTTGGAACGGTGATTGATCTCGGCATCTCGAACGGCGCGTCGGTTTACCTCAATAACAGCGTGACCATCAACGGCACGATTAAGGTCGGGCGTACCAATGGCGCCACCTACGGACGTATCTACTGGAATTCTGCAACGGCGGCCTGGGGCGGCAGTGGCAATATCGTGTTCGGTGCGAGTACGTCGAATGCCTGGACAGCACAATCCGGCGCGGGTGCTCTTACCATCGGGTCGGGGTTGCTGATCCACGGTTCGAACGCAATTATTTCGGCAACGGTGAGCGGCTCATCATTGGTCAACAACGGGACTATTTCGACCGATGTGGCAGGTGGAGCTTTCCCCTTCACTTTAACCTCGTTCACCAACAACGGCACGCTCATCGTTGGTAAGAACACCATTCAGAACTGGAGCTGTAGCAAGAATTTCACCCAGTCGTCGAGTGGCATGCTGGAGTTGGATATCGGTGGTGGCAGCGCCGGCCAAGCTGATCGCCTTGCCTTTAGTAGTGGCGCTTCCGCAGTGGTACTGGGAGGCACTCTGCGCTTGATCTCCAGCAGCGGTTTCGTGCCCACTCCAGCAACCTCCGTCGATCTGATCACCATCGCCACCGGTTCGGTCACGGGAAGTTTTGCCACGGTGCAAGGCGCCTACTCAGTCAGCTACGCCGCCACAAAAGTCACAGCCGTCGGTCAATCGGGTCTTACCGCACCGGTGGTGACGCTGGCAACAAGTGCGAGTAATCCGACCACCGTCTCACCCATTCCAGTGACGGCGACGTTTACCTCTGCGGTCACGGGCTTCACTGCAGCCAGTTTGGTGGTGACCAACGCATCCGTCAGTGGCTTCAGCGGCAGTGGCACTACCTATGCCTTCAATCTGATCCCGTTATCGAGCCAGGGCACCGTCAGCGTGAGTGTCCCGGCAGGGGCTGCGAGCGACGCGCAATTCCTCACCAATCCGGCATCCAATTTGACCCAGCGCCTTTACAACGGGGTTGATCCGACCATCGCGGTTATAAGCCCTGCGATCGGCACCGACCTGGGGGGCACGACGGTCACCATCACCGGTACTGGTTACTTGGCTGGATCCACCAGTGTCATGTTCGGTGGAGCGTCGGCGAGCGTGGGAACGGTAACTGCGACGACGATCACCTGCATCGCGCCAGCGGGAGCTGCGGGAACGACGGTGGATCTGCAGGTGGCGGTCGCTGGCCGATCGGTGACGGCCGTTGCGGCCTATACTTACTCCGCGTTGGCTCTGCCTGCGATTAGTGCGCTCAATCCTGCGAGTGGACTGATGGCTGGCGGTACGGCCGTGACTATCACGGGCGTCAATCTCAACGGTACCACCGCCATCACCTTTGCGGGCGTAGCGGCAACTAGCGTCAACGTCGTCAACTCCACCACGGTGATCTGCGTGACGCCAGCCTATACAGGACCCAACCCGCTCGCGGTTGATGTACAAATCACGACCGGGATCGGCAACACCACCAGCACTGGCGCGTTCTATTACGGCAATTCTCCGACGGTGGTGGTCGGGGCGAGTGGATCGGCGACCGGTTCTTCCCCCATCACGTTTACGATCATCTTTTCCGCCTCGGTCAACGGGCTTACCACCAGTGGTCTGGTGGTCACTAACGGAACGCTCGGCACGCTGAGTGGAAGCGGGACGACTTACTCAATCCCTGTCACTCCGCTGAGCGACGGCGCGGTGACCGTGGGCGTTAGTCTCAATGCTGCGACGGACACCAATGGCCTGAGTAATCTCGCATCGAACGTCGCCAACGTCGTCTACGACACGACGCCTCCGACCGTAGCGATCACTCCTATCAGCGGCACGTTCTCCAGTTCACCGATCACCTTCTTGCTGACCTTCTCAGAGCCGATCGTCGATTTCAGTGTGGCCGATCTGGCGTTGGGTAATGGAGTCGCAGATTCGGTGAACATCATCGACTCTTCGCATTACACCGTTCCGATCACCCCCTCCGCTCCGGGAGCGGTTTCGGTGACCTTGTCGGCGACGACGGTGACCGATGCGGTGGGCAACGCCAATGCTGCATCAGCCACTGCGACGGTGACCTACACGGCAAATCCAACGGTGGTGGTGACGACTGCTGGATCGTCGACTAACGTGTCGCCGATTTCTTTTACGCTGACGTTCTCTGCCCCGGTTACCGGCCTGGGTGCGGGTGGGTTGACCGTGACCAATGGAACCATCGGGACGATCACCGGCAGCGGCACGACCTACAGCGTGCCGGTCACGCCAACAGCCGATGGGTCGGTGAGTTTGCAGGTCCAAGCCAACGCGGCGACCGATACCAATGACTTGGGTAATGTGGTGTCGAACCTCGCCAGCGTGAGCTACGACGGCACCGCACCGACGGTGGTCATCTCACCGTCGAGCGGAACGACGTCGACTTCGCCAATCATTTTCAGCCTCGACTTCAGCGAGGCGGTAAGCGGCCTGGCGAGTGGAGATTTGGCCATCGGTAACGGCACCGCTGGAGCCATTACCGCCATCGACGCGCTCCGCTACACCGTCCCAGTGACGCCACTCGCCGCAGGAGCCGTGACCGTGGCGTTGACGGCGGTGGCCGTGAGCGACGTGGCAGGCAATGCCAATGCGCTCTCCGCGAGCGCGTCGATCGTTTTCCTGACGGGCAAGCCTACGGTGTTGGTGACCTCGGCTACCGCGACCAATGTGGTGCCCATCGTATTCACGCTCACCTTCTCCGCGCCGGTCACTGGATTGAGCCCCGCCGGATTGACCGTAACCAATGGTACCAGTGGGAGTCCGACCGGCAGTGGTACCAGCTACTCGCTTACCGTCACACCGACCACTGAGGGTGCGGTGACCGTGCTGGTCAATGCCGATGCAGCGTTTGACGGCGCCAGCCAAGGGAACCTCGCTTCGAATCTGGCGAGTGCGGTCTATGACATCACTGCTCCAACCGTGGTGATTTCACCCACGGGCAGCACGACCACGGCTAGTCCGATTCCGTTCTCGCTGAGCTTTTCTGAAGCTGTGACCGGTCTGGATGTCAGCGGTTTGACGGTCGGCAATGGCGTGATTGGCACCATCACTGGTTCTGGTGCATCCTATACGGTGCCAGTGACGCCAAGCGCAGGCGGGGCGGTATCGGTCTCGCTCAATGCCAACGCCGTGACTGACGCCGCCGGTAATACCAATGCAGCGTCGACGCAGGCAGTGATTACCTATACGTCAATCATCACCTTCGTCCCGCTTGCCGATGCGGTCGGTATCATCGGCAGTCCGATCGCCATTCCTTTGGTGGCCAACAGCACTGCGCTGCTGGCGACGGTGTCGATCAGTACGGGTACCGATCTGGTCCCACTTGGACTCACTCTCGCCACGACGAACAATGGGCGCGCTCTGCTGAGTGGCACCGTGCCCGTTGGTCTCACCGTGGGCACCTATCCGCTGACCTTCTCAGCAGCGGACGGCATCTCGACCGCAACCTCCGGCTTCTCACTGACCGTCGTCGCGGCAAGCGTCACTACACTTTCCGCTCCGACACTGCCGCTGACCGATGACACCGGACCGGCACGGTTTGTCGCGCTGGGTCTTGCCACGCCTGAAGGAATCCAATCGGTGATGAGCGCCTTGGTCGGCAAGGATCGTTTCCAGGCGCGCGCCTTCGCCTTCGACAACGGCGTCCAGTCGTTCGTTGAACTTCCGTCCCAACCGATCGGCGGATTGACGGCGTATTCTGGAATGTACCTCGTCAGTCGTCTGCCACTTACGATTGATCTCAGTGGTTCGCCAGTGCCGATGCCTGCCGTTCTGGTACTCAAACCCGGTTGGAGTTTTTTAGGCGTACCACCCATTCACGATGGGGTCGGAATCCAAACCACGCATTTGTGGGATCATTTCCAACTGCAAACGAGCGATGGCACCCCCGTAGCTAATCCGATCGATCTGATCGGCACACCGGGCGGAGCGCTCACCACCACCGAGCCGTATTGGTGGAATGGCAGTGGGTATACGCAGGTCACTACGCTCTCAACCGGAACCGGATACTTCTTTAAGAATAATGGTTCCCAGCCGTTGCGGTTGGTGCGTACGGCAAATCAAATCGCGAGCGTCGGAGCTCTGCTTGGAAAAACTCGGCCTTCCATTGGAGCGGTTCACCTTCGTGCGGTCAGTGATCGCGGCATGCCTCCGCCTCCCCCAGGATTTTCCGGCGCCAGTGCGAACAATAACAACGACTCAAGCGGTAGCCGCTGTGGAGCTGGTTCCGGCGTGGGCGTCCTCGGAATCTTCCTCCTCGCGCTCTACCGGTTGCGGTTGCGCCGACGCATCACTAATTGGTGATGCTGGCGCAGGCCCATTTCAACGTGATCTCTGGCTTGAAAGCAGCCTCGCACGACGCGATTTTCCGCGCTCCTGCTCACCGCGATGTGATGAGCCCTCCACACCGTGGAGCGATCAATTTCCAGGGAGCGCTGGCGGTGTTGGAAGTTCGCTCAGTCCTGTTCCGATGACTTGCTGGGTCACTTCTTCGACGATGCGATTGGTTATCTGATCGGTGACGGCGCGAGTCACTTCTTCGACCACTTGCTGTGGCAGAACAGGGTCAAAGGCTGCGATCCCAGGTACCCCGGGCGCACTAGGTCCGGCAGGAACTTCGGCATCTTTCACGAGTATTGCTCCCGCACCCGCACCCGCACCCGCTCCCGCACCCGCTCCCGGGCTCGCCGTGTTGCTATCGGACGTGGCAGTACCGGGGGCGCCAGCGCCGGACCCGCCGCCTGTATCAAGGACGCCACCAGTACCTGCACCTGGGGCGAAACCGGCTTCAGGCACTAGCCCAAGTCCCGCAACGGCTTTGGGGAAGGTGGAAATGGACGCCACCGCCGACAGGGATTGTGGCTGTCCCAGTCCCGTCTGAGTATTGCCGCTCAGCCCTTGGCCAGCGACGAGTTCGACCGGCGGATCACTGCGATTCAGCAGTGCGGCGATATCGCGGCGCAAACTGATCGACACTTTGCCGAGAACCATTGCGACATAGTCAGTGTCGCGTCGCGTCCGATCGACCACAAAGATGGTGCCGGTAACACGAATCGAGATCGCAGCACCGCGCACTTGGAGCGAAGCATAACTGCCGAGCGCATCGAGCTTGGCTTCCAGGCGACCACGCTGCAAATGGACGATGAGATCCGCGTGGCCGGCGTCGTCCTCGCTGCTTAAGCTGACCTCTGATTGCGGCAACAACAGCAAGGTGCCTTGGGTCGGCGTGACGAAATCGATACGGGCAACCGTGTTTCCGGAGACCGCAAGCAGTTGACCGCCCGAGACGTCTGCTCCAGGCGCGAGTGCTTGGCCGTCACGAGTGACCGTGCCTTCGACCAGTCGAGCTAAGACCACCGAATCGGCGGCGCTCAGCGCGAGGACACCAACGAAAAACAGAATGACGGTGCGCATGGCAGTCCTCAGAACGTAGTTTCGAAACGCAGACCGGTCTGGAAGCGTTGATAGTCGCTGATGTCGACGGTGGAATCCCTGTTTGAGAAAACCACATACGGTCCAAGGCTGGCCGTGCGCCATAACCACCACGCGGCTTGCCCGCCAGCGCGCAGGATCGATTGGCTTTCTTCTTGGCTCGAACTGTCGGGATGGTCGTAGGTACGTAGCTCAAATGAGAGACGCAAGGTGACATCGATCGTTCCTGCCTCGATCTGCCGTTCGCCAAAACGCCACGCTCCGGCGAGCGCTCCCGTAACCGTGCGATAGGTATCGGCATCGCCTTCGGCGAGATAGCCACCGCCGCGCAGTGACACCTCCAGGTTGCGGCGAGAATCAGATTCACGCAGCAGAAAGAGGTGTCGATAAGAGACCTCCAGCAGCGATCCGCTTGCAGCCGTGTTGTCATCGTAATCGAGGCCGACCCACCCGACGGTGACCACCCCAACCCACCAGGGGCGTACCTTGGTGACGATGGCGGTGGCCATCAGACTGGATGCCGCTCCGTCCCCATCGAGCCAATAGCGATGCGCGGCTATCAGCAGTCCAGGATCAATGCGGCCAAGCGAATCCGTCACCAAGGTGAGTTGGCCGAAGGCACGCAGACCAGCACGTGACAGGTCGGCCTCATGGGCCGAGGGATAGGAGGTCTGATCGCCATCGGCGGACACATCAACACGTCCGATCGACGTCGAGATCGGATGCCAGGCGAGCCGCAGTTCACCGCCGAGTACTGCGGAGCTTTCATCGGTGGCACTTGGCCGGTTAGCCGGTTGCAGCAGTACGTTGTTGTCCCAGCCGCCGACTAATGCCACCGACCCGGTCCAACGATTAGCCTCTGTGGCTGGCGCGGCCGGGATTGCCGACGCTGCGACCACACTGGCTGGCACAGGATTCAGGATCGGCGCTCCACCCAGCGGGGGAACCACCGGATTCTGATCTGGCGGCGGCGGATCTTCGCCACGAACGAATGGTGCGAGAAGAATCAGAGCGAACGGCAGCGTACGAATCACGGGAACTCCACTAGGATGCGGAAACCGAAAATTGGTGAAACGAAGGTTTCGTCGATGCTTTCGTTCGCGGCTGAACGGAAGAGGAAATCGGATTCATCCGCCCATGAACCACCAGCGACCAAAGCCCCCTTGGTCCCTGCGGTGAAAAGATCACCTTGGTAACTCGGACGGTCAGCCAACCACTCACGCACGTTGCCCGCCAAGTCGCGATGTGCGAAGGGGCCGACATCGTTGACGTTGCTCCCGGGACGAGCAGCTCGGCCCGAACCACTGAAGGCATTAATCGCAAAAGAGCGATCGAAACCGGGGCCCCAGGGGTGAACACGTGCCGGATCACCGCCCTGTGCTGCCCACGCCCGCTCAGCCGCGGCGGGTAGGCGTACGCGGACGCCTGCTTTTCGGCCAAGCCACACGCAGAATGCCTCGGCGTCCGCGCGACTGATACCAGTAACCGGCAGTCCGGCCTCGGCCCGCTCCGGCTCAATGGCGTCGATGTGAGTAGCATCTGGGCGCAACTGCCACGTTAGCGACAGCGGTTCGCGCGCTGATGGCACCGTGCGCGGGATATAGAGCAAGGGCTCGCGGGTCTCGCTCGCATCGTCTCCGCGTTTGGTCAAGCGTTGCCAGGACGCTTTTACCTGCGCCAACACCGTCGGATCATTCAGAAACGCACGGTATTGTTCGATCGTGACTTCGTCCTGGCCGAGCATGAATGATTTACCGAGCGCCGCTGGGACGGGCACCAGACGCAAAGTGTGACCGGGTATCGACGGCAGGGTGGCGGGGATCGCCACGGTGACCCGTTCGCCAACGGCGACTGCGACGGACAGTTCGGTTTGCCCGGCCTGCAAGCGGTAGGAGCCCGCGTCAAGCGGCACTGGTTGCCCGGCAGCCATGGTCTCCGCTTTGTTGCTGGCGATCAGTCGACCATCGCCGCTATCGCGTAGACGGCTGAGCTGCAGGGCGGTGCCCGCTGGCGCTTCAACCACCACGGTGCCCTGACCGGCGATCTCGGCACGGTAACGGCCAGCAGTATCGTAGCGCACCAGCTGGCTGCGACTGGCCAGCAACTCGGCCAGATCGTTTTTCACACGCGCGTTACGCAATTGCACCAGATAGAGTTCAGCGAGCAGCGCATTGGCCGCAACCGCACTCGGCGATTCCGGTTGGTCGGTGACCAATGCCAACGCGTTCTGTGCCGCGGCTTCGCTATCCGCCCATTTCTGTGCGGCTTCTTGTGTGGCGGCGAGTGCCGCACGGCGAGCGCTGAACAATGGTTCCTTGCGCGCGGCGGGCTCCGCCGCCAGCTCGCGATCCAGCTTGGCAGCAAGCGTCTGCGCGGTTTCCGCACGCAGGTTTGCATCATGGAATGCCTGCTTGGTAATCCGCGCGCCAGCAAGCTTCTGTTCCGCTTCTTGTGCCCGGGCTTGACGTCGCGCGGTATCATCGGCGCGACGTTTGGATTCGATCACGGTCGCCAGCTGTTCTTGCAACTCACGTCGTAGCGGTGCGGCGTCCGCGTGATCGGGTGCGGCGTCGAGCGCCTGACGGACCGCCAGCTCGGCATCGGCTAGACGTCCACCCTGGAGTGCGTCAGCGACACGCTTCTTGAGCCGGTTCGCTTCATCCAACCGTGCGGTGCGACGTTGCCGTTCATCCGCCAGTGCTTGCTGCGTCAGCGCGTCGGTGCGGGTCGCACGGATCTGCGCAGTGAGCACTTCGTCTTCCACTGGCGCAAGATTCGCCGCTTGGTCGGCAAGAAAAGTGGCACGTGCGAAGTCACTGGCACCATGACGAGCGCGGGCTTCTTGCACGAGATGGCGCGCTTGATCACGATGATCCAAAAGCTTGCTCCGACGTTCAATATCTGCGCGCAAGCGGTCACTGCGTTTGATCAGATCCTGCATGCCATCGAGACCGTCAGCCTGTTGGAGGTCAGCATTGGCGACCTTCAGCTGATCGGCGATGGTCGTCAGCGCGGAGCCATCGACGGGTACCGGCGGCACCCCAGCCAGGTGCTGCTCGGCACGTTCGAGCGCGGCCTGACCAGTTCTGCGCGCCTCTTGTTTGGCCTGGAGCTCCGCCCGTCGCCGATCATCGCGCAACAGCGTACGTACCTGTTCCCGTTGTTTATCCAGCTCGTTATCTTTGGGGTCGAGCTCAATGGCTGAGGTCAGCACCCGTTCGGCGTCTTCAAGCGCACCCCCGATCTTGACCGGATCCTTTTCGCGCGCGGCATCCTCTTGATGTAGTTTGGCGGCGCGCCGCAGCTCAGCGATCTTAACGGTAATGGCGATACGTTGGCCTTCGGCAAGTTTCTGCGCATCAGCCCGCTGCACAGCCTTACCGAGAGTGGTGAGTACCACTTCCTGGAGGTTGCGCAGGCTGGAGTCCTCACTGTCCAGGGTCACGGCGGCCTGCAGTTTTGCGGCGGCGGCCTGCAAGAGCTGGACATCCTGCTCACCAGCTTGCGCCGCAGCGCGCCGCGCTTCTATGGCGGTCGACGCTGCGAGCGCGCGTTGCTGACGGCTGCCAATCCAGTTACCGGTCATCACCGCCACCAGGGCGATCATGGTCACGCCGGCACCCAGTTGCACTTGGCGACGATGGGCCGCGTACCACAGACCGATGCGTTCGATCAGGTTGCGTCGTCGTGCGAGCACGGCCTGACCGGCAAGGTAGCGGCGAAGATCAGCAGCGAACGCCTCACATGATTGATAACGTCTGGCCGGATCGAGTGCCATCGCTTGGTGGATGATGGCCGAAAGATCGGGATCCGCCGTGCTGTCCGCATGCGTCTGTGCCCAGGCACGGTCGAAGGAAATCCAGTTGCCGTTGGCGACCTGAATAACCATGTCGGGAAGGGTCGACGAATCGAGGCAACGGCGCAGCGCGAGCAGCTCGTAGAGCGTCGCACCGAGGGCGTAGATATCGCTGCGCGCGTCAATCGCCGCGAGAGTCCCTGTCGCCTGCTCAGGTGGCATGTAAAAAATCGTGCCCATGGTCTGACCATCGAGCGTCGCGCTGATCGCATCAAGATCGCGCAACGAAACCACTTGGCGACCGACTTTACCTTCGCCGGCGTCAATCGCGGTGGCGACCGCCCCAGGCAGGACCTTGGCGATGCCCCAGTCGACAACGAGCACCTCGCCGTGGGCGCCGAGCATGATGTTGTCGGGTTTGATATCGCGGTGGACCACTCCGTGGCCGTTGGCGTAGCCGACGCCATCGAGCACCTTGAGGAACACCAACAGCAATTCACTGATCGTCCACTGTTGCACAGCAGCGAGTGATTCCGCATCAGCGGCAACCATCCCGCCTTTGCCATCTTTGAGCAGACCACGGCCCTGCATGAGCTGTTTGACGACGGCATTCAGCGAACGTCCCTCAATCAGCTTCATCGTATAATAAAGCGTTCCGTCCGCCATCGTTCCCAGATCATGGATCGGAACGATATTAGGATGCTCCAGTTGGGCGGTGATTTGTGCTTCGGCAAGAAAACGTTCGAGCGCCTCGGGCTGGTCGGCGAAACGCGCGTGGATCACCTTCATTGCCGCACCACGGCGGAAGTCGTGATCCTCAATCTTTAACACTGCACCCATGCCACCTGCAGCCAACGGTCGGTCGATGGCGTAGCGGCCCTCGGTGCCTTGTTGATCAATCAACCGTTGAAGCCCCTTGGGAATGGCGCCGGTGCCACGCGATAGTCGCGCCGTGGCCATGTCCGACAGCACCGAGGAGCGCGATGACTGAAGCTTGAGATCAAGTTGGCGAGCGTCAGCCGGGAGATTGAGATTGATGCGCGTGCGCAGTGTCCGTGACACCGTACCCGTGCTCTTATGTTCCGCGGTGAGCGCCCCTGCTGAGCGGCTCTGAGCAGACGTTGGCGAATTGTCGGGTTGTGCGGTTGCCGCTTGTAACGTCGCAGCTTCGCCGGCCGAAACCGTCGGCCGGGTCCCCGCCTGATCGTTAGCGTCGTTGGCGATAGTTTCTGCCAGATGCCGCTGTGAATGCAGCACGGTCATCGCTGTCCCACTGACGTTCGCTTTCTGATTGGTCTGCGACCCACTGTCGGCCGGTAACGTGGCATCCGTACGTGCTGGGGGAGTTACAGGTACGGTTGCAGCTCCATCCCATCCTTTAATTGGGATGGTCGGCGCTAGATCCTCGGCATCCTTTGGTCGCTGTTCGTTCATGGTGACTCGCCGGCTGGGAGGTTGGCTCAAGCGCCCTGAAGACGACGGTGGATCATCGACAAACGCATTTTTGCGAAACCAAGTTCCAATGGCTTTCGCAAGTGTGCTCTAGCAGATCGTCGGAGCGCCGCAGTTCAATGCATGGGCGTGTGCCAGGTTCGCCGTCAGGTCAAAAGGTCTGCCGAGGTACAGGTCATGCGTTGCAGAGTTGCGCTGGCCGCGTGCAACAGGTGGATCTGGGTCACGAACCGGCGCAGCCGACGGTTCCCGAACTCGGCTCAGCCAAGCTAAGGTAGCCACAGCGCGAGAGCATGTCGAACTGCGTTGAATCACAGACTTGCGATCAGCAATCGCCTTTGACCAGCCAGCCTTTGCGTTCCCGATCGTTATTTCTACCGACTTGTTTCACTCACTCAGGTCGGATTTCACCGCTTGTTGCCATGGAGTTGCTATGGAGTTGCCATGGCCGGCATTTCTGCCACCACGAGAGAACGTAAGTCGTTGAGGCACAAAAGTTACCCCGTCTGGATTCGAACCAGAAATGAGAGAGCCAAAA
>Ga0163144_10021527_pt1 | contig 12812 bp, 7 predicted proteins | sample OliLak19BULKMAT1_FD_123175 | JGI IMG/M metagenome (GOLD analysis project Ga0163144, IMG submission 123175) | Freshwater microbial mat bacterial communities from Lake Vanda, McMurdo Dry Valleys, Antarctica - Oligotrophic Lake LV.19.BULKMAT1 | ecosystem: Environmental > Aquatic > Freshwater > Lake...
CTTTGTGTTCTGTTTCTACTGCTTCACCTTTGTTTACTACCGTAAAAGACAAGTCGTATTCCCGAATGACGACGTTTGCATTTTTTAGTAAATTTGCGGGAATATCAGCAGCGGAGTAGCGCAACTGGGCCGACAAAGTATTGGAAAGTAAAACAATACAAAATATAGAAAAATATAATTTCATAAGGAACGGATAAATAATAACTTGATAGTTTTAGGTAGGTTAGTTTTTGTTCAAACAACGATCTTTTTGGGCATGAACCAATAAAAGCAGGTAAACCTTGCTTTTATGTCGTGAACGTGCGTAGCACTGGTTCTATTTAAACAAAAAGATGGGCAGTTTGGGCGGAAAGGAATCACATCAAATGGTTAAGTTATTGTGTACCCGTTCCTAAGTTAAATTTTTGTCAAAATCACCTGTTCTTCCATTTTTGCTAATACAGATGAATAGAAGCTCCGTAAATCCTGGTATTGATCGGCTCCGATATAGGTAGATTTAACCTTGTTTTTAATCGTGATTTTCACCTGTTCCGGGGTGTTTTCAATTCGGTATTCAAAGATCAGACTATTTTCGCCAAATACAACTTTAGTTGATTTGGGGGTTTCCTCCACTTTGTATCCGGCGGGTATTTTGAAGTCGAAAATATACGTTTCATCGTGTAGTACGCCAAAATCAATATTGAACTTGCGTTCCGGATTTTTAAATGGATTTGTTTGTATACCCAATCCTAACGTCGGGTTTAGGTAAAATTTATTACCCGAGGCCGTCAAAAAACCGGAAGATTCCACGTTGAAATCCATTTTTAACGTGGGGTCTTGCCAGTTATCGGCGTTTTGCACTTTTAGTTCCGAGTATTTTCCGTCCGCTGCCCAGGCTTCAAATTGCGTACCGAGTGCGTGTTGAACATCCTTTTCTTTAATTTTTTTCCTGATGGATACCGTACCATATCCACTTTCTGCATAATTGACCTTTCCTGAAAGCCCCCCTTCCGGTTTTATTTCAAAAGTACCCATCACGGCGGAGCGCGAACTAATATTGTTCTGAATCGGTATCCACTCCACCGCTTCTTCCGATTTTAACGCCAATCCCTTCTGGTTCAGATCTTCTGCATCCAATAAACCAATCGGATTGGGGAAAGCGGTCACATCTATCAAAACGGGCGATTTTTCACCCAAATCTACTGCGACAATCACGCGGTCAAAAGCATCGGGCGAAATACGCACCGGATGTATATGTCCATGCGAACGGGTACTGATCATCACTGGCCATGCAATAATATTTGCTTGGCGCAATAGGTTGATCAACAATATATTGAGTTCAGTAGGGGTACCTTTTCGTTCTTTTGTCAGTTTTTCCATGGATTGGGTCATCCATACTAAATCTAAGTCTCTAACCCCGTAATTTTTTCCAATATATTCATAAATTCCTGCTGTTTTATCGGTGGCAGTCACTTTTTGTGCAATGCATTCTTTGAGCAGGTCTTCCGTATATTTGGAGGATTTTATCGGGTCTTTGTACACGTCATCCAGCATTTCTTTGCCAAGATTGACCCACGTATTATTATATTCTTTAAACATACCGTTGTTAATGCGCCACCGATCGCCGGAAGGCACCAAATTTGTACTGTATACGGCTTTAATGTCAAAAAATATTTGAGAAATGTAGTCATTTAAGGAGCCCACGTAAGGCTCTGCTTTGAGTGCTGGCACCTCCTGTTGGATAAAGTGCATTTTCTTTACGTCATACTCAATCTTTTCGCTGCTAACACTGGAAGATATTACCTTGTCACCGGAACGGTTATTAATCATTAAGGTAAATTGGTCCTGTCCGGTTGTTTCTTCTGCTAAAGAGAAGGGTACCCAACCCTGTGATACTTTGCCAAATTCAATAAACGTCGGTACAGAAGCTTCAAATTCACTCCAAAGTGTTGGGACATTGGCTCGTTGGAAAGTCCACTCATCCGGCAGACCAATGCCGTTTTCTGAAACAATCTTATATTTATACTCAATAATACTGCCTTCCCGTACAGCAGGGATGCTAAATTTGCGAAACATACGACTGCGGGTAATCTTTTCATCAAAAATGTTGGCCTTTTCTAACTCGGTTTCTACCAACTTGCCATTCTCCATATTATAACAAACTGCTTTGAGATCAGTAATTTTTTGTGAAGAATAATAAAAAAATCCGACATTTGCCAGATCATAAGCGGCTTTGTTAAAAATCTTAATTCTGGTGTGTCGGCCAGATTCTAATATGAAACCCTGGCCCACATAATTGTGGGTAACAGTGCCTTTGTCAAACAGGACGACAGCGGGCGCAGCAGCATCAAATTTACAGGATTTCATGGCAAGTTCTTCATCTGAAATCTTGCCAAATTTTGTTTTTAATTCTTTTTCCTGACTAAATAAAGGATGGTAAGTACCTAAAAAAGCAAATAAAATAACAATAAAACGTGTCATCGGAAAATGGTGATAGAATGTTAAAAAATAAGATTGCCCGTCGAAGGTGTGTATATATCAGATTAAAAACTATATTGATGTCAAATTTCGTGCCTGTTTTAAAAAGTTTAACTATCGGCATACCTGATTCGATTTGACCTGACCTGATGCTGACTTGATGCTGACTTGACCTGATGCTGACCTGATGCTGACCTGACCTGATGCTGATGACTTGATGCTGATTTGACTTGCTGTTGATTTGGGGCTGGATGCTTCTGGCATTTTGTTTCGGGTTAAAATCCGTCATCGTTTTTGTTCCCGGGGTTGTGTAAAGAGTGTAGTCCATAATTTTTCAAAAATATCAACCAAATAAAATATGGTTTTGTGCTTATTTTTCGGCGTTAATAAAATTTTAACCGACAATAATGACGGTTAATCAAATTAATATTCGGAAAAAGTATAAATAATTTTTTTAATAATTACTCTTTATACAAACCCTTGAGAAAAAACACCGGGTTGAGAAAAAATACCGGGGAAAACAAAAATGATTAGGGGGTTTTAACCCGGAAGAAAACACCAAGCGTGTAACGTTAACTTGATAATCAACATTTTAAACTTAATCATTTTTTGTTGTGTAGTAGTGTAGGAAATACCAAGTGTGTGAATTTTATTTTAAGTATAATTAATTTACTATCAATGCTTAACGAGTTGATATGTAAATTTATAAGTCAAAACAAAAAATTTGTTATCCATTTTTACCCGTAAATAAATTAATTGAATGGCACGGGTATATTTTTTTTACAAAAAAAATATACCCGTGCCATTCAATTAATTTATTCCCGTGCCAACTCCAAGTATGATCCTCTCCATCCGCAACCTCACCCTTGATTTCCTAATGCAGGATACTACTGTCCGTGCGGTAAATAGCCTGAACCTTGATTTGCAGCGCGGCGAAACAATGGGTTTGGTGGGTGAATCAGGTTCCGGCAAATCGGTTACTGCTCTGATGGCTATGGGGCTGCTCCACCACACGGCTGCCCAACGCATCAGCGGAGAAATACTGTATTTCCCTGATGAGGATAGCGAGCCGATTGATTTATTGAAAATACCCCGGCAGGATCGCTGGAAATACCGGGGTGCTCATCTGTCCATGATTTTTCAGGAACCCATGACTTCCCTGAATCCCGTGATGCGTTGCGGCAAACAAGTGGCCGAAACCATCGTGCAGCATCAGGGCCTTACCCAATCGGAGGCGCGACAGGAAACACTCAGGTTGTTTTCAAGGGTGCAATTGGGCGATGTGCAGCGCATTTACGACAGTTATCCGCACCAAATCAGCGGTGGGCAAAAGCAAAGGGTGATGATTGCCATGGCCGTTTCCTGCCATCCTGCGGTGCTGATCGCTGACGAACCTACCACCGCCTTGGATAGTCAGACCCAGGAAGGTATCCTCCAATTGCTCGCCGAATTGCAACAGGAACGGCAATGTTCACTGCTTTTTATCAGCCACGACTTAGCGGTGATATCGAAAATTTGTAACCGGGTAGCCGTTCTGCGAAACGGCATTAAGGTAGAAGAAGGAGATACCCGGCAGGTTTTTCAACAGCCAAAACACCCTTATACGCGGGGATTGGTCGCCTGCCGCCCCTCCAATAGCCAAAAACTGTATCGCCTGCCGACCATTGAAGACTTTTTAGCGGAACAACAGCCAGCACCTCGCCTTGTTTTGCCGGAAGAAACTGCTGCCCGCAAACAACAATTGAGTGCCCAACCACCCTTGTTGGAAGTACAGAACCTGACCGTTCATTATCCCGTTGAAAAAGATTTTTTTGGGCGAACCATCAAGTGGCTGGATGCCGTTCAGCAAGCAAATTTCACCCTTTTCCCTGGCGAAACCCTGGGTATTGCCGGCGAATCCGGGAGCGGAAAAAGCACGCTGGGACGGGCCATTGTACGCATGGCACCCATACATTCCGGTACCATAACCTACCGGATGAATGACCAAAGGCTGTCACTTACCCAATTGACGGCAGCCCAATTTATGCCCGTTCAAAGAGAAATTCAATTGGTCTTTCAAGACCCATATTCCTCGTTGAGTCCCGGAAAATCCATTGGAGAAGCCATTAAAGAACCCATGAAAGTGCATAATTTGCACGAAAATGACAAAAAAAGGCAGGAAAAAACCATTGAACTCTTAGAACTAATCGGTTTAGATGGAAATTTTTTCAAACGGTACCCGCACGAATTATCCGGCGGACAACGCCAACGCGTGTGTATTGCGCGGGCGCTTAGCGTACAACCCCGCCTCTTGATTTGCGATGAAATCGTTTCTGCTTTAGATGTCAGCGTTCAGGCAGTCATACTCAACCTGCTCTTAGATTTACAGGAAAAACTGGGTCTTTCCTACCTCTTTATTTCCCACGATCAAAATGTCTTGTTTCAACTGTGCGACCGGATTTTGCAAATGGGAAAAGTGGCGCGGGAATGAATTAATTCATTTAAAAAAAATCCCGATTTTAATTTTTTAAATAATTGATTTTCAGTACCATGTGAGATTCTCCACGATAATTTCTCCATTCCCCTGTACTTAATATGCCCATCTCAATAGAACAAATTGCCCGCCAGTTTACCCGCTTCGACCGATGGATTGGCTCCAATCCGGTTGGTAATGGCAACATCAATGATACCTTCCGGGTAACCACCCAAATCAATGGAATAACAGACAGCTGGCTGCTTCAACGGCTCAATCACGTGGTGTTCAAACAGCCGGAAGTGGTTATGGACAATATCGTGAAAATCACGGGCTATCTGAGTCAGCAGCCTTATCCTTATTTGGTTACGGTGCCATTGCCTACCTTAGACGGGCAGTGGTTATTTAAGACCCCGGACGGCAACTATTGGCGGCGTTTCTCTTTTATTGAAAACACCTACAGCCCGGAAGGATTGGCCGATATCGCCATTGCAGAAGAGGCTGCCCGTGCGTATGGTGCCTTTGCCCGTGCATTGCGAAATTTCCCGGCAGCGGAGTTAGCCGAAACGATCCCGGGTTTTCACGATACCGATCGCCGCTGGGCTTATTTTTTAGCGGTTTTAGAAAAAAATCCTGCTAACCGGGTGGAATCTGTTGCCCCCGAAATTAAGGTAATGTTTGAAATGAAACCCGTGTTTGACACCATTAGCGGGTTGAAAAAAACGGGTGCCTTGCCCATTCGTGTTACCCACAACGATACCAAGGCTGGCAATGTCCTGATAGATACCCGCACCCATAAAGCCTTGGCGGTCATAGATTTAGATACGGTAATGCCCGGTACTATTCTCTCCGATTTTGGCGACATGGTCCGCACGTTTGCGCCAGACTGCCACGAAGATCACGACGGCGAGGTGTACATCCGCACCGATATCATCGCAGTGCTTCAGCAAACATTCCTTGAGCAAACGAATGCTTTTTTAACGCCCGCCGAAAAAGAACACCTCCTCACTGGCGCACTGTGGATGTGCGGGGAGCAGGCCCTGCGCTTCCTGACGGATTATATTGCCGGAGATATTTATTATAAAATTCGCTACCCGGAGCACAATTTGGTGCGCGCAAGAAATCAATTAAAACTTTGTAAAGCCTTGCAATAATATTTTTGCCAGCAGACGGGCGGTCAAACAGTTGGCAGTCAAACGGTACTGCACAACCCATTGATGAGCAGTTAAATAGCAATAGTGGGAACGTGTGCCCGCACAGTCATGGCGTGCTGTGCCTTTAGGGATTATGCAAAAAATAACACACCCAACACTTTAGTGTTTCGAAGGCTCAAAGCCTTCGGAACGCTTGAATAAGTGGGTAGATTATTTTTTGAATAGCCCCTTATTGCATTCCCGTGCCACTTAAACGTATCCCTTTGCCTGCAATCGGAATAATTCGGCGTATTTACCGCCTTGAGCGAGCAGTTCCTCGTGCGTACCCAATTCCAGCAATTGCCCGTGTTCCAAAAATAGAATTCGATCAGCCATCCGCACCGTAGAAAAGCGGTGACTGATGAGTACTGCTGCTTTACCTTTCATCAATTCCGCAAACCGCACAAATACTTCGTGTTCGGCGCGTGCATCTAAGGCGGCGGTGGGTTCATCCAAAATAATTAATTGGGCTTCTCGCATGTAGGCCCGTGCGAGGGCTATTTTTTGCCATTGTCCGCCGGAAAGGTCCACACCGCCGCTGAAGCGTTTGCCCAGCATTTGGTCATACTTTTTGGGCAGGGTTTCCACTACGGTATCTGCTAAACTTTTATGGGCCGACACCTCCACGCGGGGGCGGTCTTCGCGGGCAATAATATTGCCCACTGCTATGTTTTCAGCGGCAGTAAACATAAAACGCACATAATCCTGGAAAATGATACCAATTTCCCGGCGCAGGTCTTCCGGGTCGTATTCACACAAGTCTATGCCATCCAATAAAATGCGGCCTTCCGTAGGTTCGTACAAATGCGCCAATAATTTGACGATGGTAGTTTTTCCGGCACCGTTTTCACCCACCAAGGCCAATTTCTCTCCGGGTTTCAACGTAAAATTCAGGTAGCGGATAGCAAATTTTTCGGTTTCCGGGTAACTAAACCCAACATTTTCAAAGGTAAATCCTTCGCGTATCGGGCGCGGCACTTTGCGTTTGCCCGTATGATCGAGGGACATCGGCCTGAGTTCCAGAAAATCGAAAAAATCCTGCAGGTACAACGCTGTTTCACTGATCCGGGAAAAACGACCGACAATGCCTTGTAATAATCCTTGCAGGCGGCTAAAGGCACCCGCTAAAAAAGTCAGGGTACCGACTGAAATCAAACCAACGGCAGTCTGCCACACCACAAAGGCATAAGCGGCATAATAGGAGAGCGTACCCAATGTGCTAAAAAAAGTACCCCAGGCTGCACGGCGCACGGCGAGGCCCTGATTGGCTTTGAAATATCGGTCGGAAATATTTTTGAACCGATCGGCGAGGAAGTTTTCTAAGCCGAAAATTTTGATTTCTTTAGCGGTTTCATTGCTGGCACCAATAAAACGCAGATAGTCTAATTCACGGCGTTCGGGGGTCCAGGAGCGCGACAAAGAATACGATTCGCGGTTGAATTTTGTTTCACCGATATAAGAAGGAATGACCGCTACCACCAGAATGATGATGAGCCAGGGATTGAAGGCCACCAAACCGGCGGCAAGGAAGATGACCGTTACCAAATCCTGTGCCTGCGAAAGCACCATACTCATCAGTGCCGTTCGGCCAGCAGTTTGGGTGCGGGCGCGTTCCAATTTATCGTAAAAAGTGCTGTCTTCAAATTGAAATAAATCCAAAGTAGCGGCGTGGCGGATAATCCGTACAGAGGAATCATTGCTGACCAAATCACTCAACAGGCTATCCGTTAGCGTAATAGCACGATTGAGTACGCTGGAAACCACGGCGAGTGCCATTTCCAACAGTGTCCATTGCATGACCGGGGCAGCCAATATCTCCTTAAATGAAAGGTGCTGCCCTGACTGAATCAGGGACAGCACCGAATCAATTATTTCTTTACCCACGTACAGCATTGCCAACGGAATTCCGGCTTGTAACAAGCGCAATGCCATATTAGCAATGGTCAGTTTAGGCCCTACGGCCCAAATCATAGAAAAAAAGCGTGGAACGTTTTTTAGGGAAGTAAACATCAGTGTCGGAATCAAGTAATAAATTCAGGTAGATTAGTTTTGCTCAAACATCTATCTTTTTACCGATAAAGGATCAGGATAAGCTGCACGAATAGTGGGCTTACGGAAACAAAAAGATGGGCAGTGTGAGCGAAAAGGAATCACATAAGATTAAGATGGCTACTTTATTCTGATGCTGTTCCTTACTTCTTTTGGCCCGCTTTTTTTGGTGAAAGAATCACCATCATCCGTTTGCCATCCATTTTAGGCAATTGTTCAGGAGACCCAATTTCTTCTAATTCTTTAATAAAACGCAGCAATAACAGTTCACCCCGTTCTTTAAAAACAATGGCGCGGCCACGGAATTGTACGTAAGCTTTTACTTTGTTGCCTTCTCCGAGGAAGTTTTTGGCGTGTCGCACTTTGAATTCAAAATCGTGTTCGCCAGTCTCCGGGCCAAAACGAATTTCTTTAAGTTCCACTTTGGCGGCATTGGCTTTCATTTCTTTTTCCTTTTTCTTTTTCTGATAAAGGAATTTATTGTAATCAATGATGCGCACGACTGGCGGAACAGCATTTGGAGAAATTTCTACCAGGTCAAGCCCCAGTTCATCCGCCCATTTTAGCAGTTGTCCGGTTTGGAAAATACCGGGTTCTACGGGTTGTCCGGCTATGACGGTTAATGCTTCGAGGTTGTCGCCAACCAAACGCACTTCGGGTGCACGGATTTGATCGTTTAGCCGGTGCTCTGTTTGAGGTTGGCGAGAAGGATAGGGTGGGCGAGGGCCGCGACTGAAGGTGCCGGGGCCGCCAGGCGGGCGAGGTGGGCCGCCACCGGGCGGGCGATAGCCTCCGGGGCCACCCGGACGTGGGGCACCGGGGCCGCCACCGGGCGGGCGAGGAGTGCCTGAGCTACTGCCGCCGCCGCCAGTCGGCCGGTTTCCTCCTGGAGAATTGGGTTGAGATGGTCTAAAAGCCAAATGTGAATTAATTTTGTGAAAAAATGAACCACGCAATGCCGGATCAATATAGCGAACAAAATAGAGTGTATCCCACTTGTAAAGAAAATGGTTGACCTGCTACTATGGTGTTTTTAATTGAAACAAAATTGCTTAAAATGTTGAAAATGAAATGATTGTAAAAAATGAACCTTGAATAAGCGCAAATTACCCTGCAAATATAAGCATCTTTTTGAGAATAATTGCAGATTCATGAAAAAAATATTGATCGTTGTTTTTTAGGCGACTATTTTTGTATTCCTGAATCAGTTGATTTACCTTTGCCCCATTAGGAACGGGTAAACAATAACTTAAAAATTTGATGTGATTCCTTCCCGCCCAAACTGCCCATCTTTTTGTTTAAATAGCACCACTATTCGCCCAAAAAGATAGTTGTTTCAACAAAAACTAACTTACCCAAAACTATCAAGTCATTATAACTTAAAAATTTGATGTGATTCCTTTCCGCCCAAACTGCTCATCTTTTTGTTTAAATAGCACCACTATTGGCCCAAAAAGATAGTTGTTTGAACAAAAACTAACCTACCTAAAACTATCAAGTCATTATTTACCCGTTCCTTATGCCGCCATCTAATAAATATGTTTGTATCCACGGTCATTTTTATCAGCCACCCCGCGAGAACGCGTGGCTGGAAACAGTGGAGCAACAACAAAGTGCACGACCTTTTCACGACTGGAATGCCCGCATCAATTTTGAATGCTATGCGCCCAATGCGGCAGCCCGAATTTTGGATGAACGGGGGGATATTGTAAAAATTCGCAACAATTATAATCGAATTTCTTCCAATTTTGGCCCCACACTCCTGACGTGGTTAGCAGAAAATGACCCTTCCACTTATCATCTGTTGCAGTTGGCCGACCAGCGTAGTGCCGAATTATTCGGAGGGCATGGCAGCCTGCTGGCGCAGGTACACAGCCACCTGATCCTGCCATTGTGCAATTACCGCGATAAAGTCACGCAGGTGAATTGGGGTATTCGCGATTTTGAACACCGTTTCGGGCGTTACCCGGAGGGGATGTGGCTGGCTGAAACCGCAGTGGACACCGAATCTTTGGAGGTATTGGCTTCACACGGCATACGGTTCACTATTTTGGCTCCCCGGCAGGCAAAAGCAGTGCGCAAATTGGATAGCGACCAATGGATTCCGGTAGACGCTAATACTATTGATACCCGTAAGCCTTATTGGTGTACGCTGCCGGGAGGACGACGTATCTCCTTGTTTTTTTATCATGGCGGCGTGGCGCAGGAAGTAGCATTTAACGGGCTGCTCAATAGCGGGAAGAGTTTCTCCCGCCGGATGACGAGTTTTTTCGATGCCGACGACCAACCACAGCTGGCACATATTGCCACTGATGGTGAAAGTTATGGCCACCACCACCGATTTGGAGAAATGGCGTTGGCTGATGCACTCAATTACATAGAGCAGGAGGATTGGGTAAAATTGACCAATTATGGTCAATATTTGGAATTATACCCACCGGAATGGGAAGTGCAGATTCATGAAAACTCCTCTTGGAGCTGTGTGCACGGCGTGGAGCGGTGGCGAAACGATTGCGGGTGTAATACGGGTGGTCGCCCGGGCTGGCATCAACGCTGGCGCAAACCCCTGCGCGATACCCTCAACTGGCTGCGCGATGAATTAGCCCCTTTATATGAACAGGAAACGGAGCGATATTTGTCCGATCCCTGGGCTGCCCGCAATGATTATATTCAGGTAATGCTCGATCGCTCGGATGCCAACGTGCAGGCATTCCTGAAAAAGCACGCCCGACGGCCCCTGAGTACGCTGGAAGAAATTACGGCACTCAGGATGCTGGAAATGCAGCGCCATGCACTCCTGATGTTTACGAGCTGTGGTTGGTTTTTTGATGAAATTTCCGGTATTGAAACCCATCAGATACTGCAATACGCGCTGCGGGCAATGGATTATGCACAGGATGTTTTGAATGAAGATTTACACACCGGATTTGCCCGCCGACTGGCGGAAGCGCCCAGTAATGTGTATACCAATGGCGCAGCCGGTTATTTGCAAAATGTAGTGCCTTCCAGGGTTAATCTGGAACGCGTAGCCACCCACTTTGCGGTGTCTTCTTTATTTGAAGAGAACCCTGCTGATTTGGATTTGTTTAATTACACGGCATCCGTCCAGTTTTTCGAAAAATTACAGGCTGGAACGCCGCAATTTGCCGCAGGATGTATTGATATTCGGTCGCGACTGACCCATGCTGAAAAGAATTTTTGTTTTGCTGTGCTGTATTTAGGCCAGCAACATATTATAGGAAACATCAGCGGGGGCATGAACCGCACCGCTTTTGATGAGATGTTTCAGCGTACTTCAACGGCCTTTAAGGCGGCCAACCTCGGCGATGTGATTGGCATTTTACAGGAATATTTCGGGCCGGAAAAATTTACCCTGGCTACTTTATTTGCCGATGAAAAAATAAAAATTATCCGGGACATTACCGAAAGCAGTTTAGCGTTGGCAGAATCGAATTTTCGCAATGTATTCAACGATAATTATCAACTCATGAATGCTTTGCAGGATGCTGGCCTGCCGCTGCCGGATGCGTGGCGCAATATTGCTACTTATATACTCAACGCCGATTTGTTAGATTTTTTTAACGGCGAGAGCACGCCCGATCCGCGCAATTTGCAGCGTACTATCGTGGATCTAAAGCGCTGGAATATCAAATTTAGTGATGAAGATGCGCTGCGCCATGCAGTCGGAGAGCGGGTTTTTCGGGAAATTATCAAAGTGGGTGCCGATAAATCATCCCTGCCCCGTGTGCGTTGGCTGAATGAAGTGCTTTCTGCCATGCAGGATACCGGTTTAAAACCAGTTGTCTGGAAAAGTCAAAATGCTTTTTATTTGCTGATACGCGGATATCGAAAAGGGGAATGGGTATTTATAGATGAAGCCTGGAAGCGCGCAGTGGAGCGGTTGGCGGAATTGCTGAAAGTGCAAATTAAGGCAAAATCTGTTATTGCAAGTATTTGACTATTCACTTCCCTGCCTCCCCCAAGGAACAGTGTCAAAATAAAGTATCCATCTTATCTAATTCCTTTTTACTCAAATTGCCCGTCTTTTTGTTTAAATAGCCCCACTATTAGCCCAAAAAAATCGTTATTTGAGCAAAACTAATCTACCTAAAACTATCAAGTTATTATTTACCCGTTCCTAATTGAAAAATTGCTGACTGCCAGCTGCTTATGCAGTGGGCAGGGAAAATTGATTTTAATCTGATAATTTGGAATACAAATAAAAATCCTGTATTTTTGCGCTTCATTATTTTCTAAAAATAAAAAATAAACAAATGGAATATTTAATTTTAGAAAAAATAAAATGACTGCCTGCAAGTATTCAAATTGAAATTTTGCATTATGTTTAATACTTGCGTAGTAAGTATGAGGAAGATGTATCACTCGGAAAAAAGCATCCTGCTACCACAGATGGGTTGCCTTATGTAGTAGGTGAACAATTGCAACAGATTGGTTATCAACTGAATACTCAAAAAACAGAAAGCGCCCAAAAGAAATTAGAATTGCTCTTTCCTTCTTGCCCGCGCCCAGTCATAAATAATGTGACAGTCATAAATAATGTGACAGTCATAAATAATGTGACAGTCATAAATAATCTGACAGTCATAAATAATCTGACAGTCATAAATAATCTGACAGTCATAAATAATCTGACAGTCATA
>Ga0163144_10021530_pt1 | contig 12809 bp, 8 predicted proteins | sample OliLak19BULKMAT1_FD_123175 | JGI IMG/M metagenome (GOLD analysis project Ga0163144, IMG submission 123175) | Freshwater microbial mat bacterial communities from Lake Vanda, McMurdo Dry Valleys, Antarctica - Oligotrophic Lake LV.19.BULKMAT1 | ecosystem: Environmental > Aquatic > Freshwater > Lake...
GGAAGTGCGCTCAGGTTGATGACCGTTACGAACGGGCGTGCCCGGCGGTCCTCACCAGCGCCGAGGACGTGGAGCATCTGTGGCTTCACGACCAGCCGCACGAGGCTTTGGTCCAGTTGCATTTGCACGGCTTGGGCTGAAAGCGCGTTCGCTCCCGGCGCGAAGTTGTTGGAGGCTCGACTGATCTCGTTCGCTTCCTTTGCCACCGCGTTGGACCGTCGGGTTTGCCACAACGCAACGATTGCGATGGTTAGACCGAGAACGGCGAGCACCGCGTTGGCCCAGTCAACCATTCCATTGTCAAAGGCCAACAGGTATGCCATGGCGTCAGGATACTCGCGAGCAACCGGCAGTTTTTTTGGCCGCCCGGATGTGACCACCCTCCCGCCATCGCCGCTCAAGCCAATCCTCCGCCCCTTGCCGGGGCGTCCCCAATGAACCCCCCGCCTTCCACGGGTTCCGCGTCGGCGGGCTTCGCCGCGACGACGCTTCACCCGCCGCGACAGCCCGTCGCCCCGTTGAGTCGGGGAATCGGATGCTCGCCAGTTCTCCCGTGCCATGCTGGGCACAAACCCGCCGCCGCCGCGTCCTACCACTCATCAGGCCTTGGACCGCGTCAAACCGGCCTGACCAGCGTCCCGATCGAGGCTCCCTCCACCACTCGCCGGATGTTCCCCGCCTGCTTGAAGTCAAACACCAGCACCGGCACCTTCTGCTCCTGACACATGGCCAGCGCGGTCATGTCCATGATCCGAAGGTTCTTCGCGATCGCCTCGGCAAACGTCAGCGACTCGTACCGCGTGGCCTTCGGGTCCTTCTTCGGGTCCGCGGTGTACACCCCGTCCACCTTCGTCGCCTTCAGCAAGATCTCGCACTCCAGTTCCGTCGCCCGCAGGGCGGCACAGGTATCGGTGGTGAAGAACGGGTTGCCCGTGCCCGCCGCCAGCACCACCACCCGCCCCTTCTCCAGGTGCCGGATCGCCCGACCCCGGATGAACGGCTCGGCCACCGCCCGGATCTCGATCGCCGACAGCACCCGGCTGTCCTGCCCGAGTGTCAGGAGCTTTTCCTTGAGCGCCAGGGCGTTGATGACCGTGCCCAGCATCCCCATGTAGTCGGCGGTCGCCTGCGGGATGTGCCCCTGCTCGGCCAGGGCCGCCCCCCGGATGATGTTGCCCCCGCCCACGACCACGGCGACCTGCGTGCCCAGGCGGGCGGCCTCGCAGACCTCGCGCCCGATGATGTCCAGTTCGTCATTCTCAATGCCGAACCCGCCGTTGGCGGCGAACGCCTCGCCGGACAGTTTGAGCAGCACGCGTTTGTATCGGGGTGCGGGGCGGCTCGGATCGGGCTTGGACGTAGTCGAGGCGGTGGTTCGGGCGACGCCCATGCGGGTCTCCGGGAGAAGCCGCTCGGGCGGCGTGGCGGGGTCAGGGCGGCCCAAGACGGGCTTCGCGCGTGCATTGAACGGGAACGCGGGGCGGGAATCAAGCGCTGGACGTGCCATCAGGCCGGTCATGCCATCAGGCGTGGCGTTGCACGCCCGATGCGACTGCGCACGCCGGGTCGATCGCACCACCCGCTCACAGCCGCGGGGAAAGTCACGCCCGGGGTTGTGGCACGACCGAGATGGCCGAGTGACAGTACGCGAGATCGGTGCGAGTCTCGGCGTCAAGGGTCCATCACACACCCCCACCCGCCCCTCCCCCAGTCCGCCGAACCGGCGTGGGGGGAGGGCGGCGCTTGCCGCCACGAACCGGGTGGCCTGACGGTACGAATGTCTGGGCGGGAAGGAAGCCCCGGCAGGCCGGGTAGACTGGCGGTCGCCGGGTTGCCGGTTGCCGATAGTGGACGTGTGGCGGGGTGCAGGGTCGGGCTCACGTTGAGGCCGACCGGTTCTGAACGCACGCGAGGAAGATCCCGAGCCATGCAGCAGCCTCTCCCACCCCAGAGCCGACCGCCCCAGCCGCGGCCTGCGCAGGCCGGGCCGCTGGAGGCGCGTCCGCCGGCGGCAACGGGCTTCGCACGGGTCCTCGCCCCGCCGCCCGCCAAGGCAGCCCAGGTCGATGAGGAGAGGCCCCGCGGCTGGGGCAACTCCACCGCCCGCTGGCTCCGATTCTCAGGAATGACCGGCATCGCCATCTCCATGGTGGTCCACCTCTTCCTGCTCAGCGCGGCCGCCCTGGTCGTGCTGGCGTCCACGGCGAGCAACGACTCGCCGGGCGGCGCGCCCGTCCAGTTCGCCGTCCTCAACGAGTCGGAACTCGCCGAGATCGCCGGCGGCTCGCTGGAGACCTCGACACCCGAAGTCCCCGACGCCCCGTCCGGCGACCTGCCCGAAATCGACATCACCATCCCCGAGACCGTCGGCCTCGAGTCGCTCCGCGAGACGCTCGCAGAGACCGGCGGCGGCGGTACCGGCGCGGGAGACATCGGCACCGGCGGCGACGGCTTGGGAGGCACCGGAGGCGGCGCCGGCGGAGGCACGGGCGCCGGCTTCTTCGGCGTCGAGGCCTCCGGCAACCGCTTCGCCTACATCGTGGACGTGTCGGGATCGATGGCGATCGGCGGGAAGATGGACGCCATGCGCAGCGAACTGCTCCGCTCCATCAACGGGCTGCTCGACAACCACTCGTTCATGGTCGTGCCCTTCTCCAGCGACGCCGCCCCGCTGGGCGGGCGCACCGGCTGGATGGACGCGACCGAGCAGGGCAAGTCCTGGACGCGGCGGGCCGTGATGGGCCTTGAGCCGGAGGGTGGCACCAACCCCTCGCCGGGCTTCTTCTACGTCTTCAGCCAGCGACCCAAGCCCGACGCCATTTACTTCCTCACCGACGGCGAGTTCGGTGACAGCGTTCCCGCCGAGGTCGCGGGTCTGAACGGCGAGTGGGACGTGCCGATCCACTGCATCGCCTTTGGCACCCGGGACTCCGAGCCCAACATGAAGCGCATCGCGGATCAGTCGGGCGGAACGTACACCTTCGTGCCCCTGGGGGGAATCCCGTGACGGCGCGCCGATCCCGGGTGGCATGCCTGTGGCTCTGCACAAGCATGTTCGTGGTTCCCACGGCGCACGCCACCCGCCCCGGCCCCGACGACCGCGTCATTCTCCACGGCGGCGCAGACGCCGGCGAGGCCGTCGCCGTCTCCCCCGCCGGCGCCACCGTCCGCACCGCCGGGGCCGAGTATGTCATCGGCTGGGACCGCGTCGCGCACGTTCACGGTGCGCTGGCGGTCGAAGCCGAGCAGTACCGCGACCTGGCGACGCTCGCCTGGCGCGCCCGCACCCGCCTGGAGCGGGGCGACGCCGTCTCCGCCGATCCGCTGTACGAAGAGTTGTTCGATCGCCTCTCCGAAACCGACGGCCCGACTGCCCTCTCCATCTGCGAGGGCTTGCTCCGATGCCGCCTGTGGCGCGGAGCCCACGCCCGGGCGCTCGAAGCGTGGCTCGCCTGGGTGCGCCTGGCGGGCGAGGCCGGCGGACCCCGCGCCCTCGCCCCGGGCGCGAGCCACGACACCCGCCGTCGAATCTGGGAAATGGCCCTCCTGCCCGTCATCGACGACCAGACCGGCTTGGTCGTCTCGCTGCCGCCGATCTGGATGGTCGGCCCGTCCGTGCGAGCGCTGGTCGCCAGCGATGCCGAACTCATCGACCCGGGCGCGACCGGCCCCGGCGCGGCCCGCGCCCACGCCCTGGCCGCGCTTTACCTCCACGCCGCCCGCCACGAGATCGGTGTTCGACGCCCCACCCCCGAGATCGCCCCCGCGACCGCCTCCGACCCGGGCTTCGCGCTCGTGCGAGACATCGTGCTCGCGCGGGCCGGCGATGAGCGCGAGCGCGACTCAGCCCGCGCCTCCCTTCGGACCCGGCTCGACCATGACCTCCCCGCGTGGCAGGAGGCCTGGTGCCGCGTCGGCCTGGGCCGCTCGCTGGTCGGCGAGTCCGACGAGGCGATGGTCATGGAGGGCGTGGTCGAACTCATGCACCTGCCCGCGCGGTTCGGCTCCGATCAGCCCTTCATGACCGCCGTCGCCCTGGCCGAGGGCGCGGCCGCGCTCGAGCGACTCGGCGTCGCCGACGAGGCCGCCACCCTCCGACAGTTACTCACCCGCCAGTACGCGGGCCATCCCGCGATGGAGTGGGAAGTCGTCCAGGCCGGCAACGCGATCGCACCGCCACCTCCCGCGGCTCCCACGCGCTCGGAACCCTCAGCGGAACTCCCCACCCTGCCAGCGAACCCCCACCCCCAGCCCCAGGGGGTGCCGCCCCCGTGAACGCGCGTGCGCCCTGGTTCTGTGCCATCGCCCTCGCCCTTCTCGGGTGCGCCGTGGCCGCGCGCGCGCAGCCCACACCCACGCCGCCCGCGCTCCCCACGCTCGACGAAGTTCCCGAGCCCGCGATCACCCCCGCCGACCAGGTCGAGTCGTTCCTGAATGACCAGGGCCTTCGCGAGGTCCTCGCCGCCCAGCTGCGAGCCACGCTCGCCGCCGCACCCGCCAACCAGCGACTCGCCATCGCCGAGCGACTCTCCAGGCTCTACGTCTCGCTCATGTCCGACGCCCGCCAGCCCGCCCAGCTCGACCGCCTCGAACAACTCGGCGAGCAACTCATCTCCGCGGTCCCCGACGCCGAGACCTACGCCCTCCGCCTCGACCTGGCCAAGGCCCGCTACCTCGCCGCCGAAACCGTCGCCGAAAACTCGACCCTGCGTCTGGCCACCGGCGAGCAGCTCATCGACGCCGAGCGCGCCCTCCGCGCCGTCCTGAACACCTTCGACCACATCGGCACCGCCGCCCATCGCCGCGTCGAACTGCTCGAACGCCAGGAAGAGCGCGGCCGCATGGAGGGCGACCGGGCCGCCCAGGAAGCCCTCGGCGAGGCCCGCCGCCTCCGCTCGCTCGCCCACTACTACGCCGGCTGGACCCGCTATTACCTCGCCGTCATGGCGTCCAACCCACGGCTCGCCCAGGAAGCCCTCGTCGACTTCGGCTGGCTCCTCAACGCCCAGCCGGGCCAGCCCGCCACTGTTGACCGCCTCCCCAAGGCCCTGCTCCAGTACGAGCACATCGCCCGCGCCGCCGTCGGTTGCGCGATGGCGTCGGCCGCCCGCGGCTCGCACGTCGAGGCCATGCGATGGCTCGAAGAGGTGGACGCCAGCCCGGACCTGCCCGACCCCGTCCGCGAGCACCTGTTCTCCCGCCGCATCCTGGTCCTCAGCGAATCCCGCCGATGGGCCGACCTGACTTGGCAGGTCGAGCGCGTCCAGCGCCAGCGCACCCTGGGCCGCGAGCCCGGCCGCCTGACCATGCGAGAGGCCCGCCTCCTGGCCGTGGGCACGCTCGAAGCCCTGCGCGACACCACCGCCCCCTCCGACCGCCGCATGATCGCCGAGCAACTCGCGCAGATCGCCCTGGCCGATCTCGTCCACGCCGGCGAAGTCGCGCACGTCCTCGACCTGGTTCAACGCTACGGTACCGCTCCGATGGGCCACGAAGGCTTCATCGTCGCCTACGTCCGGGGATTGCAGACCTACGACGCCGCCCGCACCCGCCACCAAGGCTCCGGCGAAGACCCCTCCACCCCCGCGACCTCCGCCCCGCTCATCAACGCCTACCGCGAAGCCGCCGGCCTCCTCACCGCCGCCCTCTCCGCCGGCGAAGCCGCGCGTTTCGAGCGCGAGCGGGGCCAGTGCGGCATCATGCTGGGCTTCGCCCTCTTCTACGCCGGCGACTTCGAGGCCGCCGCCGACGCCCTCGAAGCCGTCGCCTCCACCAGCACCGACCGCGCCCAGGCCCAGGAAGCCCTGTGGATCGCCATCGTCTCGATGGACGAGGGCGTCGAAGCCGGCCGTCCCTCCTTGACCGAGCGCCGCGACCGTCTCGCCATGCTCTTCCTCCGCGAGCACCCGTCCAGCCCGCGCGCCGCCGAACTGCTGGTCCGCCGCGCCGCCACCGGACTGATCGATGATGAGCAGGCGGTCCAGATCCTCCTCGCGGTCGAGCGTGAATCCCCGCTCTACCCCGCCGCCCGCCGCCACGCCTCGGGCCTGCTCTATCGCCTCTACCGTCGCGCCGCCGGCACCGAGCGAGACTTCGCCGCCGTCCGCTTCGCCGACATCGCCGAAGAAATGCTCCGCCTCGACCGCCAGTCCCTTTCCGCCGCCCGCGGCGACCTCGCCCGCGTCGAAGAGGCTACCGCGTCGGCCACCTTCATCGTCCTGCGTGGCCGCCAACTTCTCGACGCCCTGCTGGGCGCCTCGGCCCCGGACCTCACCCGCGTCGAGGAAGTCCTGGACCTCGTTGAATCCACCATCGCCGACGCCGGTGTCCAAGCGACCCCCGAGGTCCGCGAGGAGCTTGCCTACCGCCGCCTCCAGATCGCCTTGGCCCGCGGCGACGACGCCCAGATCACCCGCCGTCTCGACGAACTTCGCGCCATGAACGGGACGCTGGCCGCCACCGCCGACCGCCTGATCTACTCCCGCGCCGCCAAAGCCTGGGCCGCCGCGCCGCAAGACGCCGTCCTGGCTCGCGCCGTCGTCGCCTCGGGCCAGCGCGTGATCGCGCAGTTCCCGCAGCCCCCCGAGGCCTTCGCCGACCCGCTCGCCGCCGCCCTCTACACGGGCGTGGCCGAGGCCGCCGCCGTCGCATGGCGGGCTTCGCCCGACGAAACCGCCTTCCGCGACATGGCCCTCCGCCTCGACTCCGCCCTCATGGACAACGACCGCGGCACCGCCGACGGCCTCCGCCGGCTCGCCGAACTCTCCGAGGCCGCTGACGATCCCCAGCGCGCCCTCGACGCCTGGACCCTGCTCCTGTCGGGCCTGCCCGCCTCACACCCATCCTGGTTCCAGGCCCGCTTCGAGTCGCTCCGCATCCTCTCCACCCTCGACACCGCCGCCGCCAGGGTCGCCATGTCCCAGCACAAGGTGCTGCACCCCGAATACGGCCCCGACCCGTGGGGCTCCCGCCTCCGTATCCTCGATGGTCAGCTGGGCGGCACCAGCGGCGGCGAGGCAACGCCATGAGCGCCACCCAGGCGGCGGGGCGACCAATCCAGGTCTTTCTTGGTGAATCCGCCGCGGCGGGCGGTCCCTTCGCGCTGCTCGCCGTCGAGCCGGGTATCGCCGATCCGACCCAGATCCTCGCCGCCCTCGAACACCAGATACGCCGCGTCGATGACCACCCACAGGCGACGACTCCCGCCGGCGACGAGGTCCGCCTCGCCCTGCACGCCGCCGCCGCTCAGCTGATGGACCCAGGCGTCCGTCGTCAGATGGAGTTCAGGTTCGGGCGACGTGCCGCGCCGACCCCTCAGCCCGAATCCGGGCCACTGTCGATGTCCCCTTTGGATGAAGCGGAGCGCGACGAATCCGGGATCGTCGCCGTCTCCCCGCTCGGCCACGCGCCGTTTCCGCCAATCCCCACCGCCCAAACCTTCGCGCGCGGGCTCCCCCCGCCCCCTCCTCAGCAGTTCCGCCTCGACCCGGCCTTCGAGCAGGAAGCACGCCGCGCCCTGGCGATGGCCGGAGGCCCCAACTCAGATGGTCTCCGCCGCGTCGCCATGCTCGCCTCCGCCCGTGGCGTCCCGCTCGCCGACATCCCCGCGATCGTCCGGCAACTCGGCCAGCCCCGAAGCACCGCTGGCGCCACCGACGCCTCGACTCGCAGCGCGCCCGGAATCGCGGGTAGCCCGCAGCCCGCGTCCCGCCAAGGCGCCGCGACCCGCTCCATCGCCCCGAACATCGACTCCTTCGTCAGCACCAGCGCGACCGGCGGCCCCTCGGCGATTGGCTTCGCGCCCCTCTCCCGCGCCGCCCAAGAGCTCGAAGACGACCGCGCCACTCGCGCCGTCAAGGCCGTCGTCCTCTTCTCCCTCCTGGGCGTGCTCCTCATGGCGGGCGCGTTCTGGGCGGTCCTCGTCTTCACCACCCCTCGCTCTCCCGCCCCCGCCCCACCCCGCGATCCCGGCTCTCTCACGGGCCACACCCCCGAACCCGAACAACCCAACGCCCTCTTCCCTCGCGGTGCCACGACCCCCGCCGCCACACTGCCCCGCTCCCAACCCTCCCCGGTCATCGACGCCATCGCCATTTCCGAAGAGTTCCGTGCCGCCATCGGCGCCCAGAGCGTCGATCCCGACGCCGCCGCTGCTTCCTTTCGCTCGCTGGTCGCCCGCGCCGGAGCATCCTGGGACCAGATGCCCCTGGACCGCCGCCGCGCCATCGTCGATCTGGTCGTCGAGTACGTCTACCGCGCCGCCGGCACGCCCGATGGCCCGATCGGCGCGATCGAGGACGCCGGCGCCGCCGCCGCGCTCCTGGCAAGCGGCGATGAACTCTCGCCCCAGGAAGTCTCCCAGGCCGCGTGGTCCGTCGGCGTGCTCGTGCGTCTCCAACGCGAGCGCGACATCTCCGCCCGCGCCGGCTCGCTCATCGAGGCCCGCCTCGGGGCCGCCCTCCAAGGCGGCCGCCCGATCGGCGCCTCCGCGTTCGACGCCGGCGCCGCCGCCGCCCTCGGTGTCATGCCCGCCAAACTCGTCCCCCCGTCCGACGACTCCATCCGCACCCGCCCCATGGTCGATCGCGGCCTGGAATCCTGGCGACGCTGGCTCGCCTGCGTCGCGGTCGTCACGGGCAGCGACGCCGCCGCACGCACCGGCCTGATCCTGGCGGGCCTGCATGTGCTCATCCACGACGCCCCGCAACCCACCGATGACCGCATCGTCTTCGAGGCCATGAGCCTGCTCGTCGAGGGCCTCGACTGGTCCGAGACCGGCTTGGCCCGCCAGTGGCTCGTCCGCATCGTCGATGCGCCGGGCGTCTCCACCGCCGACGCCCACACGCTTGCCAACGCCGTCGCCACCCGGGCTCCCGCCGCGGGCCTCGATGTCTCCCTGGTCCCCGCCCCCCGCGCGACCGACCTGGAGCGTCGCGAGATGCGGGATCGCCTGGCGATCCTGTGGAACCTGACCGACCAGAGCGACCACGACGCGCTCGCCTCGGCCTGGCGCGAGGGCCGCGCCGAGGCGCTGGCCCGCCGCGAGTCCGACCTGACCCCGTTTGAGCACCTGGCCACCGCGGTCGTGCTCTCGCGGATCAGTGAGGCCGCGATGCTGCGGTGGCGGGGGCTGACCGAGGAAGCCCACACGCTGCTGCTGGGCCTGACCGATGAAGTGGACGCGACGCTGACCGCCGCCGCCACGCCCCGGTCCACGGTGAGCGTGTACGAGGCCGGCGACGGTTCGTGGGCCGAGCAGTACCTGCTGGCCGGACGCAGCATCCCCATCCGACTCGACCTGCTTCGCCAGGCCTCCACATCGTTCAACGCCAGCATCGGGCCGGTCGACGCCGAGGTGCTCATGCACGAGGCCCTTCGCGGCTCGCCCGCGCCGGTCGCCACCGCCGCGTACGACATCGTCATGCGACTGCTCGGCAGCCCTTCCCTCGCCAACGCGCTGCTCGAGGAACTGCCGCAGACCCCCAAGACCCGCCGCAACGCCCAACTCATCGGCGCGCTCACCGGGGCACGCTTGCCGCTCATCCAGGACGCCCGCTGGGAGGTCGAGGCGAGGCGAGCCGCCGTCACGCGCCTGCTCGAACTGCTGGCCGCCGACGGCGACCTCAAGACCTTCGACGACCTGTCTCTGTTGCTGGCCCGCTCATACGAGGCTCGGGCCGAATCCAACCCCGGAAGAGGCCGCGCCTCCGACCCGCCCGAACTCACCGCGGCAATCCTGCGATCCGGCTGGCGCCGCCAGGCCGAGCCGCTGCTTCCGCCGCCCGGCCTCGGGCTGACGCTCGACGAAGTGCAGCGCCGTCGCGCGTCGCGACTGGAACTCGCCCAGGGCCCCGTCCAGACCTTCGCCGCCGAGCAACTCGCGGGTGCCGAACTGATGGCGCTGGTGGTCGCCGGCGAGCAGCCCGACCAGACCGAGGCGGTCCGGGTCGTCCTGGACGACCTGGCCCGCGCCCGCCAGCGGGCACGCCACATCGCGGAGCAGATCGTCGCCGGCGAAGCCGCCAGCGCGGCCCTCTGGGGCATCCGGCTCAAGGAAGGAGCCACGCCATGACCCAACTCGGTCGCGCCCTCACTCGGGGCCTGGCCCTCGTCGCGGCTTCTCTCGCCGCCGCCTTGGGCAGCCCCGCTCTCGTTTCGACCCAACCCGAGCAACCCGAATCCAGCCCAGCCCCCGACAACCTCCCGGACCTGCCGCCTTACCCCGGCCCGCCCACGAATCCCGACGCCCTCTCGCCCGACGTGACCGCCCGACTCTCGGCCCTTTCCCCAGCCGACCCCCGCGCCTACTTCCTTCTGGGCGAGGAGCTCGCCGCCGAGGCCGCCGGCCCCCGGAGTGAAGCCCTCGCCCGCACCCTCTACGTCCTGGCGTTCGAGCTCGACCGCCGGCGGCGCGAATCTGGGGCCGCCGGAGACCCGGGCCTGGCCGCCAGCGCGTGTCTCGCCCTGGCCGACCTGTCCCGCCTCGAGGAGGACCGCCGCTGGCTGGTCGCCCTGGCCCGGTCCATCGACCGGCGGTACGCCAGCCCGGACTGGAGCCGTGCGGCCCAACCCACCTATTCAGGGGAGGCCGGGTTCCAGGCTGCCGAGTTCCTGGGCCTCGTCCGTTCCGGAGACGGACACCGCGCACGCAACCTCCGCGACAATGCCGAGGTTGCCCATGTTCTCACCGAGTACGAGCGGATGGTGGGGGGTCTGGGCTCCAGCGGCATGTTGCACGAGGTCGAGCAGCAGTCCCGCCAATGGCCGTGCGTCCAGTGCGGTAACCTTCGGATCGCCACCTTGGGGGAGACCATCCCGCCGCGGAAGGGGCTTTGCCCAACCTGCCACGGCAATCCGGGTCCGATTCTGACCCGGTCGCAGTTGATCGGGCAGCTCAGATTTGAGTCGGGGTTGCTGGATGGGATTCAGACGTCATGGTCGGCCCAGATGACCCTTGATCAGGGGGCTCCGCTCCGGGAACCCAGTGCGGGCGAACTCGCCCCCACGATGGGGGTGGATGGCGACGCGGCCTACTGGCGGAACGGGGCGTGGGCCAAGACGCCGACCGGGACGCCGGCACCGGCTCCTCGGCGCGCGGGTCCGCCGCCAGTCGAACCGGGCGAAGCAGCGTCGAGTTCGCGACCTTGACTCCTACACTCGCGTCCCTTGGCGGGTGACCGCGCGGGGGATTTGGAGACGGCACCATGTCGGATGCAGCAGCGGGTTCCCCGACTCCCAGTTCCACACCCACCCCTACCCCCGCGGCGGCTGCTGGCGAAGTGGTGGCCAAGCCGGAGATCGAGTTTGGCGACTTTGCCAAGGTGGACCTGCGGGTGGCCCGGGTTGTGAAGGCGGAGCTGCACCCGTCGGCGGACCGCCTGCTGAAGTTGCAGGTGGATGATGGGTCGGGCGTGCCGCGGCAGATTTGTGCGGGGATCCGGGCGTACTACAAGCCCGAGGACCTGGTGGGCAAGTTGATCGTGATCGTGGCCAACCTGAAGGCCCGGGTGATCCGGGGCGAGGAATCGCGCGGGATGCTGCTGGCGGCCAGCGATGCGCCCAAGGGGGCTCCGGAGGCCGAGCGCCAGGTGATCGTGCTGACGACGATGGCGGCGATTGAGCCGGGAGCGATTGTTTCCTGAAGAAGCGACGAAGGGCCGAAGCGACGGGGGCGCGCAGGCCCATGGGCGGTGGGCGAGGTCGGGCGCGCCAGGCTTTGGGGTGGTGGCCGGCCGCTCGCCATGCCGGTTCGTTTGGCAAGAAACTGTCGGTTGATCCACAGGCGGGGGGTTGGACCGATACTGTGGTTTGGCCGGGGTGGTTCTCCGCGCACGGTGCGTGGGGGTGGCCCGGGGAGGATCGGAGATCCTTGGATCGGAGGTCGGCATGGACGGTGGAACCGGGCGGCGTGGGCTTGGCGTGAAGGTGTTGGGGATCGCGGCGATACTGGGGCTTGGCCTGCTGGGCGGGTGTTCCGGCGGCGGCGGGTCGGAGTACGACGCGGCGATCGAGGAGAACTCGGCCCTGCGGGCCCGGGTGGCGACGTTGCAGACGGCCCTGGATGAGTGCGACACGAATCGCCTCGCGGCCGAGACCGAGAACGCCGAGCTGGCCCAGGGGCTGGAGGCGATGCGTGGCGGCGGAGGCGGCGGGACCACGGGCTTTGAGAACATCAACGGAGCGACGGTCAGCCGCGGGGCGGGCGGGTCGATCGTGGTCGCGGTGGCGGGCGACGTTCTGTTTGATTCGGGTCGGGCGGAGTTGAAGAACACAAGCCGTCAGTCGCTGGACCGTATCGCGCAGGTGATCAACAGCCAGTACGCGGGCCAGATGGTCCGGATCGAGGGCTACACCGACAGCGACCCGATCAGGCGGAGCACATGGCGGTCGAATGAGCACCTGTCGGCCGAGCGGGCCTTGGCGGTTGAGCAGCACCTGGTGTCGCGCGGGATCAACAACGACCGGGTGTACTCGGCGGCGTTCGGGCCTTCGAGCCCGCGGGCGACCAAGGACCAGAGCCGGCGCGTAGAGATCGTGGTGCTGGCGGGGGCGTGAGGTGGGGGGACCAGACGGAGAGACGAAGTCGACTACCCCTCTTGCCGCGCCGCGGTCTTCCTGAAGATCGCGGCGCGGCGTTTTTGGGAGAGTGCGGAAACACCGGGAGCCGCACGCCACAGCCTGAAGGGCTGTTCGTTCGTCGCTGGCGGTTGAGCGACGCGAGACCCCCGGGTACCGACGCCGAGCCTTGCAGGCTCGATGGACGGGTGTCGGGCCGGAGGCCCGCCACCCCTTGTCGGCCCTTGTCGGCC
>Ga0163144_10021531_pt1 | contig 12809 bp, 10 predicted proteins | sample OliLak19BULKMAT1_FD_123175 | JGI IMG/M metagenome (GOLD analysis project Ga0163144, IMG submission 123175) | Freshwater microbial mat bacterial communities from Lake Vanda, McMurdo Dry Valleys, Antarctica - Oligotrophic Lake LV.19.BULKMAT1 | ecosystem: Environmental > Aquatic > Freshwater >...
AACACCTCGACCCTGATTTACCGGAAAGAGCAAATGCTCGTCAACATCAGCCCGACCGCCAAGGCCCCGGCGATTCCGGTGGAAGCGGCGGGCGGGCACTAAGGCGGTGGTTCCGATCGTCCTGGTTCATGGACTGATCGGAACTATGCGGGAGACTCGGCTGGCCGGATCGATTACGATCGACCTGCGAGGGTTCGGGCAGTACGCCGATGACCGGGCTGAAAACGTGAACCTGCCCGCGCAGGCCAAACACGTGATTCGCCACCTCGAGGCGTTGGGCGTCGATCGGTATCACCTCGTAGGTCATTCGGTCGGCGGAGCGATTTCGGCGTTGGTGGCTGTTACCCATCCAGAACGGGTAGTTTCCCTCGTCTCCATCGAAGGCAACTTTACGCTCGACGACGCCTTCATGGCGAGTCGAATCGCCGCCATGCGGTTGTTTGAAGTTGAGGCGTTGCTCGCTGGCTTCGAGTCCGATCTCGCGGGCTGGTTAGCGGCCAAAGGGATCGCGACCGGAGCGGCCGAAATATCGCTCGCGCGGCTGTGGCTCGCAAACCAACCCGCCCGCACCTTGTTGGCGCAGGCTCGGAGCGTGATGGCGACGACGACGGGGTCCGCGTGGGAGGCCCTCTTGAGTCGTGTCTTCTCCGCCGGAAGGCGCTTGCACCTCATAGCCGGGGAGCGCTCGCGCTGCGGTTGGCATGTGCCCGGCTGGGTCGCGGCGAATGCCCAAAGCTTCACCATCATCGACGGAGCGGGCGATTTCCCCATGATCGAGGACCCGCCCGCCTTTGAACGTCTGCTACTTCAGGTGGTACTGGCTGCGGATTCCCGCGGCGCTGCTCGCGGCTAAGTTCTGAAACGGCCCGTTGACCGAAGCGCTTTGCGCGTGGAACTTGTACGCCGCCTGGATCCGATTCATATCCTGCTGCGGGTCACCGATCTGATAGTTGACGAGACCGAGGTGATACAGAGCCTCACCCTTCAAAGCCGGATGCTGTTCCATCAGCGGAAGAGCCGCGCGGAGATGGGAATCAGCGTCCGGATACCGCCCTTCCTGCGAAGCGATGATGCCGAGAATCACATGACCCAAAGCCGCCTTCCCTGGATCGGCTTTGGTCTGCGGATCGACGAGACGCTTCGAATAGAGCATTGCCTTGCTTTTGTCCTTCATGCCGTCGTAGTAGTGCGAGGCCAAAAACAGGAGCATCTCCTGTTGATCGGGATTGGCGCGCAGCACCCCTTCGGCATACGCCAGCGTTTTGGCGAAGTTGCCGGTTTGGCGATAAACCTGAAACAGCCGGGCTCTGATTTGGGTTAGGTAGGGGGAGGTCGCGTTCTCTTTCTCGATCTGGTCGACGATGGCGCTAAGCAGCTTGGGGTCGGCCGACTGGAGCGCCGGAGCGTATAGGATGTACTCGGCGTATACCTCGCATTGGCGGGCATAGTCGATAGCCTCCGAGGGCGGGGCGAGGCGGACGAGCCGGGCCGAGCGCGCGGCCCGTCCCGCCCACGTGTGGATCAGGGCTCGGTCACCTTTTGTCTCCGCCGCCTTGAGGGCGTTTTGCGCAGCGTAGATGTCCGCCGGATCGGCCTGCAGCAAGACGTCGGCGGCCCGGATGACCTTCTCGAAATCCTTCGCGGCTAAGTAAATTGGCTGCGCTTCACCGAGCGCCCACGTGAACGATTCGTGTTGCGGGAACCGTTCGACAAACATTTCCAGATACCCCAGACGGCGGGGCCCGTCGGGCTCTTGCGAGATCTGTTGCAGGATTAACCCCGACGCCCCTTCGGCGCTGGTGGAGAAGTGGCGCTTGGCCGCGGACGCGGCAACGACACAAACGAGGAAGGCAAAGATAGTCTTTCGCACTGGGACCTCCATTACTACTTGGCCCGAGTGTACAGGACGATAGTTTTCGTTGAAATCAGGAAAATAGGAAGAAACGACTAAGGTATTTTTCGAGCGGAGAGGCGGATGGTCTGGTTGGTGGCCTCGTTCCACAGCACCAATTGGCCCGCCTCGTGGCGGACATCGTCGACCTTATCGAAGCCCGGCGGGACGGCGGCGTAGAACATCGCAAACTTCGCCGAGATCTTCGCTTTCGCCGGAAGCCAGCGATAGGTGGGCGTGTCGAAAAGCTTGTTCAGGGTGATGGCCTCGCGGCGGGAAACGTCGAAGGGCTGGGTACCGAATTCGAGGCCGCGCGAAAGCTGGCCGGAGGCCGGAAAGTTGAGCCACTCCTGGAGCCACGGGTAGTCGGCCCGCGGGAAGTAGTAGCCGAACACCAGCCGCTTTTCCAGATGAATCGCGGTGACGAAGCCGTGCGTCCGCCGCGGATCGATCGTACAGCCGATGTGGTCGAGCGAGTCGGCGCCCGCGGGTACGGCGCGGAGGCTGCGGGTGCCGCCCTTGAGCAGGGGCACGTTCGGGTAGGTGAACTCCTGCCCCACCGTGATCGTCGCCTTGGGGCCATCTTTGGCGTCGGGACGGGTCATGCACCGGCCGACCGAGGCGTCGACCACCGTCTTGCCGGGCGTCAGAAACGGAGCGCCAATGGTGGCATGCTCGGCCCAGTTGATCGGCCGGTCGAAGGCGAGTTCGTTCTCGACGGTAGTCTCGACGGTGATCACCTGTTCCCCCGGCAGCAGCTCAATGCGGCGGGTAACCTTCTCATGCAGCAGCGGCAGGCGGGTTTCGAAGGTGCCTGGCGAAGTCTGCGTCCACGATTGGCGCACCGCCTCGCCGTGGCCCGGCAGTCCCGCTGCCTGCTCCTCAGCCGAGGTGGGGCCGAAGCCATCGACGCACAGGAAGTGGCCGGCGTAGTTGCCGCTGCCCTTCCACATCGGGTTCGTCTCGTCTCGATCGGCCAGCAGTCGGAGCTTGGTGAAGGCACCGCCCGGGTTTTGGACCGTCAGTTCGACCTTATCGTTTTTGAGCAGCGTGAGGTCAGCGAACAGCAGGAGCAGAGCAAGCATGACGGATTGTACGTCAGAATAGAGTCATGTGGGGAATGCTCCTTTTCGCGGTGATGACGCTGGCCGAAGTCGACCGGTTGCTCGAACAAGGGCGGAACCTTTCGGCCAACCCGCTCCAGCGTTTGGAGCAGCGGCTGAAGACGAACCCCGACGATGCGCCCGTGCGGATTCAACTCCTGGCCTGGTACACCGAAAACGGCTCGACGGCGGGCGAGGCCACGGCGCTGGCGGCGCGCGTCGAACACATCCTTTGGTTTTTGCAAAACGATGCGGGTAACCCGGTGTTGCCGCACAAGAGCGGCGTCGGCCGGCTCGACTGCGAAGGCAAGCTCTCGTCGACCGACCACGAAAAGGCGTGCGCGCTTCAGGCCCGCCAGCGGAAGTAAACCAGCGTGATCGCGCCGGCGATGACGGCGACCACGAAGATTGCGTTCACCACCCAGATCAGCCAGTAGAAGACGCGCCAGCGACGGAATAGCCGATCGGCGGGGATGAGGCGTCGGCAACAATCGTACAGAGCGCGGTCGGGCAAAAACGGGCTGCCCTCTTCGGAGTCGCGAAAGCGGAGCCGAAGCCGAAAGCGCAGCAGGCTGTAAGGCACGCTAATGCCAATCGCGGCGGCGATCAAAGCGATAATGAGCGCCGCCGGCATAGGCAGGTTAGACGGAGAAGCTACGGCCCTTATTCTGACCGATCAGGATTTGGAAGAGTCGATGGCCGATCAGTTCGTGCAGGCTCCAGAGCTCCCGGTTGCTAGCGAACATGCCCGCCGCGTCGAGCGGGTCGGCCACGCGCGGTCCGGCCGTCTTCAACGCCTCGGTGGCTTCTTTGATGATCGGATCGGTCAGAACCTCCCCGGCCATCTCCCACAGGGCGATGAAGCGGTCGACGGCAGTCGGGAAACTGACGGCGAAGACGCCGTGCTGGCTCGTCGACCGGGGCGGCTTGTAGTCTAAATTGAACGGGCCGTTGAAGCCGTGGCTCCGCAGCAGCACTAGCACGCTAAGCCAGTCGAAGGGGTTGATCAGGCCGACGGCGATGTCCACGTCGTGCTTGAGCGAGTAGCCGTCGTTGATGTCAAAATGCCAGAGTTTATTGGCAAACAGCATCCGGGCCAGGGCGGCGCGGACGGCGGTGCCCCACATGCGCTCGTGCAGATACTCGGGGTTCAGCCCGACCATGGCTGGGTACTTCAGCTTGCCGGAGAAGATGAACGCCATCATCGCGTCGCTCGTCGGGAGCAGGATCTCGGCGACGGGCTCAAACGGTTTGGCCTCCATGCAGTGCTTCAACGTGGCCCGGCCGAATTTTTTAGCCAGGTCGATGTCGGCTTCGCACGCCGCGTTCAGCGTGTCGGCGTACCATTGCAAAGTCTGGGTTTCATCGATAGCGCCCTGGATCCAATAGCCCAGCGAGCCGGGCCAGTAGACGGCGAACTGCGCGCCGAGTTCGTGGCCGATTTTAACCGTATTCGAAACGCGCCAAGCCGCGTAGTCGCGAATCTGCGACGCTTCCGGGGCGGAGCTGGCGGCCCACACCGGATTGTGGAACGTCTCGGTCGTGACCATCGAACACTTCACGTCGTTGCGCTTCAACGCCTCGCCAATCCGGCCGACGATCTCATCCTGCTGCCCGTGGCCCAGGCCGGTCGTCGGGATGACGTCGGTGTCGTGCGTGCACCAGTAGCCAATCCCGATTTTCGAATATTCTTCGATGACGCGTTCAAAGCCGATCGTGGGGCGGGTCTTGTCTTGAAATAGCGAATTTCCTTCGTAGGCGGCCGCCCATTGGGGGCCCGTGATGAAGAATTTGCGACGGACCTCGGGAGAATAATTGCCGCCACAGGCGGCCATCAAGCGGTCAACGAGGGCTTGTTGTTGGGTGGGTTCGAGAGCTGACATAAGAGTGGAACGAGACACCATGATATCGCGGTTGATAGAATCGCCTGAATGACGCAAGACGCTAAACATGTATCGCTGCCCACGCTGGTGCCGCCGTCCGACGAGTTTGTCCGCCAGGCGAATGTGAGTGGTATGGACGCTTATCGCGCGATGTACGCGCGGTCGGTGGACAACCCTGAAGAGTTCTGGGGCCGGTTGGCCGAGCAGGAGCTGCATTGGTTCCAACGCTTCGAAAAGCCGCTCGACTGGAATCCGCCGTTCGCCAAATGGTTCGTCGGCGGCAAGCTGAACGTTTGCTACAACTGCGTCGACCGGCATGCGATGGGCGGCCGCGGGAACAAAGCGGCGATCATTTTCGAAGGCGAGCCGGGCGACCAGCGGACCATCACCTATCACGAGTTGCAGCGCTTGGTGACGCGCTTTTCGAGCTCGCTCCTCGAACTCGGAATGAAGACCGGCGACCGGGCCGTGATCTACATGCCCATGATTCCCGAAGCCGCCATCGCGATGCTGGGCTGCGCGCGGCTGGGCATTCCACATTCAGTGGTTTTCGGCGGCTTTTCGGCCGAAGCGCTGAAGGCGCGCATTCAGGATTTGGAAGCCAGCGTCGTGATCACGACCGACGGCGGTTGGCGCCGCGGGAAGGAGATCCGACTGAAGGACGCCGTCGATGAAGCGCTCCGCGAGTGCCCCACGGTTCGCCACACGGTGGTCTATCAGCGGACCGGTTCGGAAGTTAAGATGGAAAAGGGGCGAGACCATTGGTGGCACGTGCTCGATGAATCCGCCAACGAGAACGTGGCCGCTGTCGAACTCGATAGCGAGCATCCCCTGTTCGTGCTCTATACCTCCGGCACCACCGGCAAACCGAAGGGCATTCTCCATACCTCGGCCGGCTACCTCCTGCAGTCCGCGATGACGACCAAGTGGGTGCTCGATTTGAAGGAGCACGACACGTATTGGTGCACCGCCGACGTCGGTTGGGTGACCGGGCACAGCTATGTCGTCTATGGCCCGCTCGCGGTGGGCGCAACGATCTTCATGTACGAAGGCGCGCCCGACACCCCGGCCTTTGACCGTTGGTGGCGTCTCATCGACAAGTACAAAATTTCCGTTCTGTACACTTCCCCGACGGCGATTCGCGCGTTGATTCGCCAAGGTGATCATTGGCCCGAGCGCCACAATCTGACGTCTCTGCGGTTGCTCGGCTCCGTAGGCGAGCCCATTAATCCCGCCGCCTGGGACTGGTACTATCGCGTCATCGGCGGCAGCCGCTGCCCCATTGTCGATACCTGGTGGCAGACTGAAACCGGTGCCATGCTGATCTCGCCAATGCCCGGCGCGACGCCGTTGAAGCCTGGATCGGGCACCCTGCCGATGCCGGGAATCATCCCGGAGATCGTCGACAACCACGGGCATCCGGTCGAAGACGGCCGCGAAGGATTCCTGATTCTCCGCCAGCCGTGGCCCAGCATGCTGCGTACGATCTGGGGCGATCCGGAGCGGTATCAGGATCAGTACTGGTCGCGCTTCCCCGGTTACTATTTCACCGGCGACGCGGCCCGCAGAGACAAAGATGGATACTTCTGGATTCTTGGCCGGGTCGACGACGTGATGAACGTCAGCGGCCACCGGTTGAGCACGATGGAGATCGAGTCGGCGCTCGTCAAGCATCCGGCCGTGGCCGAAGCGGCCGTCGTCGGCAAGCCACACGAAATTACGGGGCAGGCGGTCTGCTGCTTCGTGACGCTGAAGAAGAGTGCGACCGACGTCGACAAGCTGGGCTTGGAGCTTCGCCAATGGGTGGCGCACGAGATCGGCGCGTTCGCGCGGCCCGAAGAGATTCGGTTTACCGACTCGCTGCCGAAGACGCGAAGTGGCAAAATCATGCGGCGTTTGCTGCGCGAAATTGTTACTTCGAATACGGTGGCCGGTGACGTGACGACGCTCGAAGACATGAACGTGCTCACGTCGCTGGCGTCCCAGCACGACGAGGATTAGTTTTTTGAATCGAGCCGACAAGTAATTTTATTGGCGGCTTCGCGGGATGCATGACATGCTAAGCTCATGCATCTCGCTACCGCCAACCAAACCCGAGGAGAAGTTTCTCTCGCGGTGATGTTGCGCATGACGCGGATGGATGTTTGCTGCGGTCCCCCTTCTTTTCTGCCCTAGCGGTTCCTTCCTTCCCTCTTCAATTTCAATTCATCTTAGGAGTATCTGCCCATGCCAACGGATCCGTCCGTTCTTTGGGAAGAGCCCGTTCCTGGCTGTAGCATTTGGTCCCACGTCTTCAAGCGCGGCACGGCTGTGCGTTTGACCGATACGTTGGGCGGCGCTAACGTCTCGGTGCTCTTCTACAACGCTGACAATTTCGTCGAGCGTTACAACATGCCGGACACGTTGAAGTGTCAGCACACGGCGCATTTGACGACCGGCCATTGCTTGTACTCCGACATGGGTCGGGTCCTCGCTTCGATCACGCACGACAGCGTCGGCTGGCACGATCCGTTGGCCGGTTTTTCCAATCGGGCGAGCGTGCTGGCGCAGTTCGGCGAAGGCCCATATCAGACGCTCCGCAATGGGTGGCATACCAACGCTTACTACTACTTCGCGGTGGAATTGGCCAAATACGGCATGAACGAGCGAGACTTCACCGCCAGCGTAAACCTGTTCAGCAAGGTGGTGGTGGAAGAGGGTGGCGGGTTCCGCTACGTGCCGGATCATTCGCCTGCGGGCTCGACGGTCGAACTGCGCAGCGACATGAACACGCTCATGATCTTCTGCACCTGCCCGCATCCGATGGCCCCCGGTGGCGAATGGGATCCCAAGCCGGTGAACTTGGCCATCAAGCGCGTCGCGCTGCCGGCGGCTGATGACGCCTGCCGCCTATCGCGACCGGAAAACGGCCGCGGGTTTACGTTGACCGAGAGGTATTTTCTATGAGCTTAGTGGAGAGTCAACTCGCGCCGGAGCAGGCGATCTACCGCCAGCGAGTGCTGGCTGGCGACGGCTGGATCTACGAGGTGAAACAAGGCCAGACCTTTCGCATCGTCGACCTCGAAGGCAACCAGGCGGCCGACACCCTGTTCTTCAACGCCCGCGAGTACAGCGACCGCTACAGCGCCGTTGACACAATCCGCGAACAGGGCAATCTCTACCTGACGACGGGTTCGGCGCTGAAAACGATTCGTGGGCACACGCTGATGACGATCGTGGCCGATACGTGTGGACGGCACGACACGGTCGGTGGCGCGTGCTCCATGGAATCGAACATGGTCCGATACGCAATTGAGAAGAGATCGATGCACGCGTGCCGGCAGACGTTTGTGCGGTTGGCGCTCGAATGGGGCGAGGGCCTCGAGAAGCGCGACATCACGCACAACGTGAATTTCTTCATGAACGTGCCCGTGACGCCGGAAGGCAAGCTGACGTTTGAAGACGGCGTGAGCGCCCCCGGCAAGTACGTCGAGATGCGGGCGGAGATGGATACGCTCGTGCTGCTCTCGAACTGTCCGCAGTTGAATAACCCTTGCAACGCATACAATCCGACGCCGGTTGAGGTTCTGATCTGGGATGTTTAAGAAAGTACTGATCGCTAACCGAGGCGCGATTGCATGCCGAGTCATCCGCACTTTGCGGCGGATGGGGATCGCCTCGGTGGCGGTCTATTCCGAGGCGGACACCGGTTCGCTGCATGTCGCGCAGGCTGATGAAGCCGTTCTGCTGGGTCCGGCGCTTGCGGCCGAGAGCTACTTGGACGCCGCCAAAGTGCTGGCCGCCGCGAAGGCGACCGGTGCCGACGCGATTCACCCTGGCTATGGCTTCCTAAGCGAAAACGCCGGCTTTGCCGAAGCTTGCCGGGAAGCCGGAATCGTGTTTATCGGCCCCGGTCCGGAGCATCTGCGGGCATTCGGTTTGAAGCACACGGCCCGGGAGTTGGCGGCGGCGAATGCGGTGCCGTTGGCCCCGGGCTCGGGGTTGGTGGCGTCGGTGGAAGAGGCCGAGACGGCCGCGGCAAACATCGGCTTTCCGGTGATGCTGAAAAGCACGGCCGGGGGCGGCGGCATCGGGATGCAGGTCTGCCTGCGCGCCGAAGAGTTAGCTTCGGCCTACGAAACCGTGAAGCGGCTCAGCATGGCCAATTTCAAAGACGGCGGCATGTTTGTCGAGAAGTTTGTGGCGCGGGCCCGGCACATTGAAGTGCAGATTTTTGGCGATGGCAAGGGCGAGGTGATCGCCCTAGGCGAGCGCGATTGTTCGCTCCAGCGGCGGAACCAGAAAGTGGTGGAAGAGACCCCGGCGCCGGACCTGCCGGAGAGCATCCGAGCGGAGTTACTCGGGGCCGCCGAGCGGCTCGGCCGAGCGGTGAACTACGCCAATGCGGGCACGGTCGAATTCCTTTACGACGCCGACACGCGGGAGTTCTACTTCCTCGAAGTGAACACGCGGTTGCAGGTGGAGCACGGGGTGACCGAGCAGGTTACGGGCGTCGATTTGGTCGAGTGGATGATCCGGCAGGCCGCCGGCGAATTGGAGCTGAAGCGCCCGGCGATCTGCGGCGCGTCGATCCAGGTGCGCGTGTATGCCGAGGACCCGGGGCAGAGTTTCCGGCCGTCCTCGGGACGGTTGACGGCGGCAAGCTTTCCGGCCGATGCGCGCATCGAAACGTGGGTGGAGCGGGGATCGGAAGTGACTCCGTTCTATGACCCGATGATTGCGAAAGTGATTGTGACGGCGGAGAACCGTCCGGCGGCAATTGCGAAGATGCAGGCGGCGTTGAGCGAGACCAAAGTGTCGGGCATCGCGACCAACGTCGAGTACCTGCGGCAGGTGGTGGGTTCGGCCGTGTTTGCCGATGCTCTGATGACGACGGGGTATTTGAACACGTTCAGCTACCAGTCGAAGGCCGTCGATGTCCTGGATGGGGGCACGCAAACGACCGTGCAAGACTACCCCGGCCGATTAGGCTATTGGGAAGTGGGCGTGCCGCCGTCGGGTCCGATGGATTCGCTGGCGTTCCAGTTGGCGAACCGGTTGGTTGGCAACGAGAGCGGTGCGGCGGGCCTGGAATGCACGGTGACTGGTCCGACGTTGCAATTCCGGTTCGACGCGGTGATTGCGTTGACGGGCGCGGATATGGAAGCTAAGCTCGACGGCACGCGCGTGAGGCGGTGGGAGCCGATTGTCGTGCAGGCCGGCTCAACGCTGCGGATGAACCAAGTGGTGGGCGCGGGGATCCGAGCCTATCTCGCGGTGCGCGGCGGTATCGACGTGCCCGAGTATCTGGGCAGCCGGGCGACGTTCGCTCTGGGCAAGTTCGGCGGGCATGGCGGACGCGTGCTGCGCGCGGGCGACGTGCTGGATGTCGACGGCATGATCTCCGTCGCGCCCGAGCCGTTTGCGTTCCCCCCGGCCTACAGCAACCGCTGGGAGATCGGCGTTCTGTACGGTCCCTATGGCGCGCCGGACTACATGACCGACGCCGGCATCGCGATGTTTTTCGCCACCGACTGGAAGGTGCATTACAACTCCGACCGGACCGGCGTCCGGCTGATCGGCCCGAAGCCGGAGTGGGCGCGCAAGGACGGCGGCGAAGCGGGCCTGCATCCTTCGAACGTGCATGACAACGCCTACGCCATCGGCACCGTCGACTTCACGGGCGACATGCCGATCATCCTGGGGCCGGACGGGCCGAGCTTGGGCGGCTTCGTATGCCCGGCCACGATTGTGGCGGCCGAGCTTTGGAAAATGGGCCAATTGAAGGCCGGCGATACCGTTCGCTTCCAGCGGATGACCAATCAGCAGGCGGTGCAACTGGAGTGGGAACTCGACCGGGCCGTGGCCGGGTTAACCGAACTGCCGGACCTGTTTACCGAGGATGCAACCGAAGCGGCGATCGTGAAGGCCGAGGGCGATACGCTGTATCGCACCGCGGGCGACAAGTATCTGCTCGTCGAGTTCGGCGAGCCGGTGCTCGACATGAAGCTGCGGTTCCGCGTGCAGGCCTTGGCCCATTGGCTGACCGATCGGCAGGTGCCGGGGGTGATCGACATCACGCCGGGTATCCGGACGCTGCAGGTTCACTACGACAGTCGCGTTCTGGCTCGCGCCGAATTGTTGGATGTTTTGGCGTTGGCCGGCGACCGGACCGAGACGGAGGTTCCTTCCCGGATTGTGCACCTGCCGCTGAGCTGGGAAGACCCGCAGACGCTGCTCGCGATTCAGAAGTACATGCGGAGCGTACGGCCGGACGCGCCGTGGTGCCCTTCAAATATTGAATTCATTCGGCGCATCAATGGCCTGGATTCGGTCGAGGACGTCAAGCGGATCGTCTTCGATGCCAGCTACCTCGTCCTCGGCCTGGGCGACGTTTACCTCGGCGCGCCCGTGGCGACGCCGACCGACCCGCGGCATCGCCTGGTAACGACGAAATACAATCCGGCGCGGACCTGGACGCCGGAGAACGCGGTGGGCATTGGCGGCGCCTATCTTTGCGTCTATGGCATGGAGGGTCCGGGCGGCTACCAGTTCGTCGGGCGGACGATCCAGATGTGGAACACCTACAAGGCCACCGACGCGTTCGAAGCCGGCAAGCCCTGGCTGTTGCGCGGGTTCGACCAGATTCGGTTCTATCCGGTGGGTGCCGAAGAGTTGCTCGACTATCGGAAGGACTTCCCGTTGGGAAGGTTCCCGGTGAAGATTGAGCCGACCACGTTCCGGCTTACGCCGCCGCCTCCGGGGTCGGTGGAGTTTAAGCAGAAGCAGCAGGCGGCGTTTGAAGCCGAACGCGAGCGTTGGGTGGCCGCGGGGCAGAACCTGGTGGCGTCCGAGCCGTTCGACGAGGCCCCGCCGGTAGCCGACTTGGAAGTGCCGCCAGGTTGCCGGGCGCTGCGCGCGCCCACGACCGCCAGCGTCTGGAGCGTCGATATCGCCGCCGGGCAGCCGGTCAGCGAAGGCGAGCGCCTCGTGATTCTGGAGGCGATGAAGATGGAAGTCGCGGTTTGTTCTCCCGTCGCCGGCATTGTCCGCAAAGTGCTCGTGACCAAGGGGGGTGTCGTGCAGGCCGGCCAAGCGTTGATAATCGTGGAGGAGACTGCCGATGCTGAATGAACTAAGCTTTGACCTGACGACGCTGCGGAGCGGATACTTGGCCGGGACGTTTACGCCGGCGCAGGTGATCGCCGAGGCGCGGCGACGAGCGGGCGGCGGGCGGCCGGTTTGGATCTCGATGGCCGAGGGCGCGGAGGTTCCGGAGTTCGACGCGACCAAGCCGCTCTCTGGCCTTCCCTTCGCGGTGAAAGACAATATCGACGTGGCTGGATGGGTGACGACGGCGGGTTGTCCGCAGTACGCCTATAGGCCGGAGAAGACGGCGACGGTCGTCCAGCGGCTTCTCGACGCGGGGGCGCTGCTGCTGGGCAAGACCAATCTGGACCAGTTCGCCACCGGTTTGGTGGGGACGCGGTCGCCTTACGGGGCGTGCAGCAGCGTCTTCGATGAGACCTACATCTCGGGGGGATCGAGTTCGGGTTCGGCGGTGGCGGTGGGCAAGGGAATGGTGACGTTCTCGTTGGGGACCGATACGGCGGGGAGTGGGCGGGTGCCCGCGGCGTTTAACAACCTGATTGGCTTGAAGGCGACCAAGGGGATGATTCCGACGAGCGGAGTGGTGCCGGCATGCCGGACGCTGGACTGCGTGACCGTGTTTGCCTTCACTTGTGGCGATGCGCAAGCGGTGCTTCAAGTGGCGGCGGGCTTTGATGAAACGGATTCCTACTCGCGCCCGGCGCGGGTCGCGGCGCAACCCTGGGCGGTGGGCGCTTTCCGCTATGGGGTTCCGCAAAATGAGCTGCTGCAGTTCTTTGGCGATGCGGAGGCCGAGGCGCTGTATTGGCGAAGCGTGACGCGGCTGGAATCTCTGGGCGGGAC
>Ga0163144_10021534_pt1 | contig 12808 bp, 16 predicted proteins | sample OliLak19BULKMAT1_FD_123175 | JGI IMG/M metagenome (GOLD analysis project Ga0163144, IMG submission 123175) | Freshwater microbial mat bacterial communities from Lake Vanda, McMurdo Dry Valleys, Antarctica - Oligotrophic Lake LV.19.BULKMAT1 | ecosystem: Environmental > Aquatic > Freshwater >...
CGGGCCGCCTCGGCCTCGACCCCGCTTCCGCCCAAAAACTCCTCGCCGAATGGCCCTCGCCCATAATCGTCGTCTCTCCCGAACTGGCTAACGCGATCCGCTTCCCTGCCGCGGCCCTCGACGCCCAGTTCAATTGGAGCGAAACGCATCCCGTAGTCGACGCCTACCGCGCCGCCGCCTCCATGCCTTACGACGCGCCCACCGGCGCTCTCGCCGCCGTCCTCTACGCGGCCAAACCCGAAGGCTTTTTCACCCTTTCTTCCGCGGGCACCTTCACCCTCTCTGGCCAAAACACGCTCGCCTTTAAGCCCGGGCCCGGCTCGCACCATCTCCTCCAACTCGACCCCGCGAAGAGAGAGCTCGTCCTCGAAACTTATCTCGCTCTCGCCAGCGCCAAACCCGTCGTCCGCCCGCCCCGCCGCCGTCGAACCGATGTCGTCAAACCGCCCGAAGCCAAGCCCCCCGCCGATCCTACGAAGCCCTAGTCCCGCTCGTAAACCAGCAAATTCCTAAACCGCTTCCCCGCCGCTCCGGTCCCCCGCGCGTCAATCGTCAACCGCTTCCCGTCCGGCGATACCGTCCGCGTCGCCCTCACCGTAATCACCTTGTCCTTCCGGAACACCTGGTCCACCCGGTCCGCGCTTTTCAAATGCAGCGCCACGGTGTTGTACAGCGTGCCCCCGACAAACGGATACGGCTTCCCATCGTATTTCGCCGTAAACTCGGTATGGAACGTCTTCCCCTCGGCGCTCACCCCGTCGTGCAAAAATCGCACCGCGTCCCCGTCTTTCACCCATTGCCGCCGCGACTCCCGCGGCGCTGGCCCCGACTCGTAAGTCGAAGCCCCCGCCACAAATCGCCATTTGCCTAGCCCCCGGTCCTCCCGGCTCTTCGCCCCCAGCAGTCCCGCACTCAGTAACCAAATCCTTCGCGTCATCGACTGATAGTCTACTGCACGCTCCGTTCAAGCGTCACCGGTGCCTTCGGAGTCACCGGCGGAATCGGAGGGATCGGCATCTCCGCCGGCTTCGGCGCTTCACTGCTCTCGAACCGCTCGCCCGACTTCCTCACCCGAATCGCTCCCCGGTCCGTCTCCAGAGCCAGCATCGGTCCCCCGCCCACGTTCCCGTTCAGCGTCGCCCCCCGCTGTTCACTTTTCACCTGCAGCGGGCTGCCGTAGTCGTTTTCAATGTCGCCCCGCCGCGTCTTCGCCGAAATCTCAAACTTCGCCGCCAGTGGAAGCACCAGTTCAATTTCACCCGCGTTGGTCTTGGCGTTCATCTTGCCCACTGCCGTCCGCACCGGGCGCAACGTAATGTCCCCCCGGTCCACATCCAGCGAAACCGATTCCGTGAAATCCGTCAACTCGACGTCCTTCGATTTCGCCCTCAGCACCACCGGACCCGTCACCTGATTCCCGGTCATCGTCCCGCCGGAAATCCGCAGCAGACCCGCCACTTTCTCCACCCGCAAATTCGTCGACGCACTCTCAAACCGCAACTGCTTCGCAATTTGCCGAAACGAAATGTCGCCCGAGTAGGTCCCGTTCACTGAAACCGTGCCACTCACGTTCTCAATCTCGACGTCCTGCCCCCGGCCCTTCACTTCCACGTTGCCCTTCGTATTCACGACGCGAATGACATCGCTCTTCCGCAAATCAGCCCTGACATTCCCGCCCACATTGTTCAGCCGAATCCCCGCGTTGTCACTGGTCACCTCCACGTCCCCGCCTATGTTCTCCACCTCCAAATCGCCATACCGGCTCTTCGATTCAACCCGCGCCCCCCGCGGCACCAGAATCTCCAAGTCCGCCTTCAACTGCGGCCCGGACCCCACCCGCTCCAAATTCGTCCGAATCACCAGGATCTCGCCCTGCTGCACAATCTCAAACGGCGAATTCTTATCGTCCCGGTCCGCGTCCGCCCGATTCATTGATCGAATCGTCTTCGTACCGGTCACTTTCACCTCGTCCCCGTCCGTCCCGATCACCCTCGAATTGCCCCGCGAGTTCTCAATCAAAATCCGCGGCGTCTGCCCGGCTTTCAACGTCCCGGCCACCGGATAGTCGTAGGCCTCCCCCATAATCTCCCACGCCCCCAGAGAAAACCGGTTGCTCCACATTTCCCGCTGCTTCACGCCCCAAAACACGCTCGAACCAATCGCGCAGATGAAGCCAATCATCACCCACTCACCACCCGAAATTCCAGATTTTGAACCCAATTGCCCCTTCTGGTCGGCGATCAGAACTTCCGCCAACCGCAGCACGCCCCAGGCAATTAACCCGTACGGCCAATACGCGCTCACGAAGTCCAGCAGTTGAATCCCAGGCAGGAAGTTCCGCAGCAGGAACAAAATACCAATGACGATCAAAACGATCGGTCCGACAATCGATGTGCGGCGCATGGCTTAGTTGCCCCCTTGCATTTGGTTACCAAACGCCGAACTCGGCGGCGGAGGAGGAGGAGGCGGTGCCGACTGGGTCGTCCGCTCCAAAAGCTTCAAAATACCAGCCACCACTAACAGCACGGGCCAGGATTGCCGAAAGCCGTAACCGCCGTTATGGTCCAGCGCGAACAGTACGCCCACCGTAATCAAGAGAATCGGACCGCGAATCGCCCGTAAAAGATTACTGTTCACGACGCACCTCCTCCCGCACGGGCACGACCGGCGTCTGCATCCGGACATACAACAAATAGACACCCGCTCCGATCAATCCCAACGGCCAGAACCGCACAATCTGCGAAATCCGAATCAACTCAAAGTTGTTCAGCAGGAAAACTACCCCGAGGGCAATGAGAACCAGCGGACCGATCGGGAGCCCGCTTTGGCCAGGTTGCGTAGAAACCAAACCGGAAAACTCGTCTACCACCTCGCCCTTCTGCCGTCGCTGCGCCGTATGGTAGGCCTCGAATGCCTGATAGATCACCCAAGCCGGGATCATAAAACCGAACAGCACGTGCAACTCGCCCACGTTGTCGGAGTTGGCGAGCGTGATCAGCATCCCAAACACCACCACATGAACCAATCCCTTGGCATACTGCGCGTTGTAAATCGCTCCCACGCCCGGCAAAAGCCCCAAAATGAACGCAAGCCCCGGAGAAATGCCCGAGCCCAAATTACTCACTGGCGGCGGCCCGGCCGTCGGCCCGGTCGTCCATGGGGAAGCCGGCGTCTCCGTCGCAGGCACATGCTCCGCACAGTAAACCGTACCCGAAAATAATCGCTGCTCGGCTAACAATAGCGGCTTCCCGCAGATGCGGCAAAATGCGCTCCCGTCCGGCGCAGCGTTCGTTTGATTTACGTTTTCTTGCATGGCGATGTCCCCCTAACTTTGTCTATTTAAACGACTTACGATCATCAGTAGGTACGGAAATCTTTTCTGCGTCGTTCCGTGTTTTTTGCTGCCGATCTAACTCTTCTTGCTCGGTCCATTCCTGCAAACGGCTCTGAATCTCGAACACCAACCGAATGTTGTCGTAGTACTTCACCGCCCGGTCCCAAGCCCGATGCCCCTGATCGTCCACGCTCACCCAAATCTTCACCGGATCCAAATCCGACGGCTTCAACTGCCGCACCGGCACTTTAAACACCTGCGCCAACATCGACAGCGAGAGCACCGTCATCGCCATCCCCATCGCCATCCGCGGCGCCAGCACCGGGCCAAACCAGCGGCCCAAAACAGCCACCAAACCCGTTTTCGCCTTGCCTGCGGGCGTCTGCCCCACCGGCAGATCAAACAATATCTTCGTAATCAGCTCTTTCGGCGGCTCTACCACCGCCGCCCGGCTCATAAACTCGACCGCGCCCAACACATCCGCCGCGTACTCCCGGCAGCCCGCACACTCCGCCCGATGCCCCTCAAACGAAGCCTCCGCCTCGCCCCGCAGTTGCCCGTCGGCGGCGTCGCAAAGTAAAATCTCAAACTCTGCACAGCTCAATTTCATACGAGGGCCACCTGATACTTCCGCAGCAAACGAGCCAACTCCGCCCGTCCCCGGTTCAGCCGAGACTTCACCGTCCCCTCGGGTACGTTCAAAACCTCGGCAATCTCTCTATAATCCAACTCTTCCAAATCCCGCAAAATCACTGTCTCCCGCAACTCCGGCGAAAGCTTCTGCAAGGCACCCTGAATCAACTCACTCGCTTCCCGGCCCGCCAACAACCCATCCGCCCGTCCCCCAATTCCTCCCGCCCTCTCCTCCAACATCGGCAACTGATCTTCAATCGAATCCGTCACCCGCGCCTGCTTAGTCCGACGATAATTGTCGATCAACAGGTTACGGGTCATTCGCGTCAGCCACACAAGGAAGGATCCCTCCCCGGCCCGAAACGTTCGCAAAGTTTTGAAAAGACGCATAAATACGTCCTGCGTCAAATCCTGTGCCTCGCTCTCGGTACCGATAAATCGATAGCAGATCGCGTAAACCCGCCTCGTGTGCGTCTTCACGAGGTCCTCCCATGCCGTCTCATCCCCCGCCAGACAGCGCTCCACCAGCCGAATATCAAGGTCGAAACTTTGGTCCAAGCGTTGGTTCCCGCGGAAAGTAGGCGTCAATACCTCTCCGGTCGCCCAAAACCCGAACTGAACTGGTGCGCCCGTCGCCATATAGCCCTTCCGTGTCTCCTTTGATTGGCCCGACTGCGAGCCGCTCGAAAAGAAGTACGTGAATTTGCCATAATAAGTTCGCGAGAAGTTTTGGCCGCCGAATGGCTGAACCTAATTGTAACGACTGTTTTCTTGAAAGTCCCCAACCCGTCCGCAATCCGTCGCTGGGCCATCGCCCTGGCTGTCCTCCTCGTGCCCGTCCTGGTCTGGCTCTCCTGGCAGCGCCTCGCCACCTTCGACTGGGCCGCCCTCGGCGACGTTTATAACCACATCGACTGGCGCTGGATGATCCCCGGTGCCGCCATCATCATGGCCAGCTACATCAGCCGCGTCCTCCGCTGGCAGGTCATGCTCCGGCCGGTGAATCCCAACTCCTCCTTCCGCCGCGTCCTCGTCGATACCCTGATCGGCTTCACCGCTATCGTCCTCCTCGGCCGCCCAGGCGAACTCGTCCGCCCCTACCTCATCGCTCGCTCAGAAAATGTCTCCGTCTCCTCCCAGATGGCCGCCTGGCTCCTCGAACGCATCTACGACCTCCTTGCCATCCTCATCCTCTTTGGCTTCGGCCTGGCGACTTTTGATCCTGCCGGCCGCTCCCTCGGCCCCGCCCTGCTCTGGGTCCTCCAAACCGGCGGCGTCCTCATCGCTGTCCTCTGCGGCGCCTGCCTCCTCTTCCTCGTCTTCGCCGGCCTCGGCGGCGATGCCCTCGTCAATCGCCTCCGGGAAGCTCTCGCGTTCCTCCCCCCTGCCACCCAGTCCAAAGTTGGCGTTCTCCTCGAAAGCTTCAGCACCGGGCTCGCCTCCTGCCAGAAACTCTCTGACGTCTCGCTGATCGTTTTCTACACCATCATCGAGTGGGGCTCCATTCTCGCCGCCGTCTTCTGCATCTTCCGCTCCTTCCCCCAAACCAACACCTTCTCCTGGCTCGACGTGATCGTCTACCTCGGCTTCGTTTCCTTCGGAAGCATCGTTCAAATCCCCGGCGTCGGCGGCGGCGTCCAAATTGTTACAGTTCTCGTCCTCACCCAACTCTTCGGCGTCCAGACCGCCCCGGCCACTGGCATCGCCATTGCCAGCTGGCTTGCTACATGGGTAGTAGTTCTACCCTTCGGTATCGTCCTCGCTGCCCGCCAAGGCCTCTCCTGGGGAAGTTTAAAGAGCCTCGGTAAGGATCCAAACTCATGAAGTGTCCTTTCTGTGCCCACTCCGAAGACAAAGTCATTGACTCCCGCGAAAGCAAAGACGGCGATGCCATCCGCCGCCGGCGCCAATGCCTCGCCTGTGAGCGCCGCTTCACAACCTACGAAAAAATCGACGAAATACCCTATATGGTCGTCAAAAAAGATGGCCGCCGCGAAAAGTTCGAGCGCCAGAAGGTTCTCAACGGCCTCATCAAAGCCTGCGAGAAACGCCCCATCCCCATCTCCAAGCTAGCCGCCATCGTCGACCATATCGAAGGCCGTCTCGCCGACAGCGCTGAGCGAGAATTATCAACTACAGAAGTAGGAGAAATTCTCATGGACGAGCTCCGCCAGCTCGACAAAATAGCGTATGTCCGCTTTGCCTCCGTCTATCGCGACTTCCAGGACGAGCAAGCCTTTCTCAGCGAACTCCAAAATCTGCTCAGCAAACGAAGATCCGGTCAATAACTACTGCTGTAGCTGAAACCTACAACTGAAACCAAACGTCTTTCCGAGCATCTCTACCTAGTAGGAAGTGTGTTTTAGGCCTTCCGCGTCGGATTGGACCGTGTGCGCATCACTTTAGCCTTTCAAACAGGTTACCGCCGATGCTACAATCGGACTTGGCACTCCTGCTGAGTTGGTCTGTTTCGCCGACCTTTTTTTCCCTCCGACAGTTCAAGGCCAGACCCTCCACGGGAGAGTGAGTCTAGATGGATCACTTCGAAGATCAGTATTCCGCTGACACTACAGAGCCCTTAGGGCTCCCTTTTGATGAAGAAGCAAACTTTTTCCACCCGGAAGAAGTACACGATGGAGACGACTTTCCAGGGCAAGCAGCCCCTGAAGAATCAATTTACACCGACGATCCGGTTCGCGTCTATTTGCGCGAAATGGGAGCTGTACCTCTCTTAACTCGCGAAGGCGAAGTTGAACTCGCCCGTCGTATGGAACGCGGCAAACTCCGGATGCTCCGAGCCATCAGCCGTTCGGCCGTCGTGCAGCATCGCGTCGTGGAATTCGCTGAAGCGTTACGTCGGGAAGAGCAGGACATCGATAATTATGTCGACCTCGGCGAGACCGAAGAAGGCTCCACCGTCGAGGCGAAACTGCGCAAGGACGCCATCGAGAAGTTCTTCGCCGTCGCTTCCCTGTATAAGAAATTGCAGCAGGGCTCGGAGAAAGTCGAACAGCTCGTCCCTCTCAAAGCCGCCGAACTCAAGGATCCCGTCACACGCAAGGCGCGGCGCAAGATCATCATGAAGCTGGCTCGGACGAAAGTAGAAACCAGCCTGGCCATCCGCGCCATCCAGTTCTACCCCTCCAAATGGCGCCAGTTCGCTCAAGAAATTGATAAAACCGTCGACGAGATTACCCATCTCGACGCCGAACTTCATCGCCTCGAAGAGCGCAAAAATCCCCAGTACGGCAACCGGATCCGCGAACTCAAACGCGAAGTGAAAAAGCGGGAAGTCACCGCCGGCGCTTCGCTCGCGGACCTTCGCCACACCACCACCGTCATCCGCCATGGCGAAATCGAAGCCGAACGCGCTAAAAAAGACCTCGTCGAAGCCAATCTTCGACTCGTCGTGTCCGTCGCTAAAAAGTATGTCAACCGTGGCCTCCACCTCCTCGATCTGATTCAGGAAGGCAACATTGGCCTAATGCGCGCCGCCGACAAGTTCGAATACCGTCGCGGATACAAGTTCTCTACCTACGCCACTTGGTGGATTCGCCAAGCCATCACCCGCGCCATCGCCGACCAGTCCCGCACCATCCGCATTCCGGTGCACATGAACGAGAGCATGAATAAGTTCCTCCGCGCTACCCGCGAGTTGGAAAAAGAGCTTGGGCGTGCTCCTACAAATGAAGAAATCAGTCGGCGCATGGACATCCCGGTCGAAAAAGTCCAAAAGCTGAAAACCATCTCCCGCGATCCCGTCTCCCTGGAGACGCCCGTCGGCCGCGATGGCGAATCCGCTCTCGGCGATCTCATCGAAGACCGTTGGGTCGGCTCCCCTGTGGATGCCGTCATCGAAGCCAACGTCCGCGACGAGACCGCTAACATCCTCAAAACCCTTTCCCCAAAAGAGGAAAAGGTCATCCGTCTCCGCTTCGGCATCGGCTGCGAGCGCGAACACACCCTCGAAGAGATCGGTCAGGAGTTCGACGTCACCCGCGAACGTATCCGGCAGATCGAAGCCAAGGCGCTGCGCCAACTTCGCTCCCCGGAACGCGCCCGTCATCTCCGCGCCCTTCTCGCCGCTCGGTAACATCTTTCCCGCAAGCCCACAACCGCCGGGATTAAGACCCTCTTAATCCCGGCTTTTCGTTTTTATGGTACCCAACCCTACTCTCGTCACCCACCTCGACTACACCCTCTGGGCCTCCTCTAAACTCCTCGACGCGGCCACCCGCCTCACACCTGACCAAATTTCCCTTGACCTCAAGGTCTCTCATACCTCGGTCCTAGCCACCCTGCAACACATCTACTACGCCGATAGAACTTGGCTCGCCCGGCTCACCGGTCAGCAGACCCCTTTCGCCGACCCCGACCCCGGCCCCTCCCTTGACGACCTCAAAGAAGCCTGGCCCCGCGTCATCGCCGGCCTCCGCTCTTACGTAGAAGCCTCGACCGACCTCGACACCGACCTCACCGCCACCCGCCTCAACGGCGCAACCTTCACCTGTGCCCGCTGGAAGATCATCCTCCACGTCGTCAACCACGCCACTCTCCACCGAGGTCAGGTCATGGCTATGCTCCGCCAACTCGGCCAAGTCCCTCCCGCCACCGACCTGTTCTACTTCTACCTCCAGCAAAACGTATGAACCTCAATGAGCAACAGCTCTATGCCTTGATCGGCGAAGAAGGCTTCGCCCGCCTCATCGCGGCGTTCTACGCCCAAATCCCCACCGACGACCTCCTCGGCCCCATGTACCCAGCCGACGACCTTCCCGGTGCCGAACTCCGCCTCCGCGATTTCCTCATCGGTCGCTTCGGCGGACCGCCACGCTACATCGAACAGCGCGGCCACCCCGCCCTCCGCATGCGACACGCCCCCTTCGCCGTCACCCCCGCCGCCCGGGACCGCTGGCTCGTCCTCATGCACAACGCCTTCACCGTCGCCGAACTCCCCCCGGAAGCCGAGGCTATCCTCCGCCCCTTCTTCCTCCAAGTCGCCAACCACATGATCAACCGACCCGCCGATCACGAATAATGACAAGCACAACCGATCCCCGCTACCCCATCGGCCAATTCACTTGGCCCGACGCCGTCTCCCCCGCCGATCGCCGCAAGCTCATCAACGCCATCGCCGGAACGCCCGAACTCCTTCGCGCCGCCGTCGAAGGCCTCAGCCCTTCTCAACTCGAAACCCCCTACCGGCCCGGCGGCTGGACGATTCGCCAAACCGTCCATCACGTGGCCGACAGCCACATGAACGCCTACCTTCGATTCCGCCTCGCGCTCACCGAAGACGCCCCCGTCATTAAGCCCTACGCCGAGGAACTCTGGGCCGAACTCTCCGACGCCGCCACCGCCGAAGTCGACATCTCGCTGCTCCTCCTCACCGCTCTCCACATGCGTTGGGTTCTTCTCCTCGAGTCGCTCACCGAAGCCCAGTGGCTACGGACCTTCGTCCACCCGGTCCTCGGCCCCCGCCGCCTCGAAGAGACGCTAGCCCTCTATGCGTGGCACGGCACCCATCACATCGCCCACATCACGAACGCACCGCTCTAAAGTCTCACGTGCGGCGTGCAAACCGGCCACGGAGCAAACGAAATCACCTTCGTCTGCCGGTCCACGTAAAGTAGCGTCTCTTTCCCCTGCACGGTCATGAACTGGATGATCCCGCCGTCGCAACTCTTCACCTTTACCCGCGTCACCGGCCCCACAGTCGGGCCCCAATCCTCGACGAAGCGCGTGTAGCCATAATCCCGGCAAGGGGTAGCCTCGGTGCAGCCCCACAAAGCATGCGCCGCCTTATAGTCCTTCCGCTCCAACAGCGCTACGAAATCGCGGATCCGCGATTCCTCCGGGTAGTTCCGCAAAAAGAACCACCCTACCCCGCTCAAGAGCGCCAACCCCAGCACCCAAAGGACAATTTTTTTAATTAGCCGACCCCGCTTGGCTTCCTGGACACCGAAAGTATCGAGATAACTGCCCATCGGATTCCCCCTCGGCTAACCCAAGAACTACTTAACCGGGTAAGCCTTGTCGTATTCCACTGTTGCCGTCTTTGTAATCTCGAGCGCCGGTTTGAAAAAAACCGCGTTCGTTACGTCGATCACAACGTCATAACCGCCCGCCTCGGACACTTTCTTCACGACATCTTCCATCCGCTTGGCGCTCCGGCCCAGCACGTCCTGCCGTTCCCGATCCACATCGCCCTGCAAGTCTTCCGTCATCCGCTGCAGTTCCCGTTGCCGCCGTTGACCCTTGATCGTCAACTCCTGCTCGGCCGCCGGCGTCAACTTGCCCGCCATCGTCTGCAACTGCGTCTGAATCGTCTGCAGCTCTTTTTGGATCGCTTCCATCTGATCCTGCCGCGGCTTAAACTTTGCTTCCAAGTCCTTCTGGGCTTTGGTCAGCTCGGCGGTATCCAGCACTGCTTTCTGCAGGTTGATGATCGCCACTTTCAGCTGTGCCGAAGCAATCGAAGCACCGGCAAGCAACAGGGCCGGTAACACCAGTGAACGAATCGCGCGAAACACTACCATAAATCTTAATCGAACTCCCTATTAGGAACTATCTGTTAGCCTACCACAGCCAACCGTTTCAATACGTTAAACACTCATCCAGCACGCGCCCCATGCTTCCACTCGGCACCGCCACATCCAGCAAGGTCGCCAGCGTCGGAGCAATATCGTTCACCGCGGTCGCCCGATGATAGCGGCCCGGCTTAACTCCGGCCCCCATCAAAATAACCGGCACCTGCGCATCGTAGTGAAACGGAGCCCCGTGCGTCGTGCCCTTCGCCGCGTACATGTAGTACGGTTCGGTAATCACCACCAAATCCGGACTCCGCCCCGCGTAGTAGCCATTCTGCGCCCGCCGAGCCACGAAATCCGTAATGGGTATCCCTGCAATCATTTGATCTTTGGTGTAGACGCGCGCAATGTGCGGCAGGTTCCGAACCGTATCGGCCGCCACCTTTCTCACTTCTCCCGGATCCAACCGCCGGGCCGCAATCAAGTCGTAGTTCAAATACGGCACGTACTGCGACTTCTCATTCGCCAACCATTTGCCCGCCCCATACTTCGCCGTCAACGCCCCTTCAATCGCCGCGCCAATCTCTTTATCTTTCAACCGCCCGCCCGGCATCTTCCGCGCCGCGTTCACTTCCGGCACCGGCGCCACCCCGTGGTCGGCCGTGAACACCACCAGCACGTTCTTCATCCCAATCTTCCGGTCCACAAACGCGAAAAACTTCCCCAGCATCTTGTCCGTTCGCACGCTGATGTCATGCGCATGCGGCGAATCCGGTCCTTCGGCGTGACCCACGTAGTCGTTGCACGAAAAACTCACGGCCAGCACGTCTACCCCGGCGTGCGTCCCCAACTTCTCGTTCTCAATCGCCTGCTCGGCGAACTCCTCCAGCAGTTCATTCCCAAACGGGCTGGCCTCCATATTCGAATAGAACATGGTGTCCGCCTTCGCCGGCATCTTCTTCAGCAGCAGGTCCCCAGCCTTCCACTCCACGCCCAAATACCGCTCGCCCACCTTCTTCCCGTTGAACCCTTCCACCCAACCCGGCAAACTCTTCTGATACCAGGTACTCGATACGAAGTTCCCCGTTTCGTTGTCGAACCAATACGCCGCGTCCGCCATTCGTCCGGCCGGCAAAATCGCGCTCCGGTCTTTGAACGAAATCCCGATCGTCCGGCTCTCGCCCTTCGCCGCCATCTTGATCTCATCGCCCAAGGTCGAAACCAGCATCCGATGCGGCGAAGAAGCCTTCCGCTCCGGCGCTCCCAACGTTTGCAGGCTCGGGTCCGACACGCTCGTCACTTCCTTGCCTGTCGCCCGATCCCACCAATCGTTCCCCACAATCCCCGACAGCGCCGGACTCGCCCCGCTCAATATCGTCGAATGGCCCACCGCCGTCACCGTCGGCGTATGCTCATAAAACGCGTTCGTAAAGACAGCGCCCTGCGTTAATAGCCGCGCCAACCCGCCCGAATATTCGCCCCGAAACCGCGTCAAATAGTCGTAGCGAAACTGGTCCACGGTAATCGCGAGCAGCAGCTTATGCTTGGGCCGCGCCGCCGGCACAGGCACCTGTCCAAACGCACCGGCGGCCAGCGCCCCCGCCATCATCACGAGCTTTCTACGCTGCATTAGTCGACCAAAACCGCGCCGCTACCCTGAATCTGATAAATCGTCACCCCGGTCTTCACCGAATCGGGGTTAAACTTCCGATGCTGCTCGTCCGCCTCATGCTTGGCTCGGGCCACCGCCTGCTCTTTCGTCAAAACCAGTTTCTTCAGCGTCCCTTCGGCAATCGCCACCCGGCCCACCGAATTCTTCGGAAAAACAATCTCCCCGTCGTTCACCTTCACCCGCATCGCCTTCTCATTGTCCACCACCTGCATCCAGCAGCCCATCATTTCGCAAACCTCGGTGACCTTCCCCTTCACCTGTACCGTCTTCCCCACGTATTGGTCGGGTGAAGCCAGAATCGTCGCCACCGGAATCGGCTTATCCAGCGTCAATTCCTTCCCGAACTTCTCCGCCGCCATCGCACAGGCAGCCATCATTATCGCCGTCGCAAGTATACGCATGATCGTTATTATCTCACTCACTGCCCCAGTTCGTGGCACACGTTGCACGCCGTCGCCGCCTTCTCGCTCTTATGGCAATCAACGCAAAATTTCATCTTCAAAGCCACCCGCGCTTCAGGATGACAACTCTCGCACTTCGCCGCCTGCTTATGCCGCACATGGCTGAAATTCACAAAATCCGGCACCACCCGCTTCCGCCCCGGCGACGGAAACTTCACCTCGGCCATATCCACATGGC
>Ga0163144_10021535_pt1 | contig 12808 bp, 19 predicted proteins | sample OliLak19BULKMAT1_FD_123175 | JGI IMG/M metagenome (GOLD analysis project Ga0163144, IMG submission 123175) | Freshwater microbial mat bacterial communities from Lake Vanda, McMurdo Dry Valleys, Antarctica - Oligotrophic Lake LV.19.BULKMAT1 | ecosystem: Environmental > Aquatic > Freshwater >...
AAAGGAGAGCAGTTGCTCTCTGAAGTATATCCTAAATTATCCTAATAACATTTACTTATAATTTTAAACTAAAAGATAAACCTGTAGGAGACCCCTACAGGTTTTTTCAAATCTTAATCGTGTGGAGGAGTTATTACCAACTCCCAAACCGAATCATAAGCGATGCTCGCCATCCCTTTATTGCATCGTTGGCGACTCCGCCATTGATTCCGTCCCAGGTAAAATCCTCGGTAAAGTTTTGGCGCGTCCTTTCGAGGATTAGCGCAGGACTGATTTCGTACATACCGATCGAAAACAGACCGTCATACTCCAATCCTGCTCCAAATGTGTACCCCCAGTAAGGGGCTGCATTGACCAAGACCTGGTCAACATCAATTAGATGATTGGTCACTTTTGCTCCCAATCTTCCAACGTTGAGACCTCCTTGTCCCCAGAGACCTAATCCGCCAAGGGTGAGATAGTCCGGACTGGTTTGCAATCCAATCTCTCCGTTGTACGACCAATTTGTGTTGGTATAGAAGCGTTCCCGCTTCACTTGAGTGTAGTTACCTTTGGAATATGCTCCCTTCAGGTAAAGTACACCAAACCTTATTCGAGCGAACGCTTCATCGGTTCGGCCGTCTACGGTCAGCCCCGATTGGACATCGCTTATTGCAGTAGGGTTTATAGAGGTAGAAACCCCTAAATTTAACTGCCCTCCATCGATGAACCCGCCATCGCCACAGATAACACACTGAGCATTGGAACTCAGGAACAGAGTGGTAACTAATAAGGTAAAAATAGACTTTTTCATATAAGTTTTTTTTGTTTAGGAATAAGTAGTGTATATATAAAATATAGTAAATGTCAAGTTCGTCTTGTATTTCAGATTATTTCATATATAAATTACATGACAAAAATTCTGAAAAAAAAAACAGATATGAGATCTTTAAAATTTTTATTTCTATACTTAATTGCGGGGTGTTTTATATACTCCTGCGACCTCGTCAATGCCGATAGCGTGCTCGTAGAGCATGTGGCCAACGACGATATTTATTACAAAAAGGTATTCGTTTACGATACCATCCACGTGATCAAAATAGAAAAAAAGTACATTACCCTGATCGATACCGTCTGGGTGATAAAGATCATCCAGGGAGACACTGTGTATGTACCAGAGTACCACACTATCTATGTCGAAGTCCCAAAGTATGACACAATATTTGTGAACGTACCTAAGATTATTTACATTGAGGTGCCGGGCGAGTGTCCGTTGAAAATGGAGGTGATCTCCGCTCGTCTGGCAGGAGGACACTTCTATAAGAAGTATCGACTGAGTCCTGCGAGTGCTGGCAGCGGTTGTAATAAACCGTATGTCAGGATGTCCTTCTTTGAGGATCAAGGATTCATAGTTCCTACTGAAACATTTGTAACATTTCTGAATGGGTTTTACCTGCAAGGGAATGGATTAACAAATATCAAAGGGACCTTGAATGGGTCGATGGATTTCGAAGTGAAAATTCATTGCCCGTCAGGAGACGAAGTGATTCGTATGACGATCGACACCGATGGTGGCGGTCATATAGACGACGTTTCACTCCTGATCTGGTAGTTTCCTACCGATCAGGAAAGCAAGAGAAATGAAGATAAAACCTTGGGAATTCTACCTGAGGTTTTTCTTTTGTCTGAAAATCTTTTTTAGATGATCTATTTACTGCCTATTAGGAATTATTATTGGTTTATTAAATTTGACAGACACGATTTTTAGGGTATAATCTTTTACTATTAATTTATTCTTCATTCAAATAAAATGGAAAACAAAGAGACATTAGAACAACAAGATCCAGAGCTTTCTACTATTGAAGCGAAGATCAATGATCCCAAAACATCTTGGGGAGAACTTACTGCATTGATGTGAAAGTTAGATCAGTATATTTCTGGTGCTTCGGTAGGAAGCCAATTTATGAAAGAGCAGGCAGAGTTTCATATAAGACTTACCGCTTTGAAAGATATATTGCAAAATAGAATAAATAAAGAAGAGCCACAGGAAATAAGAACTATGAGACACGAACTAGAAGCACTAGGGAAGGACGTGATAGCTAACTATAAGGAGTATGTCAGACAAGGAGAGTATGAAAAACTGATTTCTGTAGTTCGTAGATACTTGGAGATTCAATATACATCACAGTGAGCGTCAGAAGATTTGAATGGAGACAAAGGAGAAAAGTTTGCTCACATAATTGATAAGTGAGAAGCAAGACTTAATGGTACGTCGTATGAACAGCGAAAAACGGATTGAGGAGCGGATCTAGCATATGTATACGGCATTACAGATGAGCAGGCTGAAGCATTGTACAATTATGTAGTTAGTGCATATCTGTCAGGGGACAATTATACAAAATTAACAGTCAGTTATATTCTTCTATGATTGGGATCATAATCACAAATCTATTTATTCTTTTTTAAAACTACAATGGAAATTAATGTATCAGACAAACTCGACGATAACAGCAGTGACATCAAGGATGCACTTAGTGATATTATTGAGGATCTCGCATCTTGTAAAGTGTCAGTTATAGAAATGATCAAAGAGATGACGTCTGATCAGGTCGCAACAGTCTTGGAGAAGCAATACCTGAAAAAAAAACCGGAAGAACTTTCTGGGGATAAGGGACGAGCCGCGATGATTCAGACTGCGTTAAGTCACTTGGGGCATAATGACCTAGTGATTGATGGAATATATGGACCTATAACGCAACAAAAAGTGAGTCAGTTCCAACTTAAAAACAAACTTAATGGAGAGGGTCGAGCAGGGTCGAAAACGATTACACTACTTATTCAGAGACTTCGTGAGATGGATGGATGAGTTTGTCCAACTCCAGCACCTATAGATTACAATAATTCCAAGGTGGCGATATATGATGCAACAGAAAAGAAAATGAAAGTTTCCTATACATCCAAGTTGGATGATTTCAAGCTTAGTAACGATCTAATTAAGTATAGAGCAAATGAAAAGATACCTACAGGCACATTCACTTGATCAAGCGTAAATCTCAATGGAAAGGGTATAGGAGAGGTGCTGGTTGCGATTCATGAGAAGGAATGAGCAGGGAGTGGAGCTATAAAAGCTAAGTTGATGGAGGTGCTTTATCAATACGATCTAGGAAGAGATCCTTTGTTGTATGCATATTCTTTGTGGGATGCTATGCAGTGATTTGGCACTTCAGAAAATATGGTGAGTAGCGCTATGAGTCGATGAAACAACTTTAAGATTTTGGATAATATATTTGATTCTTTTGGAACACAAAACAAAAAGAATCTTGTTCAATTTATTGCTAGCGATTTCAAGCAAAGCGTAGAACGACGTTCTTCAGTTAGCATATATTTTAAGCATCTTGCAATAGCGGGAGAGAAACCCAAAGAAGCAGTAAAAGATCTGCTTCTTTCTGGTGGCTATCTAGTTAGTTCAGAAATGAGAAAAGATCAGCAATTTGCGGCATCATTAGGGATAGTCTATACAGATATCGGAGGACGGCAAGAGCAAAAAAAAACAGAAAGAACAACATAAAGCATAAGATATAATTGTACTACTTTATTTTACCTTGCTTCCCGCATCTTTGTGATGACAAATTCAGAAGATAAAAAACGGCTCCATTCACAAGAAGCGAGCAGGAATAGCCAAGAGAACTCATACCATGAGCACACAGATGAAACTTCATCTGCAGTTCATGACGTGTTAGATGAAGATACAGAACTACTAGCAAGAGAACAAAAACTTAAAAGAAGCATCATCGACACATACAATAACAGAGTCTATGGGTGAAAAAATAAAGATAACCGACTTAGTTTTCCTCGTGACGCTACTCTTGAAGAAGTATTATTGGAGATTATGTATCTTCTATTTAAACATTTAGATACGGGTGAAGACTTTCCATTCTGACCTCTTGTGAGTACATATGATGAGTTCGTCTTGAAAGAGAGACGTATTAACCATCAAGAATATGATTTTACTATGATAGACATTCTTGATAGTGTCGGACATTATCTAGAGTACTACAGACTATTTGGAATCACCACTGTTCATAGAGCATCGAAGCTTCAAAAAGGAAGAGTAGATAGAAATCTTGATAAGTATGAAGATTGCGCTCAACATATGAGATCTTTGCTCCAGGAGTACAAAGGATTTATTTCCGCTGCGCCCTCACAATCCTAATATTGAAATGGAACGTCTTTACCTCTTCGAAGGTGAAGACTTTTTCGTACTCCTTGCGGAGAATGTCGACTTGTCGCGTCATCATTTCGAGAAACATAGTGAGATTGGATCCGTTGGTGGTAAGCATGTTCGTGAGACCTCCTGCATCTAGCATAGAAACACCTTCTGAAAAATTTCACCCTCCTAGGAGTAGCGCGCTTATGCCTTTCACTGCCTGAGCTTCCAAGATCTGATCGAACATTCTGCGATAGAGATCTAGTCCATCATCTCCTCCGACAAAGGCCATACGTGGTTCTCGTTTTTTTACATTCTCCTCGACGTTTTCATCAAAAGTCTGGTCAGGGATATAGGGGAGGTTGGCTACCAACACGATTGGTTGGTCTCCTTGTAATACACTATTCAAAGCAGGGTGATCGACCAGGTCACATTCTATGAAAGTGATGGGCGTATGAGTGATAGATGGATTTTCTTTCGATAGCATTTGATAGTTCTTTTTTGCAACTTCTAGTGCATCCACACTAAACTCACTTAGATAGAGCTCTTGTACGTTGTCAGTGTTGTGGAGCAAGGTAGAAATTCCCAAAACGCCACATCAGGTTCATACATCAATGATCGTTGCTTTTGTGTTATTGTCTCTGGCTTGCTTGTCATCCGCATGTTCGTCTCCTGATTGCTTATCTCCCATTTGCTTGGTTCCCTCTTGTTTAACTGCTTGGTTAGACGGAACTTGTGACATATCCTGTAACATCTCGCCGACCGCTTCGATCATATACTCAGTTTCTGGACGAGGGATAAGCGTAGCAGAGTCTACATGAAAACGTACTCCTAGAAACTCTACAAATCCCAAAATATACTCGAGTGGTTTTTTCCCAACATGATAGTCGTGATAAGAACTCTCGATCCGTTCGAAGTCGGATGAAGAAATCTCGCGGTCACTGTCCGTGAAGAGCGTCTCTTTGGTAACTCCTAATTTATAGCAGATCAGCTTCTCCAAGACGTTTTTGGAGGTATAAGAAGGACTTTGTAATATATCTATTATTTTCATATTGTCAATTATCTACTGGAATTTCCAGAATAAATCAGTAAAACTTTCTTAGTTATTTATTGCCTTACGGTATCTTTTAGAGCATCAAATGCAACCCAACTCATGAGTCTATACAGAAATCCTTCGCCGTTTGCAATCAACGAACGTAGACATCACATTTTGGAAAATGTACAGAAGAGGAAGAGTTTTAATCCGCAAGTATCGAAAGATATTGCGGAAAATCTTGATGTAGAAAGCAATGAGTGGTTACAGGATCTACTGAAGAGGGTGAGAAAAACAGGAGAGAAGTTAACGCTAGAGGAACTAAGTATTGCAACCAACTATTTCAATGCAAAGTACCAAGGACAATTACAGGAACTAAGAGCACACAATAAATCTGATGAACAGATCTCAACACTCCCTCTCGTAGATATGGTATTTGAAAAAATTCACAAAAAATACTTTGACTTAAAAGGAGGGCCTACCAAAGTGTACGCTACTGAACAAACAGCTGTTTTCCATCTACCACAAAAGAAAACGAAGAATATAGCACCACAATGATACGCTCCAGGAACCAACCTAGTTGCAGATGTGTTGCATAGGTTTGTCAGATCTCCCAAACTCGGCCGTTTCGAAGAGTGAACGGAAGAGGCAATGATAGAGCAGTTGTTGGTAACAGATGGTACGGTCAATGTACATGCTTCAAATAAATTTGTTGTTTTGATAAATGAGTACTTTGACGAACTCCGTACTATGCTTAGTATGCCACACCAAGACTTGGTCACAATCCAATGATTGTGGTACAAGATAAATGGAATTGCGAGAGTGATCAAAACTACCACAAAAAAAATTAACGAGAGTAAGAAACGGCATAAGAGAAATAATCTTTTCATGGATAGTCGTATAGATATTCCTATGCGTTTTTTGCTTTCACATTACAAAAAACATACCAAAGAACTTTATGGACTATTTTCTCATTGCTATCAACGCAGGAGATTTGTCCCAGATCAAGAAATTCGGGCGTATATCAAACACAATCAAATCCCTATTCATCCGGCGCATATTCGTATGCTCGAGAGATTGATTAGTTTCAAAGCGTTAGCTAACATCCGGCCGTCATACATTTATTTCGGAATGGATACGTACGACCAGGCAGGAGGTGTAGATAATGCGCTTGAAAATATGACAGAGGTAGTAAGCAAAGAACCGATTCTAGAAGCTCAACAACTCATTAGTTATCTCGAACATCGTATCGCTGCTATCAATAAATGATATGCGAAACAGTATCTCAAATGAACCAAAGAACCTCTACAATTTGCAGAGGTGTTTGAGAGACTCGCTACTCCGAGAAGTAGTGAATTGAAATCTTACGGAATACTTCCGAGTGATATCGAAGCATACTATCGTGTGGTTGATACATTGCCTGTCATTGATCTCGACTATGTGAAGAGTTTTTTGGAGTGATTTTGTGACTATTATCCTCAGCGATGATCTGAGATTGCCACACAAAAAGCTACTGAGAAGGTCAATAAAACCTACAATCTCCGTATGACTCAGGCAGAGCATGAGGAGCGAGTTGCATATGGAATGAGCTTGAAGGAGGCGATCAGAAAACCAACAGAAAAATAAAATTGTTTTTTGGAACGATTATAGATATACTTAGAGGAGTTACGTAAGTAGTTTATTTCTTTTTGGAAAGTATATGAGTGAGACTTCTTCTGCAAACCTTCGTGAAGGGCCTAGTTACGAATTTTATGATAGCGTGCTTACGTCAGATCAGAAAACATTATTTCAGACAAAAATATCTGGCAATAGTGAAATGTTAAAGACTATTAGCTTATTTTGCCAGGACAACGGTTGTGCCAAAGAAGAGATTTTTGATATAGCATGTAGAATATATAATTTAGCTGAGAAGAGCGGTAAAGACGCACACGGACTTGGTGAGCTTCAGATTCTTCCAAAGATAAAAAAGCGTTTCTGAGATAAGGAGTGAATGTATCTCTATGATAAAGTAATTTCTAACTTGCAAAGTTATTTAACCACCACAAAAAGCTTACATGCTATGCCTGCGTCTCGCAACTCAACAACTGCAGCTCAAATTGCAGAACTTTTAAAGAAACAGCCTCCTCAGATTCGTAAAGTTTCAGCGGCATAAGTCGTTTTCTAGTTACATTATGTCTCATCTTTAACCCGCTATCTGTAAGGGGCTATTTGGTTTATTGCAAAAAAATAATTATTGACTTTACTATATACAAGGCTATGCTAGGCGTGACACTATTTTCCAAAACAAAAAACAATTGTATATGAAAAATCTATTACTGTTGATCGTTTTAGTAACGATAGGATCCTTAACAACATTACAGCTACCTGCACAGGGATGGAATTGTCCATCAGATACCATCGTGGATGTCGAACGTGTATATCCGCTTTTGGTACAACTGGGAATCACCGAGTATGATTACACTCCAGTATCACTTCCACTATCGGAAGACACGCTATCTGTGCTCTTAGGATCTATACGTGCAAAGTATGTATCCACCAGACTATTATGGAAGTGTAACGGAGACGATCTTTCGTCTTCTCCACCAGGAATTGAAAATGTTATAGGATGTGTCGAAAGAACATTCTCTAACAAAAAAAACAAGCCTGTGTATATCCAAACCGCATGGCTTAAAAATACATCACCATTTACTGAAAAGAGTATAACCTGGCCTGAAGACCTTACACTGTATATCAACAATGGCCAGTATGAGTACGCTTTATCAAACGAGTTGGATATTGGATTTGATAAATTTCAATCGATTTCTATTCCATTATTTGGACTCTCAGCAGAAGATTTGAAGGACTTGGGTATAGACCCCTTGTTCATCTTCCCTACGGCTGAAGAAGGGCCCTATAGTTTGATCGGAATGACCTACGATGATGAAATTGTTGGAGGGCCTCGAAACCCTCATCATATCCTACGGACGTGGTCGGTCATCGACTGGTGTCTATATAGCCAGGCGTATGATATTTGGTATCATACGCAAACTATTTCTTTCGTCGATACAGTGACTTCTAGTACAGACGCACTGTTTTCTGACAAGCATATCATCTGGCCTGAAGACATTATCTCCTCTATAAGAGATACTGCTGACTTAGTAAGCCAGTTAGATCCTGAACGGCTAGGCTGGCAGAATCTACATGGGACAACCATATATAATGGATATCCAGAAATTGCTTTTTTTGCAAAAAGCAGTGTAGGTATCAATTATACCGACACGATTGTCGCTCGAGAGGAGAGAGAGGAGTATGATGAAGTGTATGTAACCTACTTCGAGGTGCATCGGACGTGGTCGGTCATCGACTGGGATCACTATGATCGAGCATCAGGTGCTGGATTATGGAAACAGAAACAAGTCTTGCGATTGGCTTATGTTCAACGCAAGGAGTAAGAGCTTGTCGTTGCAGATTGCAACGCGAGAAGAGATAGCTATATTGTAGCTATCTTTTTTTATTGATGAAAATATCAGTAATGCTTACAACACGTTTTGCTCCATCACCCACGGGACAATTACATATAGGTTCTGTGAGGACTTCATTGTACTCATTTCTTATGGCCCGTCAGCACAGTGATGGGAAATATATTTTGCGTATCGAAGACACAGATACTGCGCGCTCGACTAAAGTGTTTGAACAAGATATGATAGATTGACTACGTTGGTTAAGTTTGGATCGAGATGCAGGACCAGAGAAAGATGATGGGAAAGGACCATACTATCAGATGCAACGTTTGGAAATATATAACCAATATTTACAACAATTGATAAATGAAGGAAAAGCATACTATGCTCGGGAGAGTACAGAAGAATTGGATACCTCGAGAAAAGAAGCTGAGGCATGCAAACAGCCATTTCGTTACCGCGCAAAAGAGTATACTCCCTCCGAAATAGAGACATTCAAAGAAGAAGGACGTAAGCCCGTGATAAGATTTAAGGTTGATAATAGTCGTAAAGTAGAATTTAATGATATGGTCAAAGGCGATACGGTTTTTGATATGCGTGAGTTTGATGATTTTGTAATTGTGAAATGAGACGGGATTCCTACCTACCATTTTGCGGTTGTGGTGGATGACATCACGATGCAGATAACGCATGTTATCAGAGGAGAGGACCACTTTACCAATACGCCTAAGCATATCTTATTGTTTGAAGCACTTAATGCGAAACTGCCTATTTTCGGCCATCTACCACTGATGTTAAACCCCTTAGGAAAGAAAATGTCGAAGAGAGATGATCCTGCCTTGGTTTGATTTGTCTTACTTGATCAGTTCCGTCAGGCTGGATTTTTACCTGAAGCGATCTTAAACTTTGTTGCATTGATCGGATGGAATCCTGGAGATGAACGTGAGATCTTCACGCTACAAGAACTTATTGAAACGTTCACTATGGAGAGAGTACAGAAATCTAACGCGGTCTATGATTTCAAACGTGCGCTTCGGTTCAACGGAGAGCGACTCAAAAAATTATCAGATGAAGAGTTTGTGCAGAGAGTCAAAGATTATTTATTCTTATATGGCGATGAGGAGTGGAAAGGAATTGTTGAAACAATTGATCCTGCATATCGATTAAAACTTTCTCCCTATATCAAAGTGAGAATCACTACGCTCGAACAGTTCCGCGACTATTGTAAATATTTTTTCATTAGAGTTCCTGCAAGCGACGAGTTGGTGTTGAGAGAGAAGATGGGAGTAACAAAAGAGTTGCTTGCCACGATTATGGCAGAGATTATTGAACTTCTTTCACGTATTACCGACGAACAACGAACAGAAGAAACAATAAAGAACGAACTAATCTCCTATATTACTGCCAAAAACCTCAAAAACGGCCAACTCTTACGACCGCTAAGAGCTATCCTAACCGGCGTAGAAGCCAGCCCAGGTGCCTTTGAAATGCTCTATGTGCTAGGGAGAGAGGAGTGTTTGGTGAGGTTGAGTGAGTATAGAGTTAGTGCCTAGTGATCGCTATTTATCATATAAATCCCTAATATACGCCGTTTTCAAGTATGTTTTGCTCTATAAAACAGAGATGTTTTTTGACAAAACCTCCCTCCATCCGTACAATTAGATTGTCCAAATTTTAATTGTAAAGGCCCGATGGGAATGAGGAGAAGAGTACAGTTTATGATACTTGTTGGGTTAGCAGTTTTTGCTACGCCTATTTGTTTGTGATTCAACCGATTTTTGGATAATGATAGTATTCTTACGCAGGACGAGAATGATGTAGTTGGAGAAACAGTGAGAAAGAGTGATGAGCCGCTAAGAGATGGATCGTTTTTGTTGGGAGGGGGAGTCAAAAATATTTATAACCAAGAACTAACTGATACAGAAACATCACGAGAGAAAACAACGAGATATATCAAATGACCCATTAATTACTTCTTAGGAGTTGTAGGACTTGTTGCGCTTATCTATCTAATCTACCATGGAATATTAACCGTAGTATCAGGATCAAATGAGGAGCAACAGAAGAAGTGATTGGCGGGAGTAAAGTTTGGAGCAATTGCGATTATAGGATTGGGAGTGGCTTGGTTCCTCTTGAGTCTTATATTCTGGCTTATTAATATTGTAACCGAAGCTGTATAATGGGAAAACATGTATGGGTATTACTGATTTGGGCTATAAGTATCCTCATAGGAAGCGTAGTTTTGGCACAATCAATTGGTTTTGATGACGTAAAAGAAAAGCCATACGACGCACGGGGAGATCTTCAAGCAGGCGACGAGGCAACCGATTATGGGAAGATTTTTGAAGAAGATGCGGTGAGTCCATGAGATTCTGTGATCGAAAGAATCCAGAAGTTCCTCAAGGTTGATTACTCGGGAGACCAAAGAGCGACCTTCTTTATAAAAAACGCTTCCAACTGGTTCTTGGCGATAATAGGTATGGTCGCATTGATAGTTCTGATATATTGATTCTACCAGATGTTTATGGCAGAAGGAAATGATGAGAAGTTCAAGGAAGCTAGAAAGTTCGTGATCGGAGCAACAATCGCTTTGTTCGTAATCTGATTGTCATGGTTCATCGTAAGCTTCTTGTTCAATATCTTTGAAGTAACGAGAGATGCGGTATAGGATGATAAAGTTGAAAATGTAAAATATAAAGTGAGATTTAGAGGAAGAGAAGGTTGGGAAGTGGAAAGTTGAGAATAAAAAATCGATACAAGCAAAAACTCTTTTATTACTTTGGAAATTTATAGACATATGTTCTGATTCGGTACTGACAAAGACAAGATTCAAAAAGGGAAGGCTAACAATGTTTTCAATACGGAAACAATGCTTCCACTTTCTGAGATTAGGTCAGATACTATTATTTTGAAAGACGGAGGACTGAGAGCAATCCTAAAGATTGATGGATTAAATATCGATTTGAGAAATTATGAGGAGCAGGAAGCTGTAGTAGAGCAGTACAAAAGATTTCTAAATGGATTAGATTTTCCAATTCAAATTTTGATTCGTAATACGTATCTAGAATTGTCAGACTATATTACTTACATGCACGAACACGTAAATCAGATTGAAAATAATGCGCTAAAAGGGCAAGGTGAAGGATACATTAAATTCTTGGATGAGATAAACGCGAAGCAAGGATTGATCTTTGTAAAAGAGTTTTATGTAGTGATTCCCTACTACCCACTTGAGCAAGATGAAAGTATTCGTAAGCCTCGATGGAGAAAGTTCCTCGATGCTTTATCTACCAAAGAGACGCCAGAAAAGGTTGTGGAAAGATATAGAAGTTTCTTGAGAAATGATAAATTCTTGGACACAAGAGTTAATGTGGTGCTAGAGTGATTGAGAGGAGTTGGCATGGCTGGTGTAAGATTGGGATTGAGCGATATCATCGCCTTAATGTTCAAGTGCTACAATCCAGACGCACATAAGGATCAGGCGTTGTTTGTGTAAAAATCACCTTTTACGTTGTAAGGAACGGACGACACAAGGAGCTCCAAAAATATAGAGCCCCGCTTCGTTTTCCATCGGATCTAGATCCGATGGACTCAGCTTGCGTATATATTTTCATCGCTCTCTTGCATCGTCCGTTTTATACATACGTTGAAAATTCTACGTAATATGTTTATAAAGAAAATACTTATTCTTTTTTGTCACTATATCGTTCTATAAATAAAATTACTTAACGTCGAGAAAGCCGTTCTTGAGCCTAGTGAATTTTATTCTTTACAAATTCTGTCTGTTACGATTGATTTCGTGGCGGGAGTTATTATAAGGAAGATACTTTTATTCGTTCACGGAATTATAAGATGTCAAAAGAGAAAGTATTAGACGAAGCGTTGAAGGCAATTGAGAAGCAGTTTGGGAAAGGAGCCATAATGAGGCTTTGAAGCAACAAAAACATGTGAGTTCTCAATACATTTCATAGCGGAGCGTATCTCCTAGATATTATCTTGGGAGGTGGGTATCCAGAAGGAAGAGTAGTAGAAATTTATGGTCATGAGTCTTCTGGTAAGACGACTATCGCGCTTCATGCTATTGCAGAGATTCAGAAAAGAGGAGAAAATGCTGCTTTTATCGACGCAGAACATGCGCTCGACCCAGAG
>Ga0163144_10021536_pt1 | contig 12808 bp, 10 predicted proteins | sample OliLak19BULKMAT1_FD_123175 | JGI IMG/M metagenome (GOLD analysis project Ga0163144, IMG submission 123175) | Freshwater microbial mat bacterial communities from Lake Vanda, McMurdo Dry Valleys, Antarctica - Oligotrophic Lake LV.19.BULKMAT1 | ecosystem: Environmental > Aquatic > Freshwater >...
AAGGCGGAGATTAAAAGTGTGGCCAAAGTCAGCGACATCCTGCTAAACAAGCTCAAAAGCCGTGTGCCGTGTGCCGTGTGCCGTGTGCCGTGTGCGAATTCAGCATGACCTTATTATAGCACATTTTCGGGTTTCAGTTTTTTTTCTGAACAAAAAACGAGTTAAGCGATTCAAAGACCCCGAGGATCTGCGAACCGCCCCGCAACCGCAGTAGCTACCGCAGTCAACGGAGAAACCAAATGTGTCCGCGAACCCGGCCCCTGCCTTCCCTCATAGGGCCGGTTCGAGGTTGATGCCGACCGCTCGCCGGGCCGAACAATGTCTCCGTTCATCCCCAGGCACATCGAGCATCCCGCTCGGTGCCACTCGAATCCAGCCTCCTTGAAAACCACATCCAAACCCTCGATCTCAGCCTGCGCCCGAACCGAAGCACTCCCCGGAACGACCAAAGCACGCACCCCGCCAGCCACCTTCCGCCCGCGAGCCAACCCCGCCGCTTCACGCAAATCCTCGATCCGCGCGTTCGTACACGACCCGATGAAAACCGTGTTGACTGCCAAATCAGCCATCGCCTGACCAGGCGTCAGCCCCATGTACACCAGGGCCCGTTTTTCGCTTGCATCAACAGGCTCAGGGATCACGCCGTCGATGTCGATCGTCATCGCCGGAGTCGTTCCCCAACTCACTTGCGGCTTCAAGTTACCAACATCGAGGTGTTCAGTCCGATCAAAAACCGCACCATCCTCAGTCGGCAGAGACAAGGCGTATTCGGCCAGCCGATCAAACTCCAAGCCTTTCGGCGCAAATGGACGATCACCCGCGGCAACGTAGGACAAAGTCGTTTGGTCAGGCGCGATCATCCCTGCTCTAGCACCCATTTCGATGCTCATGTTACAGATCGTCATCCGCCCCGACATTGGCAGAACCGTGATCGCCTCGCCGCGATATTCGACGACAAACCCTGTCCCCCCGCTCGCACCGAGCTTGCGGATAATCGCCAGAACAATGTCCTTGGCCGTGACCCTCTCCTGAAGCCGCCCCGTCGTCTCAATCGACAAAGTCTTAGGCTTGCTCGATTGCCGCAGAGTCTGCGTAGCAAGGACGTGCTCGACCTCGGTGGTCCCGATCCCAAAAGCGAGAGCCCCAAAAGCACCGTGGGTAGAAGTGTGGCTGTCGCCGCAGACGATGGTCAAGCCCGGCAGGGTCAGTCCAAGCTGAGGACCAATGATGTGGACAATGCCCTGACGAGGGTCGTCATACCCAAAAAGCGGGACTCCGAACTCCTTGCAGTTGTGGTCGAGGGCCAAGAGTTGCTTACCGCTCAGGGTCGAATCGTCGATCTGCCTTCCGTCGGTGGGCACATTGTGGTCAACCGTGGCAAAGGTCAAATCAGGCCGACGCACAGGGCGTCCAGCCTCCCGAAGGCCGTCAAAAGCCTGCGGCGAAGTCACCTCATGGAGCAGGTGTCGGTCGATATAAAGCAAAGCCCCGCCCCCCTCAAGATCCTCCACCCGGTGGGCGTCCCAAACTTTCTCGAACAGCGTCTTTGGCATTCTTCCAATAATTGTAACGGTTTATGGGAAGCAAGCCCAGGGCATCCCGTTGCACTGCATTCTTCTTTCTACACTCGGTATAATGCCAATCCTGTCTGGGGAGTTGCCCGAGTGGCCAATGGGAACAGACTGTAAATCTGTCGGCGAATGCCTTCACAGGTTCGAATCCTGTACTCCCCACCAGAGAAGTTGGCAGTCGGTAGTTAGTAGATGGCAGTTCGGACAATGTGTTCGAACTTAATTCTGCCAACTGCCAACTGCCAACCTGAAAACTGAATCGCCTTTGTAGCTCAGCGGCAGAGCATCCCCTTGGTAAGGGGAAGGTCACGAGTTCGATTCTCGTCAAAGGCTCCAGACTTTGGGACTGTGCTAGACTGCTCCGCTTAAGTCACACCAGCTCAAAGCAAACCTCACCACCGAACAGAGTCCGTCAAACCAGGCCAATTGTCGGTCCGGAACGGAGAAGCAGGAAGACCGGCCCGGTTGAACAAATTAGGCTGCGGGGCCGCCGACCAACCCATCCGAACCGCGACCGGGTTCCGCACTTCCTTGCTTTCGACAAAAACCCGCACACCTTCAATCCACGCGAACGCCTTATGGAACACCTTGTCCGCACCTGCGGTCTCAAACTCGCGTAGCTCGTTATCGGGCGTTCGCAGCCCCTTGGCGTGACTGAAATTGAGCCGAGCGACAGAACCAATGATCGTCATCGAACTGTAGAGCGGTCCGCTGTATTCAAATCCCGTCTGACCATAGTCCTTGGCAAGTGCCCAAAGAGCGAGTCGATGCCCAACTGTACGCTTGTCCTGTGGGTGAATATCGTCGAGATTACCGGTCGCGTCAGTGATAACGGCGACGCCAGTTTTCGGAAGTTTCAGAGCATAGTTTTGGGCCTCTCGCAGTTCTGCGGCTGCCGAACTGCCATAGCCTTTGAACGGAGCGATCTGGACAAAATAGAATGGGAAGTCCAGTTTCCATGCCCGTCTCCAATCTTGGATCATCGCGGGGAAGAGCGAGCGGTATTGAAAAGCACGACCGACATTCGACTCTCCTTGGTACCAGATCGCCCCTTTGATGGGGAAGTTCACAAGCGGCTCGATCATGCCGTTGAAAAGCATCGAGTTGTTGAGCGCAATGGTCGCGGGCTCAATAGGAAGATCAGCTTTTGAAACTCCGATCTTGTACCGCCAACCAGAAACAACCCCCAATTCGTCGCCGCGTGAGACGTTGCTTAGGGGTTCGGGAGTCGACCATCCACCCTCGCCAGCACCGTCCCAGACTCTTACCGTGACGACATTGCGACCAACCAAGACAACTCGACCAGGAATCGTATAGGAGCGTTTCGTGTTCCATCCTTTCGTCGAACCAACCTCGATTCCATTGACCCACGTAGTGTCGTCGTCGTCAATGACTCCCAGTTGAAGGCGCACATCTTTGCCCGCCCACTGCGCAGGAGCATTAAATTCAGCGCGATACCAACACGAGCCGTCAAAATTCTTCAGCTCCTCGACGCTGCTCCAAGGCTTCATCTCCGTTCGAGTCCATTTGGAATCGTCAAAGTCGGGCCCCATCCAACTCCCAAACCCTTGTTCCTTGTTCTTAGCTGACTTTTCCCAAACGGCGTGGAGCTTGACTGCCTCCGCTTCTGATTTAGTCTTGTTTCTCAGCTTTGCGGCAAAGTCTGGCAGGCGCATGAGACCCTGTTCGCTCGTCCAGAGTTCGGCCTCAGTGCCGCCCCAGGTCGTGTCGATCAACCCGATTGGGACACCGGTTTTTGCATTCAACTCCTTTCCGAAGAGGTATCCAACTGCGGAAAAGTTTCTAACAGTCTCTGGCGAACAAGTTTGCCAGCTTCCCTCGCAGTCGGCCTGAGGAGTCGTTTTCATCGCGTTGGTCACTTGGAACAACCGGACTCTCTTTTGGTTCGCACCGGCGATGTCCTCGGTAGCATGGTCTGTCGCAGCAAGCGGCCACTCCATGTTCGATTGACCGCTACAAACCCAAACATCGCCGACCATTACGTCTTCGAGCACCTTTTTCCCACTGCCCTCGACCGTCAACTTATACGGCCCGCCAGCTGCTCCAGTTGGAATCTCCGCGGAAAATTCGCCGTAGCGACCAGAAAAAGCAACGACGTCCTTCTTGGCCCAACTCGCACGAATTGTGACCGACGAACCCGGTGTGTCCCAACCCCAAACTTTGAATTTCGAATTTCGTTGCACGACCATGTGGTCAGAGAGCAGGGCTGGAAGCCTAAAGTCGGGATCGCGGCCCAATGCTAGAAGAAGAGCGAGTGAAAAGGACATCTTGTCCTGAGTATGCGCCGATCACGGAGCGAAATGCACGAGGACTAAATTTCTTTGCCGTCTATTTTGATTCAACTATCGGGAACTAGCCAAATTGAAAAGTTCGGCTCGACCCACAAGACCCTGCGACGGCTCGACAAAGACATCCAGGTAAAACTCGTGCATCAACAACTATCTTTTTCCGGCCCTCGAAACGACTCCGGTCTTGGTCGAACGTGCGTTCCAGGGGCTGAACATCCGAAACTGGGACACACCAAGCCACCCGGGTAGATTCACACCCAGAGAGATTCTCGCCCACCTCGCGGATTGGGAACCGATCTGGCTGGCACGCATGCGCCTCTGCGTCGACTCCTCCGGAGCGGACATCGTGCCATATGACGAGGGCAAACGGGCTATCGACCTGAACTATCAACGCTTGGATCCAATCGAATCTCTCCAGGCTTTCAAAGATTCCAGGGCTTCAACGATCAAGTGGCTGGATTCATTGACTGAGCAAGACTGGCAAAAACACGCCAACCACCCAGAGCAGGGTCGCCTCACTGTCTACGACATCGCTAACACAATGGTCTGCCACGACGTTTACCACGTCGCCCAACTCCAAGAGGCGTCGCTCGATCGGATGTGATGTAGATCACAAGTCCTTTGTATCATCTAACGTAGACTAAGACTCTAGACTACTAGGATAACTAGATTATCAAAGGACTATAGTAATGAAAAGTACAATCTCGACTCTTTTTCGAGTTTTCTTCGCTGGACTATTGGCAATTGCGATAGGTTGCGGAGGATCGACATCCTCTGGAGGAGGCGGCACAGCGAACGGAAAATTCGCGCTTTATGCGACCGATAGTTTGGACGGCAACGACCAAGTCTGGGTGACCGTTTATAAAGTCACGATCAATGGAGGAGCGGCAGCAACGACCGTTTTTGAAGAGCCCGCTGGCCGAGTCATCGACCTGAAATCACTGCGAGACGCGACAGGTGCCAAGTTCGCATTTTTCGGTCTGCCACAAATCACACCAGGCACCTACACTGGTGCGTCAGTCACGATGGGCAAGGATCTCACAATCGTGACCAAGGGTGCCTCTTCCGGAATGACGAAGCAGTTTGCAGACTCGTTGGACGATGGAGTGGGCAAGACCACTGTGACCTTCGCTTTTTCAGGTTCAAAGGAACTTGGGCGTGGCGACGACAAGCTCATCATCGACTTCGACCTCAAAAACTGGGTTGAATCTGCTGGAAAGATCATGCCTGTTCTGAAAGAGTCCAATGACTCTGGGATCAACAACGAAGGGCGTCACAACGACGAGGACTACCACGGCAACATAAAGAACTTGACCGGCACAGCTCCAAACCAGACCTTTACGCTTAGCAGCGGTCCCAAAGACTTGTTCATCGTCAAAACGAACTCTAAGACTGTCATCTTCAACTCAAGCGACTCCACAAGTCCGACGTTGACAGAAGGCGCAAGGGTCGAAGTTCGCGGTGTGTTCCTCACTGCTAAGGGATCAATGACTGCAATCTCGATCAAGCTTGAGAATGAGAATGGAGGCGAAGGAAGATCCGAAGCAAGAGGCATCCCCGACCAGATCGACGCTGCGGCAGGCACGTTTGCCATCAAATTGCGCGAGTGCGACAATTTCCTGCCCTTTGGCCCTACTGTGAACATTGCGACTACGGCACTGACCACCTATCGCTCAGAGCGGGGAGTCACAATGACCAAAGACGAGTTCTTCACGGCTCTCAAACTCGCTAAAATCGCGAAGGCCGAAGGCACTTTCGACAAGGGCACGAACACGATCACTGCCAGACGGTGCAAACTTTACGGCCATGGTGAAGGAGGGAACAACGAGGGCGAAGCTGAAGGTAAAGGCGAAGTGTCCGCACTCGATCTAGGAGCCGGTACTTTCGAAGTCAGCCTGACCGAGTGGGAAGGATTCTCGTCCACAGTCGGTACAAAGATCAAAGTTACGACCTCGGACAAAACGGTCTACCGTGGAAAGAACGGCGATACTGTTGACAAAGCCTCGTTCTTCGCCCAGATCGAGCAGTACGGCAATGCAGAAGTCAAGGGAACTTACGCCGAAGGCACAATCGTTGCGACTCGTTGTAAGGTCGAAGACTAAGCTCATAAGTCGTGCAACGGAGGGTTCCGGTCCCTTGGAAACCCCGGCGTTGGACGGAGGGTGCCGGTTCCTTGGCACCTCCGGCAATTGGTACATTCCTTCGGCCAGAAGCAGTAAACTGCCCCACATGAGCGCGACTCTGACCAAAATACCGATCCTCGACACCAAGCCCGAAACCGAATCCATCTGGCCCGAATTGATGGCGGCAGTCGAAGACGTTTTCAAGTCGGGCCAATTCATCATGGGCCCAAACGTGACCTCCTTCGAAAAGGAGTGCGCCGAATATCTAGGAGTCAAACACGCGGTCGGGCTCAACAGCGGGACAGACGCCCTGATCCTGGGCGTCCACGCCCTCGGCCTTAAGCCAGGAGACGAGGTCATCACGACCCCGTTCACTTTCTTCGCCACTGGAGAAGCGGTTTCTCACTTCCACGCCACGCCGATCTTCGTGGACATCGACCCAAACACCTTCAACTTCCGAATCGAAGACATCGAAGCAGCGATCACGCCCAAAACCAAAGGCATCATCCCCGTCCATCTCTTCGGTCAAGCTGTCGATATGGATCCACTCATGGAGCTTGCCAAGAGTCGAGGGCTCTGGGTTCTTGAAGATGTCGCGCAGGCCTTTGGAGCCGAGTACAAAGGCAGGAAAACGGGCTCGATCGGCGATGCCGGAGCGTTCAGTTTCTTCCCCTCGAAGAACCTCGGAGCCTTTGGTGACGGTGGACTCTTCACGACCAACAACGATGCAGCCGCAGACCTTGTTCGCATCCTTCGGGTTCACGGTGCAAGAAAGAAATACAACAATGAAATGGTCGGAGTGAACTCCCGGCTTGACGCGCTCCAAGCAGCGATCTTGCGTTGCAAACTTCCTCATATCGACGAGTGGAACGCAGGCCGGCGCGAGGCCGCACGTCGCTACTCGAAAGCACTGGCTGGGGTCGATGGAATCGTCACTCCGGTCGAAGTGGACTACGGCACCCATGTCTTCCATCAGTACACCATAAGGTTGACTTCCGCCAACCGTGACGAAGTTCAGAACAAACTGAACGAGGCCGGAGTCAGCACAATGGTCTACTACGAAAAGCCGCTGCACAAGCTACCGGTCTATTCGCACATGAACGTTACGGTGCCTGTCAGCGAAGTGGTCGCTTCCCAGGTATTGTCACTACCGATTTGGCCAAAAATCACATGGGAAGTCCAGGAAAGAGTCGTCGAAGCATTGAAGACAGCAGTCCTGTGATCGACGATTGCTTTGTGCAGAAAACGACGGTGAATCTGTCGAATGTCAGGGCGTGTCTGGATAGAAGTGTCGCTTTCACTGAGCGTCTTGGGCTTGAAACATACGATCCTTTCGACATCAAGTCGACTGAACTCGCAGTCTGGAGCTACAAAAAAAAGAACCATTGGCGCAAGGCCGTGAGGTCTGCGTTGTACGGGCTAGAACTCTTCTTTCCTATCGGAATTCGGAAGTTCATGAACATTCCCAAGAAGGAGTCTTCTGGGGGGACAGCACGGTGGGCCCAAGCCAACATGGCCCTCTATCAGCTGACAAGCGAGGATCGATTTCTAAAGCGAGCTCGTGAGTTGTTGCAGAGGCTAGTTGAGAACCCTGGCACCAGCAAAGCTGGAATGGGGTGGGGTGTTCCCTTTGTCTGGCAAGCCTATTTCGAGACTGTTCCCACGAACACAGCCGTGAGCCACACCTCACAAAGTTGCGGCAATGCGCTCTTGGACTACCACGATCTTACAGGAGAACAATGGGCGTTCGAAGCGGCAGAAAAGTGCGCCGATTTCTTCGTGAAGGGACTTAACCAAACGGTCAGACCTTCGGGTGCGGTCGCACTTTCCTATACTCATCTGGACACGAGCCAAGTCATCAATGCCAGCGCGGAAGCCGCCGCATTCTTGCATCGCTGTGGACGCCCGTCGGACCAACCGCTGGTCTGGAAAGTTGCCCGTTTCCTTTGCGAAACCCAGAACGCAGATGGAAGTTGGTATTATTCGGCCCCTGGTTCGGTCGAAGGCAGTAATCCGATCGACAGCTATCATACTGGAATGAACCTGAACGGCCTCCTGGTTTTGGCATCGAACCCTGAATGCCTGGCCGCGCTTGAATCGGGCCTCAAATTCCACATGGACAACCATTTCGAGGAAGACGGTTGCCCCAAGATGCGGCCCGACAACATGTACCCGATTGATTCCCACAGCGCAGGAGAAAGCATTTTGGTCCTCTTCAAAGCTGTGAACGATCCTCGAATAAAAACAACTCTGCGAGAGCAAAGCAGCATAGTCCTGGACAGACTTGTGCAGTACACGGTAGACAACCTGACCTATCCAGATGGTGGATTTGTTTACCGCAGGTACAAAGGACGAACCATGCGGTTAGATTCACTCCGTTGGTCACAGGCCATGCTCTGCCACGGCCTGGCTGGATTTCTGTTGCCCACAAAGAATCCACTACCGACTGTTCCAAACTGAAATGTAAAAGGCGACTCTCCCGATCCTCACAGGACTCCGTACAACCCTCGCCCTTCTCAGGGAGAGGGTCGGTGAGTCCGCGAACCGGGGAGAGGGTGAGTCTGGGCCCCAAGCTTGCTAGCCAGCAAGGACACTTTCCTCCCCCAATTCCCAGGCCAGTCCAACCCCGGCTCGTGAGGACTCTCGCCCTCCCACCCAAAACCCAAAACCCCCAAAACCCCCAAAACCCAAAACCCAAAACCCCACCTCAGCTAGACTTCCACCAGCTTGGCTGAACCTCCCGCACCATCGTCCTCCACCAAAAGCTCGTTCGTCAAGGCGACTTCGATGCTTGCCGGTGGCGCGGCAGCAGGACAACTGATCGCCCTTGCCGCGAGCCCGGTCATCACGAGGCTCTATTCACCAGAAGAATTCGCAACTCTCGCGCTCTTTGCCACCGTCGTCTCGTGCATCGCACCAATCGTCTGCCTAAGGTACGAATCCGCGATTTCTGTGCCTGAAGACGATAGAGACGCCGGAAAGTTACTCATAGCAAGCCTTGCATCAACTGTAGCCATCGCACTGTTGACACTTGCCATGGTTGCGATTGGCGGCAAGTGGTTCGCTGTTGTCTGCAAAGCCCCGCAATCTGCTCCATATTTTTGGTTCTTGCCAATCAGTCTCTTGGGAATCGGTCTTTACCAAACACTGACCTACTGGTCGATCAGAAACCGGGAGTTCGGGCTCAACGGCCGCACTCGCGTAGTCCAAGGCGCCGGGCAAGCGATTTGCCAGATCGCCCTCGGATTAGCAAGAGCAGGGGCCGCAGGACTCGTGCTAGGCGAGGTCATCGGGCGCGTCGCGGGGGCCGGAAACTTGGCTCAATCGGTCTGGCGACGACACCGGGCAGCTGTCTCGGGACACTCGCTAGAGGAGATCAAAGCTACCGCAAAGGAATACTCGTCCTTTCCAAGAATCTCCGTTCCCGCGACGATCCTCCACACGACCACCACCAATTTCACGCTGCTTCTCGCACCGATCTACGGGGCAACTCAGTATGGCCTGTACTTCTTTGGAATCCGCTTCCTTTGGGCACCAGTCTCCATGGTCGCCCAAGCGATGGCTCAGGTCTATCTTGGTGAAGCAAGCCGATGGGCGAGAGAAGATCCGGCTCTCATGCTCCGCTCGTTCGATCAGATAGTCAAACGACTTGCGCTCTTGGGAATCCTCCCCTTCGGCGTCCTGGCCTTTTTTGGCGGGCCACTTACTGCGTTTGTGTTCAAAGCAATATGGTTCGAGGCAGGAATTCTGGTTCAAATCCAAGCCGTCTCGTGGTGGGCTATGTTTGTCGTCGGGCCAGTCATCAACACCCTGAACATCCTAGGTCGTCAAAAGTGGCAACTTTGGGCCGATGCAAGTGGTGTTGCCCTGATGGCACTCGGTTTCTGGCTGAGTTGGCGATTTGGGTGGTCAGCACGAGTGGCTGTCGGACTTTACTCTGGTGCCATTTTCGCGATGTACGCCTGGCTGTACTTCGCCTGTCGTCATGCAATCGTCAGACACATCTCGACTCAAGCCAGCAACGACTTGTAAAGGTCGAGTAAGACCGTCTCTTGGATCGACCAATTGTATTTGACCCGCACAGCGGCACGACCACGTGTACCCATCGCTTCGCTCGACTTTCGATCACCGACTATGGCCCGAATCGCTCCCGCAATTGCATCGACATCCAAAGGATCAACAAGAAGACCACAGTCCTCGGTCGCCACGATCTCTCTCCAATGCGGAAAGTCAGACGCAAGCACCGGCAGTCCAGCCGACATGTATTCAAAGAGCTTGTTCGGTTGCGACTCGATATGGTTCCGCAGAGGGTGGAACAGCACGACGCCACCAACACATCGACTCATTGCAACCGCGACCCCAGAACGATCTTTCCACCCGAGCAACTCGACCTGTGACCAACCTGGCAACAAGGCAAGTTCAGACTCCAAGCTTTTAGGAGAAAACTCACCTACGACGATCAAACGAGCTTCGGGCACCTGACCAAGTGCAAGAACTATCTCGCGGGCACCGCGAACGCCAGAAACTCCGCCCACATACACAAGCGCGGGCTCACGGTCCGAGAACGAAACCGAAGACGAGAGGGCCAACTCTCCCTCCATTGGGAAGTTTTGCACCAGTGCTGTACGAGGATTTTTGAAAGACCGGGCAATCTTTGGAGTCGCCGCCACGATCGCATCCAGTCGCAAATCGGCCCGACGCTCGGATCGCTCCAACAACCACGAAATCGGCATTCGCAACAGTGGGTGCAAATAGGTTCGGTCAAGGATCGATTCCGCGTGCGACTCGTGAACATCATAGACCACTTTGAATCCCCGTTTCTTGAGATTCAATCCAACGGGGATCAGCTCCGGATCGTGGAAATGGAACAGCTCTGCTCCACTCTCGAGTGCCCGTGCCATGCACTGGTTTCTGGTCGTGCGCCAACGGTCAAGACGTCCCTGAGGTCGAGGCAAAGACAGGATACGAACGCCATCGACAGTCTCATTCCTGTCATGCACCACTACCAAGGAAACGTCATAGTCTGCTCGCGCCAAAGATCGACACTCTTTTTGAAAGATGCGGACATCAAAGGGCTGGTGGACCGTTGTAAGGTGACAAACGCGCCTCAAGCCGAAGCACCTGCCAACGATGGTGCTGGAGTCCGTTCAGCGACATCACTTTTCGAGGGCGGAAGGATGTACAGGAGGATCAAGGTCATCAAAGTTCCGTGTGACAAGATCGACGTGTCTAGGGCAACGTCCGAGAGTTTCATCCCCAAGAAACTGCACAAAAACGCGGGAATCAAAAAGCCCCGATTGATCGACATGCCGTCGATGAAGCGAAAGATCATCCCCAGAACCACAGTGACCACGACCATGCCAGGATAGCCAAAGTCAGCGAACGCCGAAGACCACAAGTTCGAATTGGAGTTTGTGTCCGAACTACCGAAATACACCAGTCCGATCTGCTCCGGAGTCGCGTAAGGGTAGGGGTTGTCAAAGAACACCCGAAAGATCCCATCGCTCATCAACATGTGTTGGTTTGTACTGAAGTACTCCCAATAGTAGCCGCTGAGCAGAGCTTTGACGTCGAACAACCGCCACGTCGTCACAACCGGAACCCACGGGTTGTTGGTCGCCTTCCAGAGCAGATAAGAGAGCAGAATGCCGACACCAGCCGCCAACGGCACGATCAATCCAAAGTTGCGACGGAACTTCGTGATAAGCGGATAGAGCAAGAGCAAAAAGAGAGGAATGACGGCAGAAGTCTTGCTGCCATCGACTGAAAACCCAACAATTCCTGCCCCAAGTGAAAGCAGAACGAGCACCCATGACTTTCTTACCAGACCGAGGGCAAAGACAAACGGCTGCACCGCACTCGCCAAATTGCCTTTGATGTAAGACAGGATCGACCCCATCGCGATCGTGTCTTTCGACTCTCGGCGTCGGCTGTAGATCGACCGCAACCCAAGGTCGAGCTTAAATCCGTTCGTCGCCCAGACGGTGAGCGTCATCAGAGTGACGAGAACAACAACGCTAGCGAAGAACATCTCGTTGGAAATCTCGGGTCGCCGCACGTGCCACCGAGGCAAGCGGAAGGAAAGACCCAACCCAAAGAAGCACCCAAGCATCGTTGCGCTAAAGACAAAGAAATTCTCTGGCGGCTTGTTCAACGTGTGATAAGGAATCCACATCACGGGAACGATTACGCACAAATAGAGAATCCAATAAGCGACTTGTGATGGTCGATCAAGCTTGATCGGCATCCAAAGCGATGGAAGAGCCGCCATGACAAAGCCGGTGATGGCCCAAAATTGATCAAGGTCCTTGAGCTTGAGACCCATGTATCCAAACGAAGGCGCGTCCATGTTCACATAGGTGAACTGGAGAGCGGCCACAAAAAACACGCAAATCAACACGACCAAGGGTCGCTGAAAGTCGCTTTTCCGAAAAGTCCAAGAGGGCGCGGACAACAAGAAGGTTTTACCCCCTAGGTGTAAGCAAGGGACGGGGAGAAGGTGTACGGAAGGGCTAAACTCATGTCCTATGCTTCGTGTATTGACCGTCGTTGGCGCTCGCCCCCAATTCATCAAGGCTGCCGCAGTCTCGCGAGCCTTTTTGGAGACAGGAGGCGTTGAGGAGGCGATTCTGCACACCGGCCAGCACTACGACGACGCGATGTCGGACCAATTCTTCCGTGAACTCGAAATCCCGGCTCCCGCGATAAACCTCGACATCGGCTCTGGATCGCACGGTGTCCAGACCGGAAAGATGCTCGAAGGGATCGAGCAAGAGATCATAGAACGCAAGCCTGATTGGGTATT
>Ga0163144_10021541_pt1 | contig 12806 bp, 11 predicted proteins | sample OliLak19BULKMAT1_FD_123175 | JGI IMG/M metagenome (GOLD analysis project Ga0163144, IMG submission 123175) | Freshwater microbial mat bacterial communities from Lake Vanda, McMurdo Dry Valleys, Antarctica - Oligotrophic Lake LV.19.BULKMAT1 | ecosystem: Environmental > Aquatic > Freshwater >...
CGTGTTTCTAAAAACTCGCAACGTGACCGATAACGAACTCACCGTATCGGCAATCACGACCGAAAAGCACTTTGTGCTTACCAGCGACGGCAAGCCCACCGACCACGTGAGTAGCTACACGCTCGGTCAAACCCTTGAAGTCAGCTCACCGCGCGTTGACGCCGTTGCGAGCTTGGGGCGCGATGTTACCGGCTTGATCCAACAAGGCGTCATGCTCGAATCGCACGCACCGGCTTACTATTACACAAAGCTAGCTGATTTGAAGATTGCCATGCTCGGCGACGCCACGCGCGACGCCACGACGCGAGCCCAACAAATCGCCCAAAACAGCGGCGCGCGCCTGGGCTCTCTCAGCGAAGCACGCATGGGGGTGTTGCAGATTAATCCTGTACACTCCAGTGAAACCAGCGGCGAAGGCAATAACGACACCACCAGCGTAGAAAAAGACGTAATTGCCGTAATCACCACTCGCTTTGATGTTCGATAAGCTATCTGGAACACCGCACGATAGCAGATAGTCAAGCCGTATCATCGATGCATCCAACCCACATGCGACCCCGGGGGCCCCAGCGAAAAGCTGTGCGCACTTGCATGAAAATGACATTGAAGCGCTCAAGCTTACGGAGTGTCACGTGCGCTTCTCATGGCAAGTCGCTTACAGGCACCTGGCACCCCTTACTAACCCATGGTACCTGAGAGGCCGGCACCATCAAATAACGCGTTTATTTTCTCGCAACGAGGCAGCTCTATGGCACTTAATTCTAGCGTTCACGAACAGATTACCGACCTTCTTCAATCTCACCGCGTGGTTTTGTTCATGAAAGGAAACCGGATGTTTCCCCAGTGCGGGTTTTCTGCCACCGTGGTGAAGATTCTTAATGAGTTTACTCCGACGTACCAAACCGTGAATGTTCTGACCGAACCGGCGCTGCGCAACGGCATTAAAGAGTATTCGAACTGGCCGACGATCCCCCAACTTTATATTGACGGCGAGTTTTTGGGCGGCTGCGATATCATACAAGAGATGTACGCGAATGGTGAGCTGGCCACGAAACTAGGCACCGCCGGAAGTTCCCTACCCGTCGCGTCACCCACCGTCACCATTACCGAACGCGCCGCTCTCGCCTTGCAAGCGGCTTGCACCAGCGAACACGATGTGGTGCGCCTCGAGATTAGCCCGGCTTTTGAATACGACCTTACCATTGGCACCCATCAACCAGGTGATGTTCGCGTTACGTCGCAGGGCATGGCGCTCTACTTCGATCCTGACAGTGCCAAACGGGCGCAAGCCACCACCATTGACTTCGTTGAGGGCAATGAAGGCGGGTTTAAGATTACCAATCCACAGGAGCCACCGCGGGTTCGACAGCTCAGTGCACAAGATTTGAACACCATGTTGCAAGGCCCCGCGGCTCCCCTTCTCTTTGACGTGCGAACCGAGAAAGAGCGTGCCACGGCAAAAATTAACGCAGCTCGCCCCTTTGATTCCGACGCCCAAGCCTTGATCGACGGGTTGCCGAAAGACACCGCACTGGTCTTTCATTGCCATCACGGTAGTCGCAGTCAAGCTGCGGCCGAACGCTATGCGGCTCAAGGATTTATGAATGTCTACAATGTGCAAGGAGGCATCGACGCGTGGTCGTTGACCGTTGATCCTTCGGTATCCCGTTACTGAGATTTTTTCTAAAGGAAACACTCCCATGGGCCTTCGCCTCACGCCTCTAGCTGACCCGCTGCTTGCGAACATTCGTACGTGCATTCAAAATCAACTACCCGATGCGAGCATTGAGGTCGACGGCGGCGGCGGCCACTACACCATTGCGGTAACCTCCGCGACCTTCGTTGACAAAACAACGCTCGAGCGGCAACGCCTGGTGTACAGCGCCATTGCTCCTTTGATGAAAGGAGACAACGCACCCCTGCATGCCGTCGACCGCTTGATGACCAACGTGCCGTAACGATTCTGGGTAGTTTGCGAGCAGCCGCACATTGCACGGGCTGCCTCCCAAGCATCTCGCCCACCACGATTCACTCACCCAAGAAGCGTGGTTGTTTATGCAATCAACGGCGCAATCAGCAACGAGACAACGCTCATGACTTTAATGAGTATGGAGATTCCGGGCCCTGAGGTGTCTTTAAAGGGGTCGCCCACCGTATCGCCAACGATGGCAGCTTTGTGTGCATCCGAGCCTTTGTTGTGACCAACGAGGCCGCCTTTTTCGATGTGCTTCTTGGCGTTGTCCCACGCCCCGCCACTGTTGGCCATGATCAGAGACAGGGTCGCCCCAACGGCCAGGGCACCGGCCAAGGCTCCGGCCAAAATCTCAGCACCGAAGATGAAACCGAGCAGCACGGGCGCGAGGACCGCGATGGCACCGGGCAGCATCATTTCGCGAATGGCGGCTGTAGTAGCAATATCGACAATGCGTTTCGGTTCGGGCTCCACCCCGGCTTTGCCCTCAAGCAGCCCGGGAATCTCTCGAAACTGGCGTCGAATTTCTTCAACGATGCAACCCGCAGCGCGCCCGACAGCCGTCATGGTGGTAGCACCAACGAGGCACGGCAAAATGGAGCCAAAAAGCAAGCCCATCAACACATTGGCATCGGTGAGCAGCAACACCAGTTCGGGTTTGCCGTGCAAGCGGCGCGCGTAGTTTACTTCCATATGAAAGGCGGCAAAAAGCGCGACGACCGTCAAGACCGCAGAGCCGATGGCAAAGCCTTTGCCCACGGCAGCGGTCGTGTTGCCCACCGCGTCGAGCTCATCGGTGATAGCGCGTACGTCTTTTCCCAGCCCTGCCATTTCAGAGATTCCGCCACCGTTGTCGGCAATGGGGCCGTAGGCATCAACGGTCATGACAATCGCAGTTCCTGCCAGCATCCCCACGGCAGCTATGGCGATTCCATAGAGGCCAAGCACACGATTAGAAAGCCACCCGACCGCGCACAAAGTCAGCAGGGGAATCGCCACGCTTTCGAGACCAACCGCAAGCCCGCGAATCACATTGGTTCCGGGCCCGGTGAGTGAACTTTCGGCGATGCGCTGAATGGGAGACATCGACGTGTAATAGTCTGTGATGAGCCCGAGCACGGCGCCGCCGATGATTCCGGCCGTAAGAGGCACCAACGCCGCCAGGCTGATGTGCATGCGCGGAAACAACGCGGCGGCCACACCAATGACCAAAAAAGGCGGCAGGATCAACGCGAAGCGTAGAACCTGGGCGGGAGGAAAGTTCTTGAGGAGTCGGGTCACAAGGATTCCGAGCATCGAGACGGCCAAGCCGATGGTGGCCAGCAAAAGCGGCAACGAAATCGCAAGGGCCCGCAGCTCTTCTTCGGACACGGCCAACGGTGCCACCACCCGCAATTGCGCAACGGGCAAGGTCAACGCGAGGGCCATGGCCGCCACCACGGCCGCGATGTAGCTTTCGTAAATATCGGCGCCCATTCCCGCGATATCGCCCACGTTATCGCCGACGTTATCGGCAATCACCCCGGGGTTACGCGGATCGTCTTCGGGGATATTGGCTTCAACTTTACCAACGATATCGGCGCCCACGTCAGCGGCCTTGGTGTAAATACCACCACCGATTCGCGCAAACAGAGCGATCGAGCTGGCACCTACGGCAAATGAATGCAGAATCACCCCGAGGTGTGGATCGGTTCGAAACAGACCGAACACAACGCCCATTCCGATTAGACCCAACCCTGCAACGCAGAGCCCCATGACAGCGCCCCCGTCGAGGGCAGTCAAAAGGGCTGCGGCCTTGCCAAAAGCCCGGGCAGCTTCGGCGGTGCGAACATTGGCGTAGGTGGCGGCTTTCATTCCGAAGAAGCCCGCCAACAGCGAAAGGAAGGCTCCGGCCAAAAAGGAGATGCCTGCGAACAGGCCTAGTTTTGCCGTCAAGAGCAAAAACACGACAACCGCGTAAACGGAAAGAACCTTGTATTCACGCAGCAAGAAGGCCATCGCCCCTTCGCGGATGTGCCGAGCAATGCGCGCCATGGTTTCGTTGCCTTCCGGCGCGGCTTTCACACGAACGTACAAGGTGTACGCGATGGTCAGGGCAGCCGTGCCCGTGCCAACGGCTTGAAGCGACAAAATATTCACAGCGTACTCCTCGTAACCAGGCAGATACCGAAAGGAAACAGAATGTTCCTCGCCCTGATAATCTCGCAAAGCCGCAAAAGCTAGCGCGACGACAAGAGCTGCACCTCAAGGAGGGCGTGGGTGAGCTCCCCAGAGCCAAGTCACCCGGGCGGTACCAAACCCTACAAATCAGGAGAGTTACATCGAACGTTTTTTAGGGCGTGTTCCTAGAAGAACGCGACGAACATTCTCGCTCGAATCTTCGCAACCTTATTTGGTAGGCGGAGAGTTGGGTCCGGCGGGTTTAAATTCGATGGGGTACACAACGGTAACGGCTTTGCCTTCGAACTTGGCAAAGTTGATTCCCATCACCGTTTTGATCACACACTGTTCGACGGTTTCGTCGGACAGAGACGATGACTCCTTCGACAACGAAGTGGCCTGCCCCGAGGGAGTAAGCAGAAACTTCACGGTGATTTGCCCGGCAAGCGAGGATTTGTTGATCAACCCCTGCTCGTAACAAGCACGAAGCTCGCCTGACCGCTCGCGAAGCATCGCATGAGCCATTTCTCCCGCGTTCACTTTGCCATCGTCCCCGGTTTTCTGGGGCGTGGTCATAGGCGCCGGAGTCGAACGGGGCGGCACTTGGGAGAACGGTGCGCGAGGCACGTTTGAGGTGGGTGCCAGGGCAATGGGAGCCGTCTCGGGAGGACGCCCGTCCGAGTTCGAACCGCCACATGCCATCACACCGCAACTTACAAAAAAGAAAGCAATTTTTGCCATTGGTGGCTGCAAGCTAGCATACTTCGAAACGTCGACAACCCCCACCTGAACGTAAGGTCATTGCACGCGACATCGGTATTCAGAAAACACGCGCCGTGTCATTATCACCAACCCACTATGACCGTTGACATTGCCCTGCTCGGATACGGCCGTTTTGGCCAGGCGTTTGCGACCCTTCTACAAGTCTCTGGTTACTCGCTCCGGGTTTTCGACCCCGTAGCCAACGTGCCAGACGAACTACGCGCGACGAGTCTCGCCGCTGCAACCCTGGGGGCTCGTTGGGTTGTCTTGGCGATGCCCGTAGGGAACTTCCGAACGGTGCTCGATGAACTGGGCCCGGCGCTGACACCTGAGCAGGTGGTGTTTGACGTCGGCAGCGTGAAAATGTTGCCGCTTCATTTGCTTGACGTGGCCTTGGGAGACCGAGTTGCTTTCGTCGGTACCCACCCGTTGTTTGGCCCCATGAGTCTCGCGCTGGCCGAGCTTCCATTGCGAACGGTGGTGTGCCCTTCGCCCAGGCATCCGGCGGCCGCAGAATCAGTGAGCCACCTGTTTCGATCGCTGGGTTGCGAAGTTCTTGAACAATCGGCCGAACAGCACGATCACATCATGGCTGACACGCATGCCTTGGCTTTTTTTCTTGCGAAGGGGCTCCTCGATATCGGAGCCGGAGAGGGAGCTCCCTACGCGCCACCCTCGTTTTACGCCATGGCTCGAACCGTTGAATCCGTGCGATCCGACGCGGGCCAGTTGTTTCTGACCATTGAACGCGACAACCCTTTTGCGCAAGCGGCTCGCACCCGGCTGCTTGAAACGTTGGGAGCGGTGCATCGCGCGCTCAATGAACCGCCTACCATTCGCCCCGCCCATGACGCTCCCCAGCTGGTTATTTCTAATGCGCAGCACCCGCCGCCAGAGCTTCGAGAAACCCGTGACTTGATCGATGATCTTGACCACGAACTGCTCCGGTTGCTGCGCCGTCGGGCGACTCTGGCGCAGCGCGCCGCCCAGGCCAAATCAGCCCACGGGCGCACCATGATTGACCGCCAACGCGAAAATGCACTGCTCGAACAACGACGCCAGTGGGCTCAGACCTTGGGGCTCGACGTTGATTCTGTCGAATCTATTTTCCATGCGGTGCTTCGCTTCTCACACCACGTTCAAATGCAAAAAATGCCTCCTGAATCAAGCTAACCCCCGGTTGTTTCTTTCTGGTATTTCCCCCCGCTATGCAGCGACCCTTTCGGATTCTTGGGCTTCAGCAAATTGCCATCGGTGCCCCCGACCGACGCCCCTTGGAGCATCTTTGGGTCACCTTGTTTGGCCTCCCCATCGTGGGCGCCTTTCACAGCGAACGAGAAAACGTCGATGAAGTCATCGCGCAGCTCGGCGAAGGCAAAGCCGCGGTCGAAGTCGACCTGATGCAACCGATCAACCTGCACGCCAAACCGCATACACACGCCCCTGCCCTGCATCACGTGGGGTTGTGGGTCGACAATCTCACCGCCGCCGTCACGTGGCTCGAAGCCCAAGGCGTACGGTTTGCCCCGGGAGGAATCCGAAAAGGCGCGGGTGGCCACGACGTCTGCTTTATTCATCCGGCAGCGCACGCGGATTTCCCGATCTGTGGGCAGGGGGTTCTGATCGAACTCATCCAAGCTCCACCGGAGCGTTAAAACCAGGCGCCAGGGGCTCCCGGCCTCGCGTGGTGCGCTTTGCCTTCCTTGACCTAACCTAGGTATCCGAAGGAAGATGGCAGAGTAAAAAAAGACGTGTGGACCGCCGTGCATGGTTTTTCTTCCTCGGGTTGGGCACATGACAAATCAGTTTCAGGAGGAGACCCCGTGATCATCTGTTCGAAGTGCAGCAAGGAAAACCAGGATCACTACAAGTTCTGTTTGGGTTGTGGTGCTGAGCTACCTCGTGGTGAATCGGCTCCCGTGATGCCACGTCGCGCGGCACCGAGTGAACCGACCTCGCTTGGGTATGCTCCGACAGGTCAACAAGCGCTCGTAGCAGACCCCTTTGCTGCCCCCACGGCGCCGGCTCCCCTTCCGTCGGGAGGCACCTATGGCCCGCCTCTGACGCCCGCAACGGTGGCTCCGCTCTACGGAAAAATCGATGCGGCGGCTCCTGCTGTGGTGATTCGCTCTCCGTACGGCGTGGTTTCGAACGCCACGACGTCACCGCCGACCGCACCCGCGGGGCTCTCGTCGCGCGAAGTATCGTGCCCACAATGCAGCCATGTGAATCCCATTGGGGTGCGATTCTGCATGTCGTGTGGTTTTAATCTCTTGTCTGCGTCGCAAGCTCCCCCACCGGCGGCAGCGCCAGGCACACCGGGCAACGCAGCCGCAACATCGGGCACCACCGCAACGTTGACGGCCCTGCGGGCAGACAAAACCGAAGCCGGCTCTTTCTCGTTTTCTGGCAACATTACCGTGGGCCGTGATACGGGCAGCATCTTTGCCGGCGACAGCTACCTTTCCCCCCGCCACGCCACCTTTTCGTTTCGCAACGGGAAGCTTCGTTCCAAAGACGAAAACAGCTTGAATGGCACGTTTTTGAAGCTGCGCGCCGAAGAGTCCATCGAGCTGCGGCCGGGCGATGTGTTTCGTATTGGTCAAGAAATCATTCGCTTTGAGCTGCTCGCTCCCACGCCGCCGTCTCCCGATGGTGTTGAACGACTCGGCAGCCCCGCCAAAGGCTACATTGGCCGCATCGCTCTCATCATTGGCCGCGACGTTACAGGCAATGCCTTTCCCGTTCCCGAGTCGGGAGTGCATCTGGGGCGAGAACGAGGCGATATTCTCTTTCCCGAAGATGGCTACGTATCAGGCTTGCACTGCCGTATTCGCTCGGAAGCGGGACACATTACGCTGACCGACCTGGGAAGCTCCAACGGCACCTTTCTTCGAATCACCGAAGAGCGCGATATCCGAGCCGCTGATGAAATCCTGATGGGGCAACAGATTTTTCGCATCAGTTTTTAAGATGTTTTTCGGGAGTGCTCTTTGCTCATGAACTCTTCGGCCACGCTTCCCGTTATTCGCATTGTCGCTGCGGTCATTGAACGCGACGGCAAGTATCTCATCACCCAACGAAGAGCGACGGCCGTTCTACCGTTGCTCTGGGAGTTTCCCGGCGGACGCGTCGAAGACCAAGAAACCGACGACGTCGCCCTGCACCGCGAAGTTCTGTACCGGTTGGGAGTGCGCGTTACCGTGGGCGCTCTCATGTCGTCGGTACGCCACACCTACGAAAAATACGCCGTCGATCTTTACTTGTATGAATGTGCCTTGCTGGGGCAACAACCAGAAGCACGCAATGTGAATGCGTTTCGCTGGGCCACGAGCAGTGAGTTTGAAACGTACCCCTTCACCCCGGCCGACGAAGCCAGCATGACCAAACTGTTGGGATTGAATGAGCCGTAAAACACCCTTAGCTTCGCACCGCCGCAGCCGCGAGCGAAGACCTAGCACCCAAGACCTTGCGAGCCAGGCGTCAGTATTTACTCGTCGAGGGTACGGCGTCCTTCGTTGTAACGACGCCCCTCCGGACGCGGAAAAAGCCGGCGCTCGCCCTGGCGCCTTTCCAGCCCCTCACGACGTTCTCGTTCCGCCTGAAGCTCAGCTTCGGTCGTAGGCTTGTGAATCGTGTTGGGCGACGTTGCTGTGCCGGAGGTCGTGCTCGTCATGATTCCCATTGCCTAACCCCAACAAAAAATAGGCGGCAAGGACAAGTTTTCTGACAACGTCCTTTGCTCGACGCCGTGCGACGAAACGGCTACCACCCCGGGTCTCTCGTTTGCCTAACGACATGCCGTCTCTGCGTTCTTTCTTCTCTCGGATCTCTCGCCCCCAGCGCCGACGCCTTGCACTCGGAACCGTAACCCTTGGACTTTTGCTCTGGTTGGTTCCCTGGGTTTTTCTCAAGGTTGCTCGTGATTCGCTCGAAACAAAGGCTCGGGGGTGGGGCGCAGAGATTCACATCGGCCGCGCGTCTCTTGGGTGGGGAGGTATCCGTTTTAAAGAAGTCCGGTTGCATCTGAGAGATGCTCCCGCGGTCGAGGCCTCTCTTGAGAAACTCTGGGTGGGCATATCGTTGACGGGCTCGGTTCGTTCTGTGGTGGTTGGGCCGGGAACCATTACGCTTTCAGCCCCTTTTGCTGAGCTTCAACGTCAGCTCGAACAGGTTCAACAAAGGCGACCCCACGCAAACTCGGGTCGGTCGTTTGCTTTTGCCACCCAGGATCTACAACTTCTTTGGCATGCAGCGCTAGAGCCACAAGCGGCCGATCTCGCCGTGACTGGGGTCACCGCCGTGCGTGAACCCACCGGTTGGCGCGTTGCGGCTGAAACGCTCACCGCCGATCAAGGCTCACGGCACCTGCGCATCGAACACCCCCGTCTGCAGCTGCAAAAAGAAGACGACCAGCAACGTCTCGACGCATTTTCGGCCCAACGGCTGGTGCTTTCTTTCGAGAAAACACCCGAGCCACGTGAGCTTCCCCCCGCCGCGGAGCCACCTGCCCACAGGACTTCAACCTTGATGTTGCACGCGGTCGGGCTTCTACGATCCATGTTGCTTGATCCGCTCAGCCCCCTGCGTCAGCGCATTTCGCCGCAGGTTCACGCCACCATCGAACAGACCGGCGTGACCTATGACGATCATGAAAGTACGCCTCTGGCCTTGGCGTTTGGCCGAACGCAGCTCTCGGCCGATGACGACGGCTTTCATCTCACGGTAGCCTCGTCAACGACCGCAGGCGCGACTCCCCTTCGTTTGCTAGGTCACCTTCCCTGGTCAGCGCAAAAACCCCTCCACCTGCATCTGGCCGGCGGGCCTCTGCCCCTGCACGCGCTGGGATTTCGTGACGGCAATCTCGGGCTTACCGACGGCGCCCAAGCTCGCTTTGAGGGGCAAGGAGACGTCGATCTTTCTGCCGACGGCGCCTGGGTTACCTACGAAGCTTCCGGTCAGGTACATAACCTTGCGCTCCGGCACCCAGCCCTGGCACCAGAGGCGCTCGAGGGGCTCAGGCTTGGTCTTCGTCTCCGCGGCGAAGCCCGCCTTGATGGAAGCTGGCTGGCCTTGCGAAACGCTACCTTCGATCTGGCCGGCGTGGCCGTTTCCCTCACGGGCGAAATCACCCGCGCGGAGGCGAACCTGTTGCGCATCGATGGCACCCTAGAGGTTCCATCGTCACCGTGCCAAGGCGTCATGGATGCTCTGCCGAAAGGGTTTGCTCCCTCCCTCGAAGGGTTGCGCATGGACGGCCTCTTCTCACTTCGCACCACCGTACACTTCGACAGCCAGCACCCGGCCGACGCGCAGGTCGCGTTGGACTTTCAAAACGCATGTCGGATTACCCACGTGCCGCCGTTGCTTCAGGTCAACCGGTTTCGGTCTCAGTTTCACCGTTCCGTTTACGATCCGCAGGGCAACCGCATTGACATGGTGTCGGGCCCCGGCACGCCTTCGTGGGTACCCTATACGAACATGAGTCCGTTTCTAACCACCGCGTTGATGGTGACAGAAGACGGCGGTTTTTTTTACCATCACGGTTTTGACCGTGAGGCGATTCGCAACTCGTTGCGCGAAAATCTTCGGGCGCAAAAGTTTGTGCGGGGTGCGAGTACGTTGTCGATGCAAACCGCGAAGAATCTTTATCTGGAAAGACGAAAAGACATTTCGAGAAAGGTGCAGGAAGCTATCCTGACAACGTATTTGGAACAATCACTTTCCAAATATGAAATCTTGGAACTTTACTTGAACAGCGTTGAATTTGGCCCGATGGTGTATGGAATCGAAGCCGCCGCTGACCATTATTTTCACACGTCGCCCCTGGATCTTTCGTTGGCGCAATCGCTCTTTCTCTGTTCGTTGTTGCCCAGCCCGAAAACCAACCACTTTGATGCGAGCGGCCACCTGCAGGTCGGCTGGGCCGGGTACATGCGAAAGTTGTTGGGGATTCTGCTCAAGCGCCATCTCATCGACGAAAATGAATACCGCCTCGCCATGGGAGAAGAAATCCGGTTGGGTTTGCCTTCCTCTTTGCGCGTGCAAGTTCACGGCGAAGAGTTACTTTTCGCTCAGAGACACCAGCTTGCCTTTTCACCTGACAGTTTCAAAGGCAAGTTGTTGTAAATTACCTGGCAGAACCAGGGCTGCAGCGAGACTCAACCCATGCGATCACTTTGTCTTCTGGGTAGGTTCCCGTAAAACGGCCGAGTTCTTGGATTCCCGTGGGGCTCGTGACATTGATTTCGGTCAAGCGTTCTCCGATCAAATCAAGACCGACAAAGTACAATCCATCGGCCACCAAGCGCGGAGCGATTGCCGCAACCACTTCGCGTTCACGTTGCGTGAGATCGGCCGGCTTGGTGTCGCCACCCACGTGAATGTTGGCACGGAACTCGTCCGATCGGGGCACACGCAAAATGGCTCCCAAGGGTTCGCCATTCAGCAAAAGAACGCGCTTGTCGCCTTCGGTCACCGCCGGCAAAAACTCTTGCACCATGGCGAGACGGCTTCCCTCAGCGGTCAATGTGTCAACGATGGCGCGAAAATTTCGGTCTTCCAAAAACAAAAGCAACACCCCCGACCCCCCGGCGCCATCGAGAGGTTTGATCACCGCTTTGCCACCCACTTGGGCAACGAAATGCCGAATGTCATCGGGGCGCGACGAGACAAGAGTGGCTGGAGTCCACGCGGGAAAGTTCATGGCGTAGAGCTTCTCGTTGGCCTCGCGAAGACCACGAGGGTCGTTGATAAAAACGGTCTTTCCCCGTACCTGCTCAAGACACAAAGTGGCGTAAAGATAAGCTGAGTCGAAGGGCGGATCTTTCCGAATAAACACGGCGTCCATATCTTCAACAGCCACAACGCTACGGGGCCCGTAGGCGTGGTACGGAGGCTCTTCACCTACCGATGCTTCACGAACATGGGCCATGACGCGGTTGCCGCGCAAACTCAAAAAGTGCGGCAGACAATGAAATGATTGGTGGCCCCGGGCACTGCTCGCACGCAGAAACGCAAACGTCGTATCTTTGGTGGGGCTCATGTTTTCGAGCGGGTCCATGACATAAAGAATGCGCACGAGAAAAAACCTCCGAATCCGTTCTGCTCAGCAACGAGTCTTCGCCTTAGCAGATCGCCGCGTTAAAACCCAGCCTCGAACGGCGAGCGCATCGCCCCTCGCAACATCGCGTCAGGGAGCAATCGAACGCAAAATAACGGGTGACCCGTACGGCAAGAGAAGGCAAAGTAAGCAACCATGCGAGCTTTTGCGAAACGCTATGTTTTTTCATCTATTCTGATTGGTGCAGCCGCGTGCGTTGCGCAACCTCCACGGCGGGCTCCTTCCTCACCGGCGGCTCACCCTTCGAAGGGCGCGGTGGCCACCGAAACTCACATGGCCAGTGACGCTGCGCTCGCTACCCTTCGAGAAGGGGGTCACGCCGTCGATGCCGCTATCACCGCTGCGCTGGTGGGGGGGGTGGTGGCTCCGCAATCGAGTGGTATTGGCGGCGGCGGATTTGCCTTGGTTTGGGATGCGAAACAAAAGAAAGCAACCTTCTTCGATTTTCGTGAGCAGGCGCCCGCAGGTTTTGACCCCAAAGCGTGGGAGGGAGCCGAACCGCCGCCCGCCGGGGCAACCGTTGGGGTTCCAGGCGAAGTTGCGGGTCTATGGGAGCTCCATAAAAGATGGGGCAAGCGACCCTTTGCCAACGATGCGCAAGCCGCCGTTCATTACGCTCGTGATGGCTTTCGACCCGAGCGGCATTTGGGGCGTGTTCTTGACACACTTTTTCTGCCGCCCACGCCGCCGGTTCACCGCCGGTTTTCAGACTACACCGCGCAGAATCCGAAACAACCAGTGCGCAACCCTAACCTCGCGCAAACCCTTGAGGCCATCGCTAGCCGCGGA
>Ga0163144_10021543_pt1 | contig 12805 bp, 8 predicted proteins | sample OliLak19BULKMAT1_FD_123175 | JGI IMG/M metagenome (GOLD analysis project Ga0163144, IMG submission 123175) | Freshwater microbial mat bacterial communities from Lake Vanda, McMurdo Dry Valleys, Antarctica - Oligotrophic Lake LV.19.BULKMAT1 | ecosystem: Environmental > Aquatic > Freshwater > Lake...
CCGCGACCATGAAGGGCGTTAGCGCGCAGGTACTGGTGACCGAAGCGCTCGACCGTTTGCTTGCCGAATATGGCGATCTCGATGTGATCGCCAACCATCTTAAGCGCCACTGACAAACCGACCTACCACACACTGAACCAGCAGAATCAATGGGGAAATGACAATGGACCGCAGCATCAGACACGCACCGCGCCTCGCGCTTGCCGTCTCGACCGCGCTCGCAGGATTGGCGCTGGCGGGGTGCACCACCACCGCCGCACCGCAGGCGAACTCGTCCTTTGCCAGCGCGCAGGACGCGCTTACCAAAGGGCAGGTCGACAAGGCGATCATGCACGCCGAAGCCGCCGTTCTGGCCGAACCGCGCAACCCCGGCTACCGCGCCCTGCTTGGCGCGTCCTATCTTGAAGCCGGACGGTTCCAAGCCGCAGCGACCAGCTTTGGCGACGCGCTCGACCTTGGCGATGACAACCCGCGCACCGTTCTGAGCTTCGCGCTCGCCAAGATTGCGATGGGCGAAGGCCGTTCGGCCGCCGCCGTGCTCGATGAATATGCGAACCTGATTGATCCGGCTGACCTCGGCCTCGCACTCGCGCTGTCGGGCGAGCCGGAGCGCGGCGTCCACGTGCTGGTCAACGCCGTGCGCGCCAGCGACCAAGCCTCGCCCAAGCTGCGCCAGAACCTGGCCTACACCTATGCGCTCGCCGGAAACTGGCGTGCGGCGCGGGTGATGGCAGCCGAAGACGTGCCTGCGGGCGAAGTCGATCAGCGTCTGACGCAATGGGCCGCGATGGCCGCGCCCGAGATGTTCCAGACGCGCATTGCAACCCTGCTGAACGTCACACCGCAATATGATTCGGGCCAGCCGCAGCGCCTCGCGCTCGCCAATTTCCCGAGCCAGGAAATGATGGTGGCCGAAGCTGCCGCGCAGGCACCGGTGGAAATGATGGCCGAGGCTGCGGCGGAAATGCCCGCCCCCGCCCCATTCGCCGAATCGGCCCCGGTCGCTAACTTTGCGCAGGCCTTCGATACCCCCGCTCCGTCGGTCGGGACTGTTGATGGTTCGGGCATCCGCTATGTTTCGAACCCGGTGGTGCAGCAATTGCCCGCCCGCGCCGAACGTCCTGCACCGCGTATGGCCGCAAGCTCGCAGCGCCGGATGGCCCCTGCCGCGGCGCCCGCACCGGTCGCCAGCGACAAGAGCATGGCCTCGCATCTCGTGCAGCTGGGCTCTTACGACAGCAAGGTTGAGGCCGAGCGGGGCTGGACCATGCTCAAGAGCAAGTTCGCGCAGTTGAAGGACCACAAGGTCGTTATCACCGAAGCGGTGGTGAATGGCCGCACGTTCTGGCGCGTCGCGGCTGAAGGCTTTGGCCCGAAAAGCGCGCAGAGCCTGTGCTCGACGGTCAAATCTTCCGGGCGCGGCTGCTTTGCCTATGCCGCCTCCAGCCCGCCTGCTGGCGCCATCAAGGGCACCGTGCGGATGGCATCACGCGCTCGCTGAAGCATCGCGCAGAAAAGTCGGCACCGGTTTTCTGCCAAAAGCGATGCGACAACAAATGTTCTAATTTCGTCCCTGGTATAATTTCAGCGAAACTGCTCCCGGAAGGCCTTGCTTTCCGGGAGTATTTTTATGCCGAAAGGCGAACGCCGCCCTTCCACAGGCCCAGCACCCGCCCTTGCGCGCCCTGCCGGTCGAACGGAGTGTTGTCGGCGGTGGCCTCCATGCGGCGGCGGTCGATGATCCACGGCGCGTCTGCGTCGATCAGAGCAAGGTCTGCTTCCAGCCCTGTGACGAGCGCGCCCGCAGGCACGCCAAGCAGCCGCGCAGGGCTGCGCGCCAGCAGATCGAACGCGCGCGGAGTGTCGATCACATCGTCACGCACCAGCGTCAGCGTCATGGCGAGCAGCGTCTCGGCCCCGGCCATGCCCGGCGCAGCATCGGCAAACGGCAGGCGCTTGTCTTCCGGCCCGCGCGGATCGTGGCCGCTGGCGATGACATCCACCGTGCCGTCGCCGATCGCAGCGATGGCGGCCTGCCGGTCAGCCTCGCAGCGAAGCGGCGGCGAGAGCCGGGTAAAGGTGCGGAAATCGGCAGTCGCAAGGTCGGACAGCATGAAATGCGCAGGCGTCAGGCCGCAAGTGACAACAAGCCCGCGCGCCTTCGCCTCACGCACCAGCGCGAACCCGCGCGCGGTGGTGACTTGCCGGATGTGCAGCCGCGCGCCCGCCAACTCCGCCAGCGCAACGTCCCGCGCGATGGCAAGCGCCTCAGCCTCGGCAGGCGCAGCGGGCAGGCCAAGCCGGGTGGCAATCTCGCCCGCAGTTGCCGCCGCTTCTCCGGTCAGCCCGCCATCTTCGGCATGGGTGACCACCACCAGATCCAGCATCGCGGCATATTGCAGCAACCGCAGCATCACGCCGCTATCGGCGATCCAGCGCCGCCCGGTGGCGATTCCGCGCGCGCCCGCCTGCTGCATCAGCGCAAGTTCGGCCAGCTCCCGCCCCTCAAGCCCGCGTGTCGCTGCGGCGAGCGGGTGCACCCACAGATCGGGCTTACCGCTCTTGGCGATGTAGCCCACCCGGCTCGGCAGATCGAGCGGCGGGGATTGATCGGGCATCAACGCCGCACGGGTGATCCCGCCGAAATGAAAGGCGGGCTTGTCGACCGCGAAGACGCCCAGATCGACAATGCCCGGAGCGACGAGCTTACCACGCGCGTCGATCACTTCGTCGCCATCCAGCGCCGCAACGTCCACGCCAACCGCGTCGATCAAGCCATCGGCGCAGCGGATCGCCCCACGCACCAACCCGTCTGGGGTGACCAGTTGCGCGTTGGTGATGGTCAGGGGCCGCGCCTGCTTCATGCCGCCCAGCCCGCAACGCCGCGTGTTTCCCGCGTCAGGATATCGAGGCACGCCATGCGGATCGCCACGCCCATCTCGACCTGCCGGGTGATCAGCGACCGGCCCGCCAGATCGGCGACCTCGCTATCAATCTCGACCCCGCGGTTCATCGGGCCGGGGTGCATCACCAACGCGCCGGGAGCAGCGCGCGCCAGACGTTTGGCGGTGAGACCATACAGGTGGCGATATTCGCGCGCCGAGGGGACGAACTGCCCGCTCATCCGTTCGGATTGCAGGCGCAGCATCATCACCACTTCGGCCCCGTCAATCGCGGCATCGAAGTTGTGGAACACCTCCACCCCCATCGCCTCGACCCCTACAGGCATCAGCGCAGGCGGCGCACACACCCGCACCTTGGCACCCATCGCGGTCAGGCATAGAATGTTTGATCGCGCCACGCGGCTGTGCAGGATATCGCCGCAGATGACGATGTTCAGTCCGGTGAAATCCTCCGCCCCCTCGCCCCTTTCAGCCAGCGCATGGCGCAGGGTCAGCGCATCAAGCAGGCCTTGGGTCGGGTGTTCGTGGCTGCCGTCGCCTGCGTTCAACACCGGGCAATCGACCTTGTCCGCAATCAGCCCGGTCGCGCCTGACGATCCGTGGCGGATCACAATCGCATCGGCGCGCATCGCGTTGAGCGTGATCGCGGTATCGATCAGCGTCTCGCCCTTCTTCACGCTTGATGTGGCGGCCTGCATGTTGACCACATCCGCCCCCAGCCGCTTGCCCGCGATTTCAAAGCTCAGCAGCGTGCGGGTGGAGTTTTCGAAGAAGGCGTTGATGATCGTCAGGCCTGCCAGCAGATCAGTATGCTTGGCGCTTTGGCGATTGAGCGCGACCCATTGCTCGGCTTCGTGCAGCAGGTAGAGGATTTCATGCCGCTGCAAATGGCCGATGCCGGTGAGATCGCGATGCGGAAACGCCAGCCGCCCGGCCGGAAAGCGGCCCGAAGGCGCTAGAAGATTGCTCGCAGTCATTAAAGCAATGCCCTTAGTCGAGGCTCATCCACTGCTCAACCCATCGCGTATGCTTTCCGATGGAAGTTACACCGCACAGTGCCTAGATAGCAGCCTACAGCGCAAAAGGGGCGAATGAATGAGCTTTGTCGGCAAAGTTTGGAGGATCCTCGTGGGGATCAAGGACGGGCTTGTCCTGTTGTTCATGCTGCTGTTTTTTGTTGCGCTGTTTGGCATCCTTTCGGCCCGCCCCAATCCCGGTCAGGTGCGCGATGGCGCGCTGCTGATCGATCTTGCCGGTGTGGTGGTCGAAGAAAAGTCGGCGGTCGATCCGATTGCGGCGCTGCTTGCCGGCTCCGCACCGACAGAGGAATACCGCGCCCGCGATATCGTCCGCGCGCTCGATGCCGCCGCCACTGATGACCGGATCAAAGCCGTGGTGCTGGATCTTACCACCTTCCTTGGCGGCGGTCAGGTGCACCTGACGGAGATCGGCGAAGCGATGGAGCGGGTGCGCAAGGCGAAAAAGCCGGTGCTGACCTATGCGCTGGGCTATGCCGATGATCACATGCTGCTGGCCGCGCACGCCAGCGAAGTGTGGCTCGATCCGCAAGGTCTCGCGGTGATTTCCGGCCCCGGCGGCAGCAATCTCTATTACGCAGGCCTGCTCGAAAAGCTCAGCGTCAACGCCCGCATTTACCGCGTGGGCGATTTCAAATCGGCAGTAGAACCCTATTCACGCACGTCGATGTCGGACGAGGCCCGGCAAAATGTCAGCGGGCTATACGGCGCGCTGTGGGAAGAATGGCAGGCCAACGTCAAGAAAGCCCGCCCCAAACTGGCACTTGCCCGCGTTACCAGCGATCCGGTCGGCTGGATCAACGGCGCAGGCGGCGATCTTTCCAAGGCCGCGCTGTCCGGCGGGCTGGTCGACAAGCTCGGCGACCGCGTGCAGTTCGGCGCGCGCGTGGCCGCAATCGCGGGCGAAGATCAGTGGAGCAAAAAGCCCGGCGCCTTCGCCAATAGCGAGCTTGGCGCGTTTCTCGCCGATGTCGGAAATGACCGCAATGGCAAGGCAATTGGCGTAATCACCATCGCAGGCGAAATCGTCGATGGCGAAGCCGGCCCGGGCATAGCCGGCGGCACCCGCATCGCCGACCTGCTCGACGAAGCATTGGACGATGACCTCGCCGCGCTGGTGGTGCGGGTAGATTCGCCGGGCGGTTCGGTCACCGCATCGGAAGAAATCCGCCGGGCGATCCAGCGTTACCGTGATCGCAAGATCCCGGTCGCGGTATCATTCGGCAATGTCGCGGCGAGCGGCGGGTACTGGATATCCATGCCGGGCGAACGCATTTTCGCGCAGCCCCAAACGATCACCGGTTCCATCGGCGTATTCGCGGTCTTGCCAACGTTCGAGAACAGCGCCGCACGGCTCGGCGTGAACGCCGATGGGTTCCGCACCACCCCGCTATCGGGCCAGCCCGATTTCATCGCCGGGTTTTCGCCCGAGATGGACGCGATCCTGCAAGCATCGATCGGAGGAAGCTACACAGACTTCCTCACCCTGGTATCCAAGGCGCGGCGGATGCCGGTCGACAAGGTTGATGCCATCGCTGGCGGGCGCGTGTGGGATGGCGGCACGGCGCGGCAGTTGGGGCTGGTCGATGAATTCGGCGGGCTGCCCGATGCGCTCGGCTGGGCCGCAGCCAAGGCCGGGATCAAAGACGGCGATTGGCACCCGGTGTTCCTGGGCGAAGAGGCGCAGAATTACGATTCGCTGATCCGGCAGCTGGTCACCAGCAACACCGCGCGCGCGCCGATATCGCAGGGCGGCGATATCTTCGCGCTGGCGTCGCGCCGCAATGGTGATCTTGCCGCGCAGCTGACCCGCGATGCGCAGCGGTTGATGGGAACGCGCGGCATTCAGGCCTATTGCCTCGAATGTCCTGCAGGCGTCAGCACCCCGGCCCAATCATCGGCGCCAGGACGCGAACGCACAGGCGGGCTGATCGATTGGCTGGCGTGGCTGACCGCGCCATGATTGCGCCGCCAAGCCTGCGCTAAATCGCGCAGCCGTTTATTGTACAGGCGGCCCGCCACAACGCTTGCCAAGCGCACCTGCCCACAGTAAAGGCGCCCCCCTGTCCGGGCCACACGGCCCACGGATGGGCGCGTAGCTCAGCGGTAGAGCACACCCTTCACACGGGTGGGGTCACAGGTTCAATCCCTGTCGCGCCCACCATCTTTTGCAGCATTGCGAAAAGATGATGCCGGTTTTCAGCAAAAGCATCAAAAAGGAGCCTGTCGGCAGCTGGCTTTCCGTCCGCTAGCTCGGCGACGAAGTCGGGATATAAGTAGTCCGTGGGCGCAGGCGGGCGATACTTATCATCCAGTGCCGCATCTTCAACCGGATTTGAACGCGGGATCGCCCGGGTCAGCCTGATTGCGCGGTTCTGAGCCCGGGGCGGCGCACGCCTTAGTCAATTGCCCCTCTGCGCTTGACGCGGCTGGCGACTTCGCGGCAAGTCACAGGTTCAGGGCTTGGCGCTGTCCAGCCATCAGGGCCAATCGGGGAATCGCAAATGCGCAGCAGAATATGGGGCCGCTGGCTCGTGGGTTTGGCAGCGGTCTGGGCGGCGGCGCAGCCTGCGCAGGCGCAATCCTTTATCGAAGGTGAGGTTGATCCCGCGATCCCGACGCTGACTGCAACCGCCGGGCACGCGCCCGCTGACCGCATCACTACGCCCGATCAGGCCTATGCCTACCTCAAGGCGCTCGCCGAAGCTGCACCGGATCGAACCCGGCTGGTGCAATATGCAGTCAGCTGGGAAGGCCGCCCGCTGTATTATCTGATCCTGTCGGCACCGCAGAACATGGCGCGCATCGATGCAATCCGCGCCGATATGGCCACCATTGCCGCTGGCCGCGCGGGAAATGGTTCGGCGCTGCCGGTGACTTGGCTGGCTTATGGCGTCCACGGCAACGAGATTTCTTCAACCGATGCCGCGTTGATGACAGCCTATCATCTGCTCGCCGCGCGCGGGGATGATCGCGCCGCCAAAATCATGGCCAACACCATCGTGGTGCTCGACCCGATGCAGAACCCCGATGGGCGCGCACGGTTCGTGAACAATTTTCTCGCCTCAACCGGGATCGCCCCTGCCGCCGACCGGCAGGCAGCAGAGCATGATGAGCCGTGGCCGAGCGGGCGGGTCAACCATTACATGTTCGACCTCAACCGCGACTGGTTCACGCTCAGCCAACCTGAAACGCGCGGCAAAGTCGCGGCGATCCGGCAATGGAATCCGGTGGTTGTCGTCGACCTGCACGAAATGGGCGGGGACGAGACCTATTTCTTCAGCCCCGCAGCTCAGCCCTTCAACCCAAACCTTTCGGCAGCGCAGGTGCGCGCCTATGAGTTGATTGGACGTTACAACGCTGCCGCGTTTGACGCCCGCGGCGAACCCTATTTCACGCGCGAAGTCTATGACCTGTTCTACCCCGGTTATGGCGATACGTGGAACGCGCATCAGGGGGCGATTGGCAGCACTTACGAGCAAGGCTCGGCGCGCGGGCTGGTGTTTGCGCGGCGCGACGGGACGCAATTGACCTATGCCGATGGGGTGCGCAATCACTTCACCGCCAGTCTTGCGACGGCGGCGGCGGTGGCGGATAATCCAGCGCGGTTCCTGTCCGATTTCGCCGCCTATCGCTCTGGCAATGCCACCGGTGCGGCGGGGCGTGGGACCTATGTGATCGATCTTGGTGAGCGGCGCTGGAATGCCGAGCGGCTGGGCCGCCGCCTTGCCGAACAGGGCATCACCGTGCTGCGGCGTGATGGTGCGGCGAGCGTGTGCGGGAAATCCTACCCCGCAGGCTATCTTGCCGTCCCGCAGGCGCAGCCTGCCGCGCGGCTGGTGCGCAGCCTGCTTGACCGCGACACCCCGTTGCCACCCGATTTCCTGACCGAACAGGAACGCCGCCGGTCGCAGGATCTGCCGCACGAACTGTATGACGTGACCGCATGGTCGGTCGGGCCGATGGCGGGGGTGGACGTGGCCTTGTGCAATGTTGCCGCCGCGGGTGAGCCGCTCAGCGCCGACGCGCCGATTGCTGCGAAACAGGATGGCAGCGGCACGTTCGCCATCGCCGTTCCGTGGACTGACAGCGGGCAAGCGCGGCTGGTCGCGCTGGCTCTTCGCGAGGGGATTGAAGGCCGCGTGACCGACAAGGCCTTCACCACCGCCGGGCGCGAATTTCCGCGCGGGACTGTGGTGTTCCCGGCAGGCGCGAACACGCCCGAGGCGATGGGTCGGCTGACTGTCATCGCTGGCGAAGTTGGCGCGCAGACCGTCGCGCTCGATAGCGGCTGGGTCGATAGCGGGCCGAACTTGGGCAGCGAGCATTTCGTGCGCCTTACCCTGCCCCGCATCGCGGTGGCATGGGATGACGGCGTTTCGCAGCTAAGCGCAGGCGCGCTGCGCTATGTGCTCGAACAGCGGCTCGGTCTGCCGGTGGTGCCGATCCGCACCAGCCGTTTGGCCCGCGCAGACCTGTCGGACTACGATGTTCTGCTGGTACCCGAAGGCGATCCTTCGGGCGTGCTCGGTGATGCAGGGCAACGGGCGATACGCAGCTTCGTGCAGCGCGGCGGCGTGTTGGTCGCGATTGGCGACAGCCTGGAAACCTTCAGCAGCGGCGACACTCCGCTCTTGGCGGTGAAGCGCGAAGCGGCGCTGGGGCGTGAACCTGACGCCGCCGAGGATGATGCCAAGGCCAGCCTCGCCGAAGCGGTCGAGATCGCCAGCGATGCCGAATATCGCGAGGCAATCAAGGATCAGCAGGCACTGCCCGATACCCTGCCCGGTGCGCTGCTCAACGTGGTCGCCGATCCCGACAATTTCCTTTCCGCCGGGTACGACGATGGCGCGGTGGTGCTCGCGACCGGAACGCAGATCTTCACCCCGCTGGACCGCGCCAAAGGGATCAACGTCCTGCGCTTTGCCGCGCCGGGCAATTTGATCGCCAGCGGATATGTTTGGGAAGAAAACCGCCGCCAGCTGGCTTACAAACCGTACCTGATGGCGCAGCCGCAGGGGCGCGGACTGGTGATCGGGTTCGCGCATGATCCCTCGGCCCGGGCGTACCTGGAAGGGCTCGACCTGATGATTGCCAATGCGGTGCTGGTCGCGCCCTCGCGGGTGCGCTGAGCGGGTCTAGGCTTGGCGGAACGGTTGTGGCATCCTGCTGACCATGGCGCTGTTTGAAGCCCTTGTTGTCGCCCACGTAGCCACCGGAGTGGTGGGACTGACCGCATTCTGGGGGCCGATTGTTACCCGCAAAGGCGCAACCAATCATCGCAAGTGGGGCAAGGCAGCGTGTTACGGCTTCCTCGGCGCGGGCGCGCTGGCGATCGCGATGGCGCTGCTCTCGCTCTACGCGCCGGAGCATCGGCACCCTGAAATCACAGACCGCGCATTGTTCGACGGGCTGTTCGGGTGGATGATGCTCTATCTCGGCATGCTGACCATCGGGTTTGTCGATTATGGCCTCGCAGTGATACGCCATTCGCGTGACCGCCGGGCGCTGCGCCGCTTTCGCTATCAGGCGGTCATTGCAGCCGTGGTGCTCTCGGGCGCGTGGTGCGGTTTTTACGGCGTCAGGGTCGAACATCCGCTGATGGTGCTGGTCGCTTTCATCGGCATTGTCGCCATGGCGATCCAGCAGCTTTACATCTGGCGCCGGGTCGATCCGCCGCGCTCCACTTACATTGGCGAGCATTTCCGCGCGCTGATCGGGATGGGGATTTCGGCCTACACCGCGTTCATGTCGGTCGGGCTGATCCGCATGGTACCCGAACAGGTGTTCAACCCCGCGATATGGGCCGGGCCAAGCGTGGTGGGGGTCAGCCTGATCCTCTATTTCACCCTGAAAGCCAAACGTGCCAGCGCGGCCAAACTCTCAGGCGCTCGCCCACATCCGCAATAGGTTGGCGATGGTCTTGTCGAGCGTCAGCAACTCGGCCGATTGGCTGGGGAGCGTCTTGCGCAGTGCGGTGCGCAGGTTTTCCAGATCGAACAGCATTTCGCGCTGTGCCTGATCGGCCAGCAGGCTCTCGATCCAGCCAACGCACACGATCCGTTCCCCGCGCGTCACCGGCTTGACCTCGTGGATGCTGGCCGAAGGGTAGAGCACCAGATGTCCCGCCTCGCCTTTCAGCTCCTGCGTCATGCCGGAAGCATGGATCACCAATTCGCCGCCATCGTATTCGCCCGGTGGGGTGAGGAATAGCGTGAACGACAGGTCAGTCCGCAGCCGCCGCGCGCCTTTGCCCATCAGCGCATTATCAACATGCGCGCCGTATTGCCCGCCCACGCCGGTCTTGCTGATCAGCAGCGGAGAGAACCGCCGGGGCTGCGCGGCGGCTTTGACGATAGCGTTTTCTGCGATGATCGGCTGCAGCTCGTCCTGCATCCGGCGACCGGCGGCAGTATCCATCACGGCTTGCAGGTTGCGCTTCACCTCGCGTGCGACCGCGCCTGCGGTTTCGCGCCCGTCGCGCCATTCAAGCATGGCGATCCGTTCGCGCAGGGCGGCAAGATGTTCGGCATCGCTCAAAGCGTTGATGACAAGGATCATAGCAGACAGATGTAGCGCCGGGCGCACGCAGAGGGAAGCAGGCGCATTTAGCGCCGCAAGATCCCCTCCGCCAGCAGCCGGTTGATCCCGGCGGCAATCTCTTCGGGCGAAGCGCCCTCCTCACCCCACACCACATAGCGCAAGCCCGCGAAGACATTCATCCCCATCACTGCCCATGCCTCCAACTCGCCAAGCCCCTCGCGAAATTCGCCGCTTGCGGTTCCGCTGCGCAGGCGATCAACAATGCGCGCGGCGATGGTTTCGTAGTGTTCGCGGTAACTGGCGGGATCGACGAATTCGGCTTCATCGATGATGCGGTAGACTTCCTTGTGTTCGGCTGCGAAGCGCAGAAACGCTCCGAGCGCGGCGCGTTCGATTTCAAGGCCGCCCATGCCCTCGTGCAAGGCCGAGCGGGCGCTGGTGCGCACCTTCTCGCTCATATCGGCGACCAAAGCGCGGAACAGTGCATCCTTGCTGTCGAAATAGGTGTAAAAGCTGCCCAATGCCACGCCTGCACGGCGGGTGATTGAACTGACCGAGGCTTCGTGAAAGCCCTTCTCGCCAAACTCCTCCGCCGCCGCGTCGAGCAGTTTGCGCAAGGTCCGCCGCCCGCGGTCGGTGCGCGGGGTCTTGGCTTCGGGCACCGCGCCTTCGGTCAGCGCCGCATCCCCGGCGGTCGCATCTTCCAGCCCTGTCTTGCCCGCATGACTGTTGCGCATTCGCTACTCCCTCGGCCCATTCGCTACGCTGGCACAGCAATGGGCACAAGTCCAAACTTGAAACATGGTTCAACTTTCAATATCAAGGCGGATATAGAGGGCCAGGAGAGGAACAAACCCCATGACAAAGACATTCTACAGCCGCGCGCTGCTGCTTGCCGGTTGCGCCGGAATTGCCACGTTTGCCGCACCGCTCGCCGCGCAGGTTTCAGTCGATGAGACCACCAGCGTCAGCGACGAGGCTGAGGAAGGTGTCATCATCGTCACCGCCCGCCGCCGCGAAGAACGGCTGATCGATGTGCCACTTTCGGTCACGTCGCTGAGCGGTGAGGCGCTGGCGCAGCAGGGCATTCAGGATCTCACCCAGATTGGCCAGCAGGTTCCCAACATCACGCTTGAGGTCAGCCGCGGCACCAACACCACGCTTACCGCCTTCATCCGCGGGGTCGGCCAGCAGGATCCGGTCGCCGGTTTCGAAGCCGGCGTCGGTCTCTATGTCGATGACGTCTATCTCAACCGGCCCCAAGCCGCCGTGCTCGACATCTATGATGTCGAACGGATCGAAGTGCTGCGCGGGCCGCAGGGCACGCTCTATGGTCGCAACACCATCGGCGGCGCGATCAAGTACGTCACCGCCGAACTGCCCGACGACACCAGCCTGAAAATTCGCGGCACCTATGGTTCCTATGATCAGGCCGATCTGATCATCACCGCCTCCACCCCGATCAGCGACAACCTGAAAATTGGCGCCAGCGGCGCGCGGCTCTCGCGCGGGGGCTTTGGCGACAACCTCACATTGGGCACCGAAAATTACAACAAGGACGTGTGGGCCGCGCGCGGCACGATCGAGTTTGACAGCGGGCCGGTGTTCATCCGCCTGTCGGGCGATTATGTGAAGGACAACAGCGAAGCCCGCCAAGGCCACCGCCTGATCCCTAGCCTGCTGACCGGTGCGCCGGTGCTCGACAATGTGTTCGACACCCGCGCGGGCCTCAACATCGTCGAGCAGGAAGTCGAGGCTTACGGCGGCGCACTGAACATAGCGGTCGAAGTCAGCGATACGATCACACTGAAATCAATCACCGGCTACCGCGAAGACGCTTCGACCTCGCCAATCGATTTCGACAGCCTTCCCGCCGCCGACCTCGACGTGCCCGCGATCTACGACAACCAGCAGTTCAGCCAGGAATTCCAGCTGCTGTATGAAAGCGACAAGCTGTCGGGTGTGCTTGGGGCCTATTATCTCGACGCCAATGCCTTCACGGCGTTTGACGTCGCGCTGTTCACCACCTTGAACGGCCTGACTGCGCAGACGCTGGGCGATGTCGATACCAAAACTTGGTCGGTGTTCGGCGATTTCACCTATGATCTGACCGACACCATCAGCGTCTCGCTCGGCGGGCGGTATACCAATGACAAGCGCACCAGCCAGGTGCTGCGCACCACCTTCCTTGGCGGGTTTTCCAACCTGTTCGGCGGAACGGGCGTGCCAGTGGCGGTCACCAGCAATTTCAACGGCAGCGCCACGTTCAAGGATTTCAACCCGCGCGCTTCGATCAGCTGGCAGCCGAACCGCAATCACAAC
>Ga0163144_10021544_pt1 | contig 12805 bp, 15 predicted proteins | sample OliLak19BULKMAT1_FD_123175 | JGI IMG/M metagenome (GOLD analysis project Ga0163144, IMG submission 123175) | Freshwater microbial mat bacterial communities from Lake Vanda, McMurdo Dry Valleys, Antarctica - Oligotrophic Lake LV.19.BULKMAT1 | ecosystem: Environmental > Aquatic > Freshwater >...
AGTATGAATCGATGGTTAATTGTCCTTGCAACTATGTTCGCTGTAGGGCTCGCACCGCTAGCCGCTGAGGAAATGTCCCCGGAAGCTCCAGCTGTTGAATCATCAGGCGGGCTTTCAGCGGAGATTAAAATCGGAACAGGACTCGAGAATAAAGAAGCGACGGGTGTGGCTGATACACTTCCTGCTGATACAGTTCAATTGGTGGGATCGACTCGAATCTCCGGAGCCAACGAGCCTACTCAGATCACACACGTATGGAAATTTAACGGAGAGGATGCCGGGTCTGTCCCACTTAACGTTAAATCGTCCCCGTTCCGGACTTTCAGCCGAAAGACTGTCATCGGAAGTGGAACTTACTCCCTCGAAGTACAGGACGCCAATGGCAAAGCGATCGCTTCTAAAGAGGTCCAAATTCAAGCGCCGGTACAATAATTTTAATATTCATGACATGAAGTAAAACGAGAACAGTCTTTGAAATATTAGACGCATGGCGCTTTATTTTAGTGGAGGTCTTTAGAGGCAGGACCAACGGATTTTTTGATCGTTCCGCAGCCTATCCTATCAAGAGTAGGCGATTCAAAAGCCTTAAATTTTAGGCCTTGCATCTCAAGTGTGCGAGGACAGATCATCCGTAACAAGTGCATAATCGCAGTTTAGGGCGGTTATTTCACGTAGGCCAGATACACAGGCTTGTGAAATAACCGCCCTTTTTTGAGGTTTCGCTGGCTCGTTATTTCAGTAGTTGGCTGGGTCGAACATTCAGGGCTTCGGCAATCCGGTAGATGGTTGTAAGGGTGGGATTACGCTCACCCCGTTCGATTCCCCCAATGTAGGTTCGGTGAACATCAGCGGCTTCCGCAAAACTTTCTTGAGAAAAGCCGCGGCGTGAACGCAGTGTTCGTATACGTCGACCGAAGGCGATGCATTCTTGTTGCCGATTTTTCACGCCCCCATTTTCGGGCAACTCTACTTATCGGTCTACAGCCTATGAGTAGCATTAAAATGCAAAATGATATGGCCGGTTTGGGTGTCTTCTTGTCATGTTGTTTAAGTTCCATTTCTCATCGAAAATTAGGAGGAAAGGAGGTAAGTTTCTAAGTGGGAGGCAAATACCTCGAATGAATATTTCATGAATAGATCAATAGGTATCAAGTCTTACAGTACCACGGAAATCGCAAAAATTTGCGATGTTCATTTCACGACCGTGTATCATTGGATCAGCAAGGGACTTCTTGTTGCACAAAAGACTCCTGGTGGGCATAACCGAATTATGGAGTCGGAATTGGTTGATTTCCTGCGCAAGTACGATTATCCGGTTCCGCAATTCCTTCGGCAGGGAATCGCTAATAAAATTTTAATCGTTGAAGACGACATGTCGCAGCGGCGACTCATGGTCCGGTTAATTCAGAATAATTTTTCCAAATTTCAGATATTTGAGGCAGAAAATGGATTTGAAGCCGGTTTCATGGCGCGAGATTTAAGACCAGCTCTTGTCATTTTGGATTTACTTTTGCCGGACATTCATGGTGCTCGAATTTGCAGACTCATCCGTCAAAGTAAAGAACTGAAGAACATTAAAATCCTGTCGATTACCGCTTGCAAGATCGAAAAGTCCAAGAGAGTTTTGTTAAAGGCTGGAGCAAATACCTTTTTGGCGAAGCCCTATCAGAACGAAGAATTTGTCGAGGCTGTTAGCCATTTACTTGGACTCAAACCTCAACGGCCAAGTTTGATGGATGCTGCTCAACAAAAGTAAGATCCATAAGGAATTTCCTTCTCTTGACTTTTTCAATCTATTCCTTAAACGGTTCTTAAAATACTCTAAATCGATTATCATATAGGTCAAATTCAGCGCTGTTGAGACGAGTCAAGGCGTTGCCACTCTAAGAAAGGATGGCAGCGCTTTTTTATGCTCAAACGCCGGCGGAAAATTCGACTCGTTCCTATCGACCTAGACTTCTTCCAAAAGAAGGGAAGAATCCGTATCCAACCAAAGTTCGTTCTCGTTGCATTTGGCGACACAATTAAATTCCGAGAGTGGGAAGATGGATATTTGGTGTCGTCATGGGAATCTTGGAAGTTCATCGAAAGGCTTTATATGGAGTTCGCCCGGCTACGAAATGGCAGCGTATTCCTGAAGCCATTGGCAGACGGTTTCATGGCCGTCAAAGAGCTGGCCAGTTCTCCGAAAACTCGGGTAATCCAGGCGACCGAATTCCTTCGTCGCTGCTATCGGTTAATCCAATCGATTAACAGGCTGCTAAAAGGTATCGCTGATCCTCCGCCGCGTGGCTTCCGAATAAGGGTCGTTGCTGGCTGGGTTGGTCGTTTGGAAGTGGTGCAATCGAGGCGATCATTGAGAAGACAAGTCGACTTCACGGGAAAACCAGTCTCGTTTGCGTTCACTCTCCTACAGGTTGAACCGCAAAAGGCATGTGTCTGTTCTCAGAATGTCAAAGCGATGGTGGAAGGAATTGGAAACAACAGTAAGAGGGTTTCGGGCAAGGATCTCCAATGGTTATGGGAGTTTGGAGTAGAAGGCGGTCGGGTGGTTTTCACTTCCGGTCAGAAGATATCGCTGAAACCTAAAAGGTAAGAATCTCTAGTGGAAAGAACCGATTTTATCTGCATGAGGCAGAAATCCCTCTTGTGGTTTTCGGTGTAAAATCCACCACAAAAATTTATCGAAACCGTTCCAGCTGATCGTTCCGTCCGAATAAATTTGGATAGGTATCTCGGTAATCAATATTTTCTTTGCCCGTGGTTTTCTTAACGGTTTCTCAGGTTTCTCGCGCATAATGTAGCCGCGGCGGACCATCTCTTTCTCGATCGTGTTGAGAAACCCGAGAAAACTCTTACCTGTGGTCTTCTTATATAACCGGGCCGCGACCAGGAACTCCGGGGAGATCTTTACCGGAAGCAAGGTTCGTCTACGGTTGCGGCGCCTACTACCCGTCTTTAAGCTGGACATAAAATCGGCCTTAGAAATGTGGATGAGCCGACTGGACTTTCAATTTCAGCAGTTCCGGCTTCACCTTGGTATAGCGCTGAGTTGTTGTTATGGATGAATGGCCGAGAAGTTCTTGAACGAATCTGATATCAAGGCCTTCGGAAAGCAAATGGCAGGCGGTCGTGTGGCGGACTCTATGAGGGAAAACGCTGCCGGTAATAGACAACTGGCCCGCAAGAATCTTCAATTGCTTCCAAAACCCTCCGCGAGTCAGCCGGCCGCCCTTGGCATTTAGGAATAGAAAATTGTCGGGCGGCGTGATCCATCTGTTCCGGGCTGTCCTAAGGTAATTTCTCAACGCTTCCTCAGCTTTAGGACCAAATGGGACATCACGAGACTTTTCTCCTTTTCCAATCACACGTATCCATTTTTTATCTAGGTCAACATCAGGAATTCTCATTCCGACCAACTCTGAAATACGCATCCCGGTTGAATAGAGAAGTTCAAGCATGGCCTTCATGCGAATCAAGGAGAACCGGGAGCCCGAAGACTTTTTAATAAGGGATTCAATTTCTTCAGTTGAGAGAGGATCCGGACTCGTAGAATGCACATTCGGAATAGGAATCGAAATCGAAGGATCATCGGTTCGGAAGCCGCGTGATTTCATAAATCCATGAAACTTCTTGATCGCCATTATGGTGATGAAACGGGATGAAGCCTTGCACCCCGAATCCAATTTAAAACTGAGGTAAGCCCTGATATCGTCCGATACCGCACTTGTTCCATCTCGGCCCAAACCCTCCAAGTAAGAGTTAAATCCTTTCAGTTGAAGGCAATATGAACGCGTCGTGTTTATGGAAAGATTCAATTCCACTTCCAAATATTTTCTGAACTTTTCGAGCATATCTGTCTCCCTCCTTTTTAATCTTCGCCTTCCAGCATGATCGTGATCACCGGTTCGGCATTATCGCCCGGGCCACATTTTGCCCACATCTTAACGGGAATAGGCTTGCGGTGTCCGGTCATTAAAAACAGCGGCGCAAAATGGAGCTCGTCCGTATTTTCCCCGGTTCCTTTGAGTTCGTATTTAAAGATCATCCACATATCCCACAGTCGCCCTTCGAAGTCTTGACCCTGTTTTCTCAAATCATCGTCAGGATTTAGGACGTCATAAACCCCGCTGGTTACAGCGACTGGAATTCGAATGCCCGCCTCAATGGTCGCAGGGGCTTTTGAGATATCGACGAGAATCCCGTCATTAAGAGCATCCTGTCGTGTGTATTTAAAAATTACTTCGCCGAAAACGTCATGTTTATCCACGGGCTTCTCCTTTTTGAAGACGCCAGAGAATGGCCTTATCTTTTTTTGCCATTTTCACGATCTTCTGTAAGCGGGCAATAGTGTCGTTGAGGATCTTGATGGCTTCAATATCGACCTTTGGCCGTAGGCTTGATTCGCTTGCTTCACTCCGCGTTTTGTTAAAGAGGTCACACGCAAGTTCGGTCGCACCATCTATAGCAGCTTCGACAGTATGGTGGTCCTTAGCGTTATAAAGAAGAATCTGAAACTCGTCCGCTCCATCCCAAGCCGCTTCTTTACTCATTTCATTACTTCCAAAAACCAACAAAACAAACAGAGGAACATGAGGCCGGCCGTGAGCATGAAGATATTTTCCAGGATTTCGTAAAAGTAACGGGCGTACCACCGCCTGGCTCTTTCCGCGAACGTATATTTCCTATCGGGCAACAATTCCATTTCACCAACGTCTTCCATAAGGCCTCCCGGTTATGACTGCCGAGCATCTATCTAATATACCGGAATCCGCTACATCCGTCCGCGGCTAAACGGGTCGCGACAAAATTGCGACAAATGACGGATTGCGCTACACTGCTCAGGTGAATAGAAGGGCGTTTAAATCGCTTCGGAATGCGCTTGGGATAGGCCAGCAACTTTTCGGCGAGGCCTTGGGATTCGGCGTCCTCGGATCACGAAATCGAATATCTGAAATAGAAAGGGGCGATGCCCCTATCAGCCGGCACGTGGCAATGCTGTGCCGCTACATTGAGAAGTTCGGATTATTGCCAGAACATGAAAAGAGGCGCCGGCTCAGGATTGATGAGAAGTAGGTAAGGTTAGGCAAGGTAGGAACGGCTGGATAGGTCGAGAAAACGTTGCCTTCAAAAAAAACGGAGAGGGAGGGATTCGAACCCTCGAGACCCTTGCGGGTCTACCGGTTTAGCAAACCGGCGCACTAGGCCAACTATGCGACCTCTCCATGAAACCGATGTATTTTTTGCCGGCTCTCTGCCGGTCACTGCCGGCGTTTTGCCGGCACTTCCGTCACAAACCGTCAAAAAACGCGAAATTCGGTCAAACTCGCTTCTCCGCGAAAGCGGCGGTAAAGTTTGGCATTTAATTTTTTATTAATGCACTTCCCTTCATTGTCAAAGACTTTGAAGGCCTCTCCCGGAGAAGCCGAGTCGACGCGAACGTTTTGCTAAAACCCAAACATATTCTTAGCAAACCACCGCACTAGGCCACTATGCGACCCCTCCGAGAAAAACGTGCGTATCTAGCGACGTGGCCCAGGCCACTACCCAGCTTTGCTGGGCCCAGCTCACAATAATAATGATGGAGGCTGGGTGCGACCCCTCCGAGAAAAACGTGTGCATCTGAGTTCATTGAGATTGAAGAGCTTACCAAATTCTCCTCGGAGCCTAGAGCAGCAGCTCCCGCGCGCGTGGAATTTTGCGGCGGGGAATCCGCTGGTGAAAGTCGCGCACGCGCTCATCGAAAAGGATGTCCGAAATCCGCAGGGGCCGGGCGAAGCGAACCGTGTCGAGCGACCGGCACCGGCTCAGCGCGACGTAGATCTGTCCATGGGCGAAGGCGCCGCTTCCCGTATCGATCACCGCGCGTGCCAGCGTTTTGCCCTGACTCTTGTGGATCGTGATGGCCCACGCCGGAATCAGGGGAATCTGATGATAGGCTCCCACCACTTCGGCCAGCACCCTCCCTTCCTTTTCATCATAGGAATACTTCACCGATTCCCACGACGTCGCCTCCACGTCGAGCACCGCGTCGTCTCTCTCGGGCAATGCCACGAGCACGCGGTCTTCACGCAGCTCCACGACGCGCCCCAGGTCGCCATTCACCCATCGGTGCAGGATGTCGTTGCGCGTGAACATCACCTGCGCGCCGACTTTCAGACGAAGGTCAAACGGGGCCGGCAGGTTCCGATTCAGGTCAAAATCTCCGTCGACGCGGCCTTCAAAGCGCGTCTCCTCTCCCGGCAAAGCCTTCAAATGCCGTTCATTGATCCGGTCGGCCACGACGTTCGTGCACGCCAGGGTCACGGCCTCCAGCCCGTCATCGGGCCGGACGCACGCGCGGTTGAGGCGGTCGACCGTTTCCTCGAGGTCATCGCCGTCGCGAATGCGATTGAGAAGCGAAAGAAACACGTCGTCTTTCTGACGATAGGTCTTGGTGAGTTCGACGGCATGGATGGGGCAGTTTCCCAGGCAATGCGCGCTGAAAAAATATTCGGTCTCGTACCATTCCGAAAAAAATCGGGCCTCTTCCGGGGCCGACACGATGGGTGGGAGCTGGCAAAGATCGCCCACGGCGACGATCTGGACCCCGCCGAACGGGAGGTCCTTGTCGGGGCCGTTGAGGCGGAGAAATTTTTCCATCGCGTCGAGCAGGTCGGCGCGCACCATGGAGACTTCATCGATCACGAGGACGTCGAGTTTCTGGTAGAGCTTTCGATGGGTCAGCCGGCGGATATCGTCGAGGTTGAGGGGGCCGGGGCGAAAACGGAAGAAAGAGTGGATGGTTTGGCCGCCGGCGTTGAGCGCGGCGACGCCGGTGGGAGCGACAACGGCCAGCCGCCGCGACGTCATGGAGCGCAGAGCGTGAATGAAAGTGGACTTTCCCGTGCCGGCCTTGCCGGTGATGAAAACAAACGGCTCGCGCGATTCAATGACGGCGAAGGCGCGCTCGAAATCCGCGCTGCCTTCAATATCCGCCGGCCAGGAAAGGGAAGAGTAAACGTCGCTCGACATTCCGCCCCTTACTTCGCCGCGTTGAGCAGGGAGTCGATCTGCCGGCGCCATTGCTCCGGGTCGTCGCCGCGAAACCCGATGTGAACGAAGCGGACCTTTCCTTTTTCGTCGACAATGTAGGACGAGGGCATCGCGCTGGCGGCATAGGCGGCCGCCGTCCTGGCCCTGGGGTCGAGCAGCACGGTAAGGGCGAGGCCTTCCCTCGCGAACCGCATCAGAAACTTCTCGGCGGCGGAACGCTCCTTGTCGATGTTGATAGCGTAGACCGCCACCTCCTTGTCTTTGTAGTCGGCGGCGAGCTTATTCAGGTTCGGAAACTCGACGGCGCAGGGCGCGCACCAGGAAGCCCAGAAATTAACGAAGGTGACCCGGCTCCCGGTGATTTTGAGGCCCGCCTTGCCGCCGGAGATGTTTTCCAGTTCGAAGGTCGGCGCCTTGTCATTAACGCCCGTCGCTTCGACGGACGGGACAAGAAAGGCGAAGCTGAAAACGAGGACGGCGGCGACGCGAAAAGGCACGTTCATGGGTTCTCCTTGATACGTTTGGACGGCGAAGATTCACGATACCTAAAATTCATCTCACCCGTATCTTGAGAGGGCGCCACTTTCCGTCGACCGGACGCGTCCAAATAGAACCATGAAGAAACTCATCCTGTTCCTGTGCCTTGGAATCCTTTCGGCGCCCGCGGCCGCCGCGGTCGTCTATTTAAAGGATGGAAGCCAGGTGCGCGGCACCATCGTGAGCGCCACCGCTCGCACCGTCCGCCTGCATACGGTCAACGGCGACCTGAACATTCAGGCGGCCGATATCCGCCGTGTGGATTACGCTGAGGATGAGCCGCAGGTGGTTCCCACCGCTTCCGGCCCGGCCGACCCCATTGAGCCCCGTCACGAGGGGCGCCGCCGCGTGAACCCGGACGACGACTCCTCGGGGCGCCAGTTGTTTTCCATCGGCTTTGGCGTCGCCAATCCCCTGAGCCGCGTCAGCCTGGCATCAACGGGCGGAGGCTCGGGTGACAATGGCGACGCCGGGCTGCTGCTGGGCAGCCAGTACCATTATTTCCTCACGCCGCGCTTCGCGGTGGGCGCCGACTTTGAGTTCATGAGCCGAGGCACCAGTTCGTCGCAAAGCATGCTGCCCGCCGCCAACACGGCCGTTTTCGGCCGGTCCGCCGTCATCATGGCCACGCTGCGGTATTCACTCACCGATCGTGGCATGGCGCGCCCCTATCTTTTGGCCGGCGTCGGCTCCAACCGCACGTCAACGATCATCGAGGCCACGCCCAACCCCGGATTCGGATGGTCGGACACCTCCACCACCGAGACCCGCACGCTTGTCGACGACAGCCGATGGGGCCTCGCCTCCACCGCGCGCTTCGGCGTCGACTTCATGTTGGCCGACCCGGCGCTCTTCAGCCTGGAGTTCGGCTGGACGGAGATGTCGAACTCGCGTTACAACGCGACGCGCGCTGGAAAGGACCTCGGGCTCGAGAATGTCACCGGAAACCTGGGCGTGCTGACGATCGGCGCCCGGTGGGGTTGGAGATTCTAATGGAGACCACGATGAAGCGGACCGCCTGGCTGGTGCTGGGCGTGGTCCTCTCGTCGGCGCCCCTGTGGGCCGCCGATGTGCGGGTGAAGCGGTTGGACAACGGCGACGCGCCCGAGAGCAGCGGGCCCACGGACCGATCAGGACCGGCGCAGAATGGCGGCGTCGGCCAGGGCCGCGGCCAGGATCGTGGGACCGTTCGATCGCGTCCCATCGCCCCGCGCGATGGCGTTAGCGACGGGCGCCCCGCCACCGGCGACCGCCACTGGACGAACGACGATCGCCCGGCGTGGCGCGATAACGGGCACGGTCAAAATGTTCAGCCGCATTCGAGCGGCGTCACGCTCGGAGCCGGCCGCACCCGAATCGTCCGGCAATCGCACGATCCGGCGCCCGACAATCACGGCTCCATCGCCGGGAACCGCACCATCATCCGGCAGATTGAGCGCGATCGCCGGGTCGAGGTCGTTCCCAACCGGCAGTACTGGCACAACGATGGCGGCCACCGCTGGGTCCACACTTATCGCGGCGGTTTGCACTGGTATGGTTTTTATCATGGAAGGAGTTTCTACTGGACGCGTTACCACCGTGATCGCTGGTGGTGGTACGACGATGGATTCAACCACTGGGTGTTCTGGTCGAACGGGCGCTGGTGGTGGAATGGCCCGGGCGGCGCGCTCTATGTGAACGTGAACGACAGCTATTACCCTTACGACGCCGCCCCGGTGGCGGTCCCCAGGCCCGCACCGGTCAAGGCCCCCCTGGAGGAATCGGAAAACCACGGCGGTGAATGGACGAGCCGGGACGGAAAGCGCATGGTCCAGATCCACGGCCCGCAGGCCGAAGCGTTCCTCTACGATAAGTCGGGCGACCAGGCGCAGTATCTGGCCTACCTCGGAAAGAACGTGGAGCGGGTGCGCTTTTCCGACGGAATGGATGACAGCCCGGTGAGAATTCTTGTGGATTTCAAGAACGGGGACTTCACCCTGTTCTCGAGTGAAGGCGAGCCGGTCGACCTGGCCCCGCCCGACATCCCGAACTAGCTAGACGTCGAACCTGGCCCAGACCACGGTGTGGTCAGATGGGCTTGGCGCCCGCCGAGGGGCGAGGTCCACCTCCACCTCGGCGCACAGCTTCGCCAGCGCGGGCGTCGCCATGATGTGATCAATCCGCCAGCCCTTGTTCCGCGTGAATGACTGCGCGAAAAAATCCCAGAACGTGTAGGAGATCGTGTCCGGGTATTTTTCCCGGTAGACGTCGATGAAGCGGCCCGTCACCGTTTCGTTGTACGTGGCCCGCGCGCTTTCGTGAAAGCAAGGATGGTCCTTGTTTGGTTTCGGGTTCGCCAAGTCAATCTCCGTTGGGGCGATGTTGAGGTCGCCCAGCCACACCGCGAGCGACGCGGGCGACACGTGGGCGTCGAAGTAGTCGCGGAGTTGTTTGAACCAGCCGAGTTTGTACTGAAACTTGGGTGAGTCGATGGCAAAACCCTGCGGCACGTAGGTGTTGATGATCTGCACGCCGCCGATGAGCGTCTGCAGAATCCGGAAATCTTCGGAGTCCGGCCCCTCCCGGAAACCGTACACCACGTTCTCGGGTCTCGTGAGTGAGAGCGTGGCCACGCCGTTGTAGCCCTTCATTCCGCGGAAAGTTACATGGTACCCGGCGTCCTGGAGAGGCTGAAGGGGGAACTCCGGATCGGAGACTTTCGTCTCCTGAAGACACATCACATCGGGTTTGTTTTCCTTGAGCCAATCGAGAACGATCGGCATGCGTTTCCGGATGGAATTGCAGTTGAATGTCGCAATCTTCATGAGACCGATAATTTAGGAGATTGTCGTCCCGCCCGCCACCGGCTCCCGCGCCGGAGCTTTCTCCGCCTCAACGACCTTGTAACGCGCGGGCGAACCGCGTTCCTGCTTGACCTCACGCATCAGCTCGAAGGCCGACGTCACCATGTCATCCGTCGACGCGGGCGGCGACAGATAGGTCACCACCCCGATGCTGAACGACACCGGCCACTCGTGCGACATGGCCATGCCGCGCAGGCCGTAGTGAATTTTCTCGACCACTTTTTTCACCACCGGCGGCGCCGATCCCACCAAGATGAAGGCGAACTCGTCGCCACCCATGCGCGCCAGAGCGTCGGTCGCGCGAAGGTTGTCTCGGAGAAGGGTGGCCGTCTGTTTGAGGACCTGGTCGCCTTTTGGCCGGCCCATCGTGTCATTGAGCGTCTTGAAGTGATCGATGTCCATGATGGCGAGCGTGAGCGGGGCGTTCCATCGACGGGAGCGCAGGATCTCGGCCTCCATCGATTCCTGGAATCCACGTCGGTTCGCAATCCCGGTGAGAATGTCCGCGCGGGCCACCGCCGCCTGTCCGTCGATGTGCGCGCGCAGCTTGCCCAGGATGAGCGCTGCCAGCCAGAACACGGCGAAGGCGGAGAGCGCGTCCCAACCATGGGCGAGCACGGACATGTCATACCGCCGCCCAATCAGGTTGATGACGAAAAAGGCGCCGCCGCTCAGCGCGGCCGCACGCCCGCCATCGCCGGGACGAAGGAACCAGGACGCCAGCGCGATGGGGAAGAGGTAAAGCAGGAGCGGGCTGGAATCAGTCCCTGTCAGATGGTCGACCGCGCCCGCCAGGAGCAGCAGCCCGAGACTGATCGACAGGCCCTTCTGGTAGGAAAGTGCTGAAAATCGGTTGAGTCCCTCGCGCAGAGCGCGTCGAATGTCTGGCTTCATTGCCCGTCCTTTTCAAGTGGGTCACGCCGCTCTGCGCATCCCACTAAAAGTACGAACGGGAACGGAAATCCTTCAGGAAAAACTATTAGTCGAGTTGTTTGGAGGCGGAAGCCGTGAGGTTTCCGTAGTTGAGGTAGGCGGTGACGCGCCCGCTCTCGCGGCGGCGGTAGCGGATCGCAGTCAGGTCCTGGAAGCGGCTGAGGACATTGAGGAAAATCGCATCGAGGTCAGAACCCGTGAGGGATTCGGCAAAAATTCCGCCCGTGTTGGCGGCGATCTGCGTCAGCACGGGGCCGCCGGCGGTGGCGCCGAGGCCGACCATGTTGGCGCTGAGCCCCCGGTCGTTCACGTTCTTGATGGCATCCTCGCTCGTGTTGGCGCTGGAGTTGTCTTCGCCGTCGGTGAGCACGAGAAGCATGCGGCGGCCGTTCGCGTTGAGAAGAAGTTTGGCGCCTTCCACGGTGGCGTCGTAGACGGCGGTGGCGCCCAGCGGAACGCCGGCGTTGATGAAATTGACAAGGGTGGTCTTGTCGCTCGTGAAGCCCGACGTGATCCGCACGGTGTCGTCGAACTCGATGAGTGCCGCGTAATCACTCGCCGAGAGCGCGTTGACCAGCGCGATGGCGGCGTTGTTGGCGGCCGTCGTGCGCGAGCCGAACATGCTGCCGCTGCGGTCGATGACGAGCACCACGTAAAGAGGGTCCAGCACGGGAGCGACGTCGATCGGAACGCCCGGGCCCCCGTTCTCGAGAATGCTGAAGTTTCCGATCTGCAGCCCCAAAAGCGGGTTGCCCGCCTGGTCGAGGGCGGAGACGAAAATCCGGTAGACGTTGCTGGCCTGTGTGTCGACCTGCGGCACGCTCAGCGAAACCGCGGTGACGCTCGCGTCGGAGCCGCCGAGGAGCGCCTCGCTGGCGCGTTTGCAGCCGGTTCCCGCGATCAGGGTGGCGGCCAGAAGAAAGATGATGTGACGATAAGCGCGCATCGTTATTTCCTCTCAGGCCAGTAGGACAGGCCGATCTGATAGGTCATGTTCGTGGCGATGCTATCGACCACTTCCACGCGGTGATAACGAATCTCGGGAATGACGCGAATGGGAACGTTGCGGAACCACGGCATGGCCACCGCGATCGACGCGTTGTAACCGCTGTACTGGCGGTTGCGCTCAACGCTGCCGGTGGCGGCCGTCTTGAGTTTCACCACGTCGAAGTAGCGGCCGTAGCCGATCGACACCATGGGAAGCCACTTCTGCTCGGACTGCCGGTTGAGCCGGTGAAACTGATACACGAACGCCAGTGTGGCGGCGTACATGTCTTCTTTGAGTCCCAGGTTCTGCTTGGGGACCTGCAGCGGAAAGTAGTCGAAGGAAAGGCGCACCAGCATGTTCTGCTTGGCCTTCGTCGGCGCCGTGACGGCGCGAAAGGGATGAATGTAGAGATCGAGCCCGGCGTTTCCGAGGTCTTCGTAGCCTTCATAACCCTTGCCGAGCTTGTTGA
>Ga0163144_10021545_pt1 | contig 12805 bp, 14 predicted proteins | sample OliLak19BULKMAT1_FD_123175 | JGI IMG/M metagenome (GOLD analysis project Ga0163144, IMG submission 123175) | Freshwater microbial mat bacterial communities from Lake Vanda, McMurdo Dry Valleys, Antarctica - Oligotrophic Lake LV.19.BULKMAT1 | ecosystem: Environmental > Aquatic > Freshwater >...
AACTTATCGAACTGATGGACGCGCAGGATGCCGCCCATGTCCTTGCCGTAGGTGCCTGCCTCGCGGCGAAACGCCGACGAGTACCCGATGTAGCGGATGGGCAGGTTCTCCTCCGGGATCGTCTTTTCCATGTAGTACGGGCCCATCGTGTGCTCCGCGGAACCCACGAGCACCTGGCCGTCTTCGGGCAGCAGGTAGCGCTGTTCCTCGGGTTGCAGGCGGTCCATGCGGTCCATTATTTCCTTGCGCATGATCACCGGCGGGAGCATGGGGACGAACGGCTTCGGCTTCAGGTTCAGATTATTCTCCTTTATGAGCTTCGCGATGAGCCTCTCGTCGGCGAGGGTGTCGAACGTCAGCTGGATGATCGCCATCTGCAGGCGCACCGCGTCGCCTTTGAGGTACGCGAAACGGCTGCCACTCACGACCGCCGCCTGTTCGACGTCGATGATGCCGAGCGCAGTGCCGAGCACCATGTGGTCCTTCGGTTCGAACGCGAATTTCTTCTTCGTACCGACGTCGCGGATCGCGACGTTCTCGTCTTCGCTGTGGCCCACCGGCACGTTCGGCAGCGGCAGGTTCGGGATTGTGAGGTACGCGGCGTTCCATTCGGCTTCGATCTGCGTCAGCTTCACTTCTTTGTCCTTCAGCTTGTCGCCGAGTTCCTTCATCGCGACGATCGTCGTCGCCTTCTCCTCGCCCTGCATTTGCGGCACCGCCTTGCTCACGCTGTTGCGCTCCGAGCGCATGGCCTCCACGTGCTGCTGCAGCTCGCGGCGCTCCTCGTCGAGTTTTATGAACGCGAGGATGTCGACGTTGACGTGCTTGTTCTTCGCGGCATCCACATAGGAGTCGGGCCGGGCGCGGAGGTCTTGGAGGTCGATCATGCCTCAGAGGATAGCGTAGGAGCCGACAAGGGGGGAACCGGCAGATCGCCGCTTTCGATCTGGTCACGGAGCCGCTCTAACCGGAATTCCACTTCAGCGGCGAGATCATAACGTTCTTGTTCTTCGAAAGCGGCCTTCATGAATGTTACAGAGTCTTCCAGGATGTAGTCGGCGATCGTTTCGCGCGAGTTCCTATCGAGATTGCGGAAGACACGCCGGACAAACGCGGGGTGCAGTTGGAGCAGATCGACATCGCGGTGGATGTGTGTGCAGACGGGGAGTTCGCGCTTTTCTTCATCAAAGCCAGCCTTGAGCACCACGCCGACGGAGAGTGTTCCTTCGCCTGGTTGGTGGCCGGTCTCCAGATGCTCGATCATCGAGATGTTCACGATCTGTGCGTACGCTGCGAGCGCCTTGTCGCTGTCCATGGGTTCGTTGCCGTTGAGGATGAAGTCGCGGATGTGCTTCGAGAAGACCACACACAGCACGAAGACGCGGCCATGCGCCAGGATGATCTGCTTGTTTGGATGTTCGCCGTCGACGTCGAGTTGGTCGAGCATCATGGTGCGGTCGGCGAGTTATCAGCATCTCCCACAAGCCGTGCGTACAGCTCGTGCAGGTGCGTGCAGATCAGTAATACATCCCTCGCGGGGTCGTTGCCGCTGTTCCTCCACTCCGGCGCCACGCCGCCGTCGTCCCATTCTTCATCGGCTAATTCCTCTCCGTGATCAGCGACCAGTCGGTAGATCAGTGCGTCGGCGACGATCTTACGGTGATTGCTGCGCAGCCGGGTGATGAGATATTCCGCCGCGTCGGGATGCACGGCGATCCTGCGGTATTGATAGTCACTGATGGGCAATGGGCCATCCACGACCATTGTTTTGATCATACCCAGTGAAAGAGAGAGGCAAAATCTGGTCTCCGATGAATATAGCTCGTTTCCCGTGGTCGCGAGATCGCCCTGGTCTTCGTCGTCGCTGTTATAGGCAGGTTCGTCGTCGTTGCGGTCAAACAGTGGGCGATGCTCCGCGTCGTTTGTCATATCATCCGCGATGTCTTCCTCATGTTCTTTTTCGGTGACGATGCGCACGTTGATATCGCGCGGATGAACGGCTTTCACGAGCGCCCGCGCTTCGTGCCGCTCGTGTGGAAGATGTCGCTTGAGATACGCCACTGTTTCTTTATGCAGCGCGCTCCACGCTTTTTTTACCGCTTTTCGTGTGGGCGGGTGTTCCGGGGGCCAGGGGAGTTCGTGTTCGGGCATGGTGGAATGCGTTAGCCGACGTACCGGGTGTGTAAGCCTTCGATCAGCTGGATATCGAGGGAATCGCCGAGTTTTCCTTCGGGCGTGCGGCGGAGCATCTCGGCAAGGTCGCGGCGCGCGTTTTTAAACGGTTGCTCGGCCCGTATCGCCCGTGGCTCGTCGATATAGTCCATAAAGTGGCCCATTCCAGCCGTACTACGTAAAAAAGGCAAGGATATCCGCCGCGAGGAAAAGCCTCGAAAGAGGGTTTCTCCGTTGGAGGGGGCGGGAAAATACGCTACACTCCCCTGTCTCGGCTTCGTTTTGTTTCTTCGCCGCAGCACCTACACATGAAGCAGATCCCTTTCCGCCTCGAATCAAAGTTTCAACCCATGGGTGATCAGCCCAAGGCGATCGAACAGTTGCTCAAGGGAATTAAGAAAGGTGAGAAGCACCAGACGCTCCTCGGCGCCACCGGCACGGGTAAGACATTCACCATGGCCAACCTGATCCAGGAAACGCAGCGCCCAACGCTTGTGCTCGCTCACAACAAGACGCTCGCCGCGCAGCTCTGCTCCGAGTTCCAGATGTTCTTCCCAGACAACGCAGTGTCGTACTTTGTGTCGTACTACGACTACTACCAACCGGAGGCGTACGTGCCGCACACCGATACGTACATCGAGAAGGACGCGAGCATCAACGAGGAGATTGAGAAGTACCGCCACGCCGCCACGTTCAACCTGCTCACGCGGAAAGACGTCCTCATCGTCGCGTCGGTGTCGTGCATCTACGGTCTCGGCAACGTGCGCGACTACGAAGCGCTTGCGATCACCGTCAAGCGCGGTGAGCCGGTGCAGCGCGACAAGTTTTTGCGTCGGCTGACGGATATCCAATACAAGCGTTCGAACCTCGAATTCAAACAAGGCATGGTCCACGTCCTCGGCGACACGGTCGAAATTTTCCCGCCCGCCGGCGATACGGTTATTCGCATTGAGATGCCGTTCGAAGAGATCGATGTCATCCAGGAAGTCGACTGCTTTACCGGCGAGGTGATCAACGAACTGAACGAAGCGACGATCTTCCCCGCGAGCCACAACGTGACCACGAAGGAGAAGATCGACCGCGCCATCGACGGCATTATGGCCGAGCTGAAAGAGCGCGAAGCCGAATTGTTGAAAGCGGGAGAGTTGGCCAAGGCCGAACGCATCCGCATGCGTACCGAGTACGATGTCGAAATGTTGAAGGAAACGGGGTACTGCACGGGCATCGAGAACTATATCCGTTACCTCGAAGCATCGACTCCCGATTCGCCCCCGAGCACGTTGCTCGACTACTTCCCGAAGGATTTCCTCATGCTCATCGACGAGTCGCACATTTCGATCCCCCAGGTCGGCGGCATGAGCGAAGGCAACAAGAGCCGCAAACAGACCCTCATCGATTACGGCTTCCGTCTGCCAAGTTCTCACGATAACCGCCCATTGCGTTTCACCGAATTCGAGGCGCGCTGCCCCCAGCGCGTGTACGTGTCGGCCACGCCCGGCAAGTACGAGTACGAACACACACCGAAGGACAACTTCGCGGAGCAGATCATCCGTCCGACGGGTCTCATCGATCCCGTCGTCACGGTGAAGCCGTCGAAGGGACAGATCCAGGACATTACGTTCGAGATCGACCAAACCATCGCGCGCGGCGAGCGCGTGCTCCTCACCACGCTCACGAAGCGCATGGCCGAGGACCTGACGAAGTTCTTCGACGAGAAGGGCTATAATATCCAGTATCTGCACAGCGACGTCGAAACGCTGGACCGCATCGAGATCCTCCGTAAGCTGCGCACGGGCGAGATCGACATCCTCGTGGGCATCAACCTTCTCCGCGAGGGCTTGGACCTTCCCGAGGTCAGTTACATTGCCATTCTCGACGCCGACAAGCAGGGCTTCCTCCGTTCCCGCGACGCGCTGATCCAGACCATCGGCCGTTGCGCGCGTAACGTGAACGGCCACGTGACCCTATTTGCCGATAGAATGACCGACGCCATGCGCGGGGCGTTGGACGAGACGACGCGTCGCCGTACGATCCAGCAGGCGCACAACAAGAAGCACGGCATCACGCCGCAGACGATCATCAAGGCTGTCCACGATATTTCCGAGGAGCAGCGCAAACTCGAACTGCGCCGTCCCAAGCGCGACCATACGAAAATCCCGCGTGACGAGAAGAAGAAACTCATCGCCGAGCTGAACGCGCAGATGGAAATCGCCGCGGAGAACCTTCAATTTGAACAAGCTGCCGATATGCGCGATGAAATAGAACTCCTGGAGCGCGATTTGCGAGCGGGAAAGTAATTCCGCTTGTCATCCCGAGCTGAGCCCGTCCTGAGCCCCGTCGAAGGATCGAGGGGTGCGCGCGGGGAAGTGATCACTCGTCCTCGTCCGTTTCCTCCACCTCACCCGACAGCACGCTTCGGAGGCGCGCTCGGAACACGCCGAGCACCTCTTCTTCAAGCTCTATATTGGGATCGCCGTTGAGCGCCATATGGTCGAGCGTCTGAACAACGTCATCGGCGCCCCGCAAACCAACCGCCTCCAAGCGGTCGAATTCGTCGCGCACCTGTTGCCAGGTCGTGCCGTTCTGAAAGAGGTTCTTCTTGGCCATCATCATATTATAGCACATTCAAATGCTGAAGTCACGCACTCAGCCGAGCAATTGTACGGCTTCTTTGTAACCCTCGGGTCGGCCAGTATCGAGGCGCTTGCCTTCGAATTCCCAGCCGTAAATGGCGATGTCTTCCTTCTGGGCGATCAGCGCGTCGATCAGGCGGATTTCGCCGCCCTGGCCGTTCTTCACCGCCGGCAGAACGTCGAACGTCGACTTGGGCACGATGTACTTCCCCACGATGCCGAGCGTTGATGGTGCTTCTTCGGGCTTCGGCTTCTCCACCAGGCCTCCCACACGCACCAGGCGTCCATCCTGCGACGCAGGGGACACGATGCCGTACTGCGACGTCATGGCGCGCGGCACGTTCTCCAGGGCCAACATGGCGCACGTTGCACGCTCGGCCGCGGGCACACTGTCCATCGCTTCCGTCAGCTGCTGCAGCCCCGTCTTCTCGTGCACGATCAGGTCGTCGCCGAAAAGAACCGCGATGTGGTCGCTCTTCACCCAGTCGGCCGCTTGCAAAATCGCGTGACCGTCGCCGAGTTGCTCGTGCTGGTACATCGTGTGGATGTGCACCTCGTCGTACTTCTGCAACTCTTTGAGCATTTCAAGCTTCCCCTTTTTTTCCAAAATCGCGTTCAGGCCTTCGTCGGGTTCGAAAAACTTCGGGATCGATTCCTTCCCGGAGCTAATGACGAAGCAAATGTCTGTGATGCCGACAGACAGGCACTCATCGACGAGGAGCGCGATAATGGGCATCGTGCCGATTGGAAGCAGTTCCTTGGGGACGATCTTCGTCCAGGGCAGGAAACGCGTACCGAGGCCTGCGACAGGGAGAACGGCTTGGGTGAGCTGCATGGCTGTAGTGTACGGCAGGTGGCTTTTGACTCAAAAGGCAAAAAAGCCTATACTGTCTCGAAACCTCCACACACATTCCCCCACACGTATGTCGCGATCCCTGAAGCAGGAAATAGAATTCGTTGCTGGTGCGCTCACGCACTCGCACGCGCTGCAGGACATGCTCGATATCCCAGGCAAGTGGACGGCTGCGATGCGTAGGGACGTGCACGAGAAGGTGGCGGCGCTCACGGGTCACATGCTCGTGGCGGACTTCGCCCTCACAGGAGATGCCGAAGCGGTGCGCTCGACGATGGAGGACATCCACGCCGAAGCGTTGTATCGCTTGGCAGCGTAATCGCCCCTCTCCCGGCACTGCGGTGCCACCCTCTCCCCGCGGGAGAGGGTAATTCTCGTAGCGAGAATTGGGTGAGGGACGATCACCCTTCATTAATCCTCACGATCTTCACCCTCTCTTCTTTGGGCACTAAAATTTTCAGGATGCACTCGCGGTTGAACGTGGCGCGGATTTTCTTCGGGTCGATGACGAACGGCAGCGTGACCGTGCGCGAGAACGGTCCCCAGAAACATTCCTGGATGTAGAACTGGTCCTGCGGAATGCTCTCGCCCTGCTGGCGGTTGCCCCGGATCGTGAGCTGGTTATCGGCGACTTCGATATCGAGGTCCGATAATTTTACGCCCGCGATCGGCGCGCGGATGATGTAGTAGTTGTCGAGCTCGTAGATATCGACTGCAACTTGCCCCGTGCCCCCCTGCGGAAGATCGACTTTCTTCGCCGGCGCCGACTCGTCGGGCCCCAGCTCGTCTTGCCCGAGGCCGGAGAAGATGCCGTGGAAGGGAAATTGTGAAGACATTTTCTATTCAACAATACATCCCTGGGCTTGGCCACGGCAAAAATGAGGAGTGGTAAAGCTTCCACAGTTGTGAGGTGGTAGGGGGCGTTCCCTTCGCGCTTTTTGCCCCGTACACTGCGATTTCATGGACGTTCTCAGCGCGATCATCCTCGGCGCGGTGCAAGGCATCACCGAATTCCTTCCGATTTCGAGCGACGGACATTTGGTCGTTGCGCACCGTTTACTCGGCATTGAAACGGTCGGACGCGACGCGCTCGGGTTTGATATTCTCCTTCATTGCGGAAGTCTACTCGCGATCGCTGTTGGTTTTCGCGACGTGTGGATTACGCTCGTGCGCGGGCTCTTTGCGCGCGATGCAGCCGCATGGCGCACAGCAGGATTGATCATCATCGCGACGATCCCGGGCGTCCTCGCGGGGCTTTTCCTGCAGGACGTCGTCGCGGAAATGCGTTCGCTCACGGCGGCTGCGGTTGGATTCCTCATCACAGCGGCGTGCCTTGTTGGCGGCGAATGGCTCGGCAAGAAACGCGCCGCGCACGAGGGCGGTCCCACGGCGTTCGAGGTACTGCTCATTGGCCTCGCCCAGGCGGCGGCTATCCTGCCCGGCGTATCGCGCTCCGGCCTCACGGTCGCGACCGGCCGTTCGCTCGGCATCGGCCGCGAATCGGCTCTGAATTTTTCGTTCCTCATGGCGATTCCAATCATTTCGGGCGCCGTCGCCAAAACGGCCCTCGATGTATTCGATGGTGAAGTCATTTTCCCGCCGCTTCCAGCTGCCGCTTCTGGATTCACCGCATCGCTCGGCGTTAGCCTCATTGCCATCTTCTTCCTCCGTCGGTTCGTCCGCAGCAACAGCTTTGCGTGGTTCGCGTGGTATTTGGTGCCGCTCGCGTTGTTACTCATTGCTGAGGATATGGGCCTGCGCGAACTGTTCGATGCGGAACACGCGCGCGAGGCGGTGCGTGCGGTCGGCGGTATCGCGGTGTTTGCGTTCGCGATCGTGGAATTCATCCCGCCGTTCTGCTTCGTGTCGCCCGGTATCAGTGCGCTCGTCATCGCTGGTTCGCTTGCGCCCGATCTGCTGTCGATGTCCATCTTCGGTCTCGCCGCTTTCGCCGCGTCGATTGTCGGCAACACCGCCCTGTACTGCATCGGCATCTTCGCCGGCCCGGCCATCGAACGTGCGCTCCGTTTACCCGACGACGCGCGGTCCAGGGCGGAGGAATTCATCCAGCGCGCGGGCATATGGGCGATCATTGGCGGCCAATTCGTCGGTGCACTGCGCCCCACCATCCCATTCGTCGCGGGCGTCCTCAAAATGCACCCCGCGAAATTCTTTGCCGCTGCGCTCGGAGGCGCTGCTCTGTGGAGCGCTACATCGGTCGGCGCGGGCTATCTTCTGCGCGATAATGTGGTGATAGTTGTGTCCGTCGTCGCGTCGACGGGAGTCGTCGGAGCGGTCGTTATCGCCGTTGCGGCGGCATGGAAATGGATCAGAGTGCGTCGCGAAACGTCCGCTCAAGATCGCCACTAAAATACGCTTGCACCGGAACGCTCACTCCGTAAGATAGTGGCCCCTTATGTCCGTCACACTGAAAAATCACATCCGTCGCCTGCGGTTCGAGCACGGCATGACGCAGGAAGAATTGGCGCTGCGAACGGGTGTCTCCCGGCAGACGATCATGTCGATCGAACGCGGCCAGTCTAACCCGTCGATCCTCCTCGCATACAAGATCGCCTCGGCCCTCAATGTGCCGGTCATGGCGGTGTTCGAGATGGAAGGAAAGTTGGCGCCGGTCTGAACGACGGGAATACGGAATCAGGAATTATGAAGTATGGTTTGTTTTCGTCCTTCATTCTTCATTCCTACTTCTTGATTCACGTTGATCGTTCTTGGAGTCGCCTCTCGAATATCAACAACCGATAATTGAACGCTTTGTCGTCCGTTCCATTCGTTCGCCGTGACGCGGCAGGCGAGATCGACAGGACTGTTCAACGTGTCTGCCAGGTGCCCGAGGCCGAACGCGATAATACCGAGTACACCGGCACGCGCTTGCAGGTGGTTCTGGTCCGCGCCCACGCGACGCAGGTTCGTGAGCGTCACCGATGGTACAAGGAACACCGGTTCGCGGTTGCCCGCGCCGAATGGTTCCAAGCGCGAGAACGCCCGTACGAGTTCCAGTGAGGCGCGTTCAATAGGGAGTAATAGATCGATCTCGAGCACGGGGAGGAGCGCCTCGGGGCGGACGTACGCGAGCACATCGCTATGCAGCGCGGCTTTCACCGCGTCGAGGTTCGCTTCGATGAATGAGCATCCGCCCGCTTGAGCGTGGCCGCCGAACGCGGTGAAGAGCGACGCGTTCGAGCGCAGTGCGCCCGCGATGTCGTGCCCAGGGATGCCGCGGAGCGATGCAGTGCACATCCCGTTCTTGATCGAGATCGCAGCCGCAGGACGACCGAACCGTTCCGCCAGTTTGCCCGCGATGAGGCCCACAATGCCTTTGGGAAAGTTCGTCGATGCGACACACATGCACGCGGGTAGGTCATGTACATCGATCATGCCGAATGCTTCCTGCATGCACTCCTGTGTAAGCCGTTGGCGTTCGACGTTCAAGGTTTCGAGCATGTCGACGCTCGCGGAATCGCCGAGGAGCGCGCGCAGGCCGATGGTCGCATCGTCCAGGCGGCCAGCCGCGTTCAGGCGCGGCGATAGGCGGAACGCGACGTCGCCGCTGAGGGGAATTTTTCCGATGCCGCTACGGTCGCGGAGCATGCCCAGGCCGCTCGCAGGATTCACACGCGCCAATGCGGCGAGTCCTTCCTTCACCATCGTGCGGTTCTCGTGGGTCAGGGGCACAACGTCCGCCACGGTGCCGATTGCCGCGAGGGCCGCGTCGGTGTCGATGTCGTCCCAGGGGGAGCCTTCCACCGCGTGCGCAAAAGCAAACGCAACGCCGGCCGCCGCGGGCGGGGAGCGCAGGTCCGTTAGGGAAGGATGCAGGATCGCGAATGCGGGCGGAAGTTCCGTGAACGCGTGGTGGTCGATGACGATCGCGTCGATCCCCCACTCTTTCGCTCGCGTTAGCGCCTCGACCGCCACAATGCCGGTGTCGGTCGTGATGAGCAGTGTCACCCCCTGCGCGTGGAGTTCCTCGACGTGCGCGACCTGCGCGCCGTAGCCTTCGAGTAGGCGGTGCGGCAGACGAACGATCGGCTCGAGCCCTAACCTTCGGAGTAAGCGCACGAGGATCGCGGTCGACGTAAGGCCGTCGCAGTCATAGTCGCCGATGATGCCCACGATTTCGTTCTTCGACGCGGCAGAACGGAGGCGTCCCGCGGCCTTTATTGCCATGGGATACGTCGCCGGATTGGTCCACGCACGGGCATCCGGCCCCAGCGACCGCATCGTCGCGATAGCCTCGGCGAGCTGCTGTGGCTCGCCCGTCGCGTTATGCGTAGGGAGGGTCCATCGCTTGCCCGTGAAAGACAGACTGTTCACGTACGCACGCTAGCAGTCGCGGGGTTGGGTCTCCACCGTCTGGGGGCGATTTTCTCAGGCCCGCAGTGCCTTACGCAGCGTGTAGCCAGTGGCCGCCGCGATCGCGAGGATCGTGATGATCGTGCCCATGCCCGTCGGGGCGAGGGGGGCGCCGCCATGGAGGGGTTCCTGGCCGGCGCTGCCATGGAGGACTACGCCGTTACTGCCCATGTTGTCCAAGCGCTGGCGCTCGACACGGTCGAGAACGCGGTCGTCACGGCGATCTTCCGCCGTCAGGCCGGATCCGTCCGGATCCCAATCGACTGCATCTTCGTCCTCTGCGCTGCCGTGGAGGTCGTCGATCGTATTATCACCCGGGAGGTTTTGATCTTCTTTCTCCTCGACTTCCAGCGCGGCGGCTTCTTCCGCGGCGCGGCGGTCATACTCCGCTTCCTGCGCGGCGCGGGCCGCCTCGGCATTGCGCGCGTTCGGTGGCGGGGCGACGAAATCGCCGTCTTCGAGGACTTCTTCGGGCGTCAGGTACGCCTGCGCCGGGAGGGGCAGGAATGTCACGAGAGCCAGGAGGGTGAGGAGAGTACGCATAGCGGAGGAGGAAGGGTTACTTGCAGGCGCGCTTGCCCTTCGTAAGGCACGCGAGGTATTCCTGGAAGTCGAAGATGCCGTCGCCGTCTGTGTCCGGCAGGAGCGGGCTCGTTTCGCCGCTGTCGACGACGCCGTTGAGGTTCTTGTCTTCCCCGACGTAGAGGATCTGCCCGTTACTCAGGCGCTTGCGGCACAGTCCGTCGCAGAGTTCGTCGCGATCGGTGTCGAGCCGGCGCGGATCGGTTTCGCCGGTGTCGATGATGCCGTCCCAGTCCGCGTCCTCGATGCCGTCGATGATGCCGTCGAGGTCGCTGTCGCGCTGGTTGGGGTCCAAGCCGTACTTCACCTCGATGCCGTCGAGAATGCCGTCGGCATCTGTATCTTCGAGCAGTTCGTCGGTGCCGAGGTCTTTTTCGAGCCGGTTATTCAAGCGGTCTCCGTCGTCGTCGAGGCCGATCGCGAGGGGGGCTTCGGTCATGATGTAACACAGCTGGCCGCCCTTGAAGAATTCGATCTGGTGGCGGATGACGGTTTGCGGGCGTGCCGCAGCGCGGAGGACTTCGTCGCGCGTGGGCAGGTTGCTGAGACTGAACTTCGGCTGCTCGTCGGCTGCCAGTTTGGCACGCACGGCGCGTTCTTTCTCCGAAAGGAACAGGAGGCCCTTCAGGCCGGTCCGGCGGTCCACCGTCTCCGGCGAATTGTTCTCCGGGTAGCAATAGCCCCAGTAGCGGACGTTCTTCCCTTTCAGTCCGAGCAAGGTTTCGCGGTTGATCTTCGTGATCGTAAACGGCACGTGGAACACGACGTTCACGTCTGGCGGAATCGTAGCGCCGCTCATGATTTGCTGCTGCTCAAGCACCACCCACACGTCTTGCTTCTTCTGACGGACAAGTAATCCTTCCGTCGGCGCGTTTGCAGGAATCATCATCGGTATCAGCACCGCCGTGGCGGCGATTCCCAGTGATGCCATCATCGCTTTTAGGGCTAGCGCGACCCGGCGGTATCTGTGTGTATGCATCTCATAAGTATACCATAAACCGGGGTTCGTTTCTAGCATGCTTTCTGCTGTACACTGCGGCGTATCGCGCGCGATCCCTACTCCGTCCTCGGCCTGGAACGTTCCGCTTCGGCGGACGACATCAAGAAGGCGTACCGCCGCTTGAGCAAAGAATGGCACCCCGACAAGCACCCTTCCCATTCGACAGGCTCAGGGCAGGCTGCAAAAGAAGCCGAATCGAAATTCAAGGAGATCAATGAGGCGTACGAAACGCTCAGTGATTCGCAGAAGAAGCAGCAGTACGATCAGTTCGGTCGGACCGCAGGCCCCGGCGGATCCACCGGAGGCGGAGGAGCCGGGTTCGACTTCTCCGGATTCCAAGGGGGTTTCGGGGGTGATGCGGGAGACCTCGGCGATTTATTCGAAAACTTTTTCGGTGGACGAGGTGGTGGAGGCCGCCGAGGCGGACGTACGCAGGGGCAAGACCGCAGCGTTGCGGTGGAAATAGAATTGAAGGATGTGCTTGAGAAAAAAACCGTGCAGTTCCGCCTCTCGCGTGTCCGCTCATGCGAAACATGCGCGGGATCCGGCGCTGCGAAAAACGCGAAGGTTGTGACATGCACGACCTGCGGCGGTACGGGCCAGGTCACGCGCGTCGCGCAGTCGATCTTTGGCGCGGTGCAGCAGCGTTCGGTCTGCACGGTATGCCAAGGCAGCGGCACGATCCCGGAAGCTCCGTGCGGTACATGTAAGGGCGAAGGGCGTACGCAGCAGACGGAGACGGTTTCGGTCGATGTACCCGCGGGTATCGACGACGGTCAGCAATTGCGACTGCAGGGCCAAGGAGATGCAGGCTTCCGCGGGCAGCAGCCCGGCGACCTGTTCGTCACGGTGCGCGTGAAGCCCGACCGTCGGTTCGAACGCGAAGGGGCTGACATGCGCTCGACGGTGAAGGTGCCGGCTGTGGATGCGATCCTCGGCGCGCAGATCGACGTGGAGACGATTCACGGACCCGTCACGGTCACGCTTCCGGCCGGTACGCAGCCGGGCCAGGTGCTGCGATTGAAAGCCAAGGGATTGCCTGAACTCGGCCGTTCTCGTACGGGCGATCACTACGTGGAAGTCGCGATCGAAATTCCGACAAAACTCTCCAAGCAGGAGAGGAAGATTTTGGAGGAGTGGAAGGAGGCGCGTTAATTGAATTACCCATCGATGACTGCCGTACATGGAACG
>Ga0163144_10021546_pt1 | contig 12804 bp, 16 predicted proteins | sample OliLak19BULKMAT1_FD_123175 | JGI IMG/M metagenome (GOLD analysis project Ga0163144, IMG submission 123175) | Freshwater microbial mat bacterial communities from Lake Vanda, McMurdo Dry Valleys, Antarctica - Oligotrophic Lake LV.19.BULKMAT1 | ecosystem: Environmental > Aquatic > Freshwater >...
CTTCTGGGACTACCTCGGAGACAGGCTCGCCGTCGCAGGAAGCCCCGCCGTCCCCTGCCTCCCCGATCTCGTCCGAATGCGCTACGCCGACCCATGAGCTGCCCGGGGTTTTGCCCCTCTTACGCGTCTCTGCCCCTTGATATCGACCGCATCGCCGCCGCCATCCGCGGCCACTGGGGCGTCGAGGCCATGCACTGGATCCTCGACGTGGAGTTCAAAGACGACCTCTCCAGATACCGACGAGGCTATGGCGCCCGGAACATGGCCGTCGTCCGACGCTTCGCTCTCGACCTCGTCCGGACACACAAAACCAAGGGCAGCGTCAAAAGCCGACGCCTCCAGGCCACCTGGAGCACAGAGTTTCTGTTTCAAATTCTCAACCTTTAACCGCCATTAACCCGGACTCTTTGCCGTGCCCCGGATCCGGGGCACGTTGCCTGCAGGTGGTGGATGGATTAACCGCCCCCGCAGGGCCATATTGCGGCCATCAAGCGAAGTCAGGAATACCCCTATGCTGGAGAAGATTTTCACTTGGTGGAACGGCAATACGATCGGCGCTGCGTTCGATATCGGGCGGCGGTCGAACGAGATTGGCGCGGACGAGTACGGCAATCGCTATTACGAAGAACGCAAGCCTTCGACTGAAGGTCGCCGGCGGCGCTACGTCATGTACAATGGCCTGGCCGAGCCTTCGAAGGTTCCGGCCGACTGGCATGGCTGGCTGCACCACACGTTGGAGACGCCGCCGACCAAGATGCCGCTGGATCGGCGCGAATGGGAAATCGACCATACGCCGAACATGACCGGCACGCCCTATGCAACCAAGCCAAAGGGCAGCCTGGCAGCGGGCGATCATCGCCAGAAATCTGATGCCGACTACGAGGCTTGGAAACCGGATGCGTGAATCGGCCTTTGAAACCCTGATTGGTGCGGTCGTCGTGGCCGTCGCAGCTGTATTCCTCTGGTTCGCGCTGGCGCGGGGCGGGGAAGCCTCGACGGGCAGCGACCAGTATGATGTGACCGCGCGCTTCAATAGCGTGTCGGGCCTCGCGCGCGGCTCGGACGTGCGCATTGCGGGCGTCAAGGCCGGCATCGTGAAAGCGATCGAGGGCGACCCGCAACGGTTCGAGGCGGTCGTGACACTCGCGCTCGACTCCAAATGGGTGCTGCCGGAAGACACCGACGCGCGCGTCTCCACTGACGGTTTGCTCGGCGGTGCGTTCATCGCGCTGGAGCCCGGCGCGGGAATGGACAACATCGCTCAGGACGGCACCGGCGAAATCCAGTATACGCGCGGCAGTGTGGACCTGCTCACATTGTTTGCATCGTTTGCGTCCGGCAGCGGTTCGTCCGAAGCTTCGCCAGCGGATGATACGGTTACGGAAGATCTCGAAGACCCACTGGGAGTCGAATAATGACATCGCTGCTTCGTGTGGCCGCCTTTGCGGCGGTTGGCCTCTCGTTCGTTGGGCTGGCTTCTGCAGCGACTTATGCGAAGCAGGACCGCGCAACGCTGCGCGCGCTCGACAAGATCACGGGGCGTTCCACGGATATTGTCGTCAAGGTCGGCCAACCGGTCGTGTACGGATCACTCAGCATCGAACTGAAAACATGTTTCCAGACCCCACCGGAGGAGGTGCCCGAAAGCGCGGCCTTCCTTCGCATCTCATCAACGCGCCCGGTGGCCGAGGAGCAGCTTGAAAAGGCTGCGGCACAGGAAGCCGCCTCTGAAACCCCGGTTGTGTTCTCGGGCTGGATGTACGCGTCGTCGCCAGGCCTCAGCGCTCTGGAACATCCGGTCTATGATATCTGGGTAATCCGCTGCACGGCGCCGGCGCCGGTGAAGCTGCCAGACCGTGTGATCGTGCCGCTCGGCGACGAACCCATCGATGACGACATGCCGGCCGGCCTGTCGGAAAGCGACCAACCCCCTCCGGTGGTCGAGGCCCTTCCGGCAGGGCCCGAACCGATCGACTGATCGCCTGCACCGTGCGGCGGGTGGAAAGTCGCCGGAACTTTCAGCGCGCGCTTCAGCCGTGTACGGAACTCCCCGCGTGTTACTTCGATCAGGCCGAACTGACTGAGATGCGGGTTGTAGAACTGCGCATCCAGCAGCACGAAGCCCCGGTCGATAAGGCGGGCCACAAGGTGCACAAGCGCAATTTTTGAGACGTCGTCAGCGCGGCTGAACATGCTCTCGCCAAAGAACGCGCCGCCAAGGGCGACACCATAGAGGCCGCCGACGAGCGTGTCCCCATCCCAGCATTCGACCGAGTGGGCGTGACCCTGACGGTGCAGCGCGCTGTAGAGGTTGACGATACTGGAGTTGATCCAGGTGTTGGGCCGGTCGGCATGCGGCTCTGCGCAGGCTTCGATGACGCGGGTGAAGGCAGTGTCGAAGGTGACGCGGAAAGGATCCTGGCAGATTCGCCGTTTCAGGCGTTTCGGAATGTGGAAGGCATCCAGCGGCAGCAGGCCGCGCAGTTCCGGATCGACCAGAAACAGGCTCGGATCATCGCGCGAGTCCGCCATCGGGAACACGCCCCGGCGGTAGCAGATCAGCAGGTCGTCGGTTCCGAAACGCGCAGGCATGGACGAGATATGGTTTGCGCCGGCTGGGAAGTAAACGCGGCGGGCTAGCCCTGGCTCGCAGCTTCCGCCTCGGCGGCCTTGGCGTCGGCGAGGAACTTCTCAAGCCAGTGGATATTGTAGTGACCGGCGACGACGTCGTCATTGTCAACGAGGCGGCGGTGCAGGTCCAGCGTGGTGAAGACGCCTCCGACAACCATTTCCTGCAGTGAGCGTTTAAGGCGCATCAGGCATTCGCGGCGTGTGCGGCCGTGCACGATCAGCTTGCCGATCAGCGAGTCATAATGGGGCGGAATCCGGTAGCCGGCATAGGCGGCGCTATCGAGGCGCACGTCCGGGCCGCCCGGGGCATGAAACTCTGTGATGAGGCCCGGCGAAGGCACGAAGGTTTCCGGATGCTCGGCATTGATACGACACTCGATGGCATGGCCGACGAGCATCACGTCTTCCTGACGGAACGAAAGCGCCTTGCCTTCGGCGATGCGGATCTGTTCGCGCACGATGTCGATGCCCGTGATCATCTCGGTCACCGGATGCTCGACCTGCAGGCGGGTGTTCATTTCGATGAAGTAGAATTTGCCGTCCTCGTAGAGGAACTCGATCGTGCCGGCGCCGCGATAGCCGATCTTCTGCATCGCGCGCGCGCAGACCATGCCGATTTCTTCGCGCTGTATCTGGTTCAGAGCCGGCGAGGGGGCTTCCTCGAAAACTTTCTGGTTGCGGCGCTGGAGCGAGCAATCACGTTCCCAGAGATGCGCCACGTTGCCATGCGTATCGGCGATCACCTGGATCTCGATATGGCGCGGGCCCTGAAGGTATTTCTCAAGATAGACCGCATCGTCGCCGAAGGCGGCTTTCGATTCGGTCTTGGCGGTCTTCACCGCGTTTTCGAGGTCGGCTTCGGTCATCGCGAGCTTCATGCCGCGTCCACCGCCGCCGGCGGAGGCTTTCACAAGAACCGGATAGCCGATTTTCCGGGCGGCCTTCTTGGCTTCCGAGATCGATTCGAGCGCGCCTTCGGAGCCCGGCACGCAGGGCACGCCGGCTTCGATCATCGCCCGTTTGGCGGCGATCTTGTCGCCCATGGTGCGAATGTGTTCGGCTGTCGGGCCGATGAAAGCGAGGCCGTGGGCTTCGACCATTTCGGCGAACTGGGCGTTCTCCGACAGGAAGCCATAGCCGGGGTGGATCGCATCGGCGCCGGTGATTTCAGCGGCGGCGAGGATCCGGGATTTCTTGAGGTAGCTTTCGGATGAGGGCGCCGGGCCTATGCAGACGCTCTCGTCGGCGAGCCGCACCGCCATCGCGTCCCGGTCGGCTTCGGAATGGACGACAACCGTCATCAATCCCATCTCTTTGCACGCGCGGTGAATGCGCAGCGCAATCTCGCCGCGGTTGGCGATCAGGACTTTGTGGATAGGGCGGGGGTCAGCCATGAACTACTCGATCAAGACCAGAGGTTCGCCGTACTCGACGGGCTGCGAATTCTGCACGTAGATTGCCTTGATGGTGCCGGCACGGTCTGCTTCCACCGGGTTGAAAGTCTTCATCGCTTCCACGAGCATCAGCGTATCGCCCTTTTTCACCTTGTCGCCGATGTTGACGTAGGGCTTCGACTGGGGATCGGCCGAAAGGTAGACGGTTCCGACCATCGGGGACTTCACGGCATTGTCCGGCGCGCCCGAGGCGAAAGGGACAGCGCCCGGACCGGCAGGAGCGGGCAGGGCGGCTTGCGCTGGAGCGTAGGCCTGGGCCGGCGCGGCGACGGCAGCATGGACGATCTGCGTGGACTGGCGCGAGACGCGCAGCTTCAGGCCGTCATGCTCGATCTCGATCTCGCCCAGGTCGCCCTCCCGAAGGATGGCAGCGAGTTCGCGGATGAGGCCTGTGTCCAGCTTGTTCTTGGAAGTACTCATTTTTTTTCAGCTCCTCCCTGAGCGGAAAGACGCAGGGCAGCCCCCAGCGCGAGTTCGTATCCGTAGGCACCTAGCCCGGCAATCATTGCTGTTGCAACAGGCGCAACATAGTTAACGTGCCGGAATGCTTCTCGCGCTGCGGGGTTGGACAAATGGACTTCAATGACAGGAATATTGAGTGATTTCAAGGCGTCATGAAGGGCGATGGATGTGTGAGTATAGGCGGCGGCGTTGAGGATCAGGACCGCGGCTTCACGGCCGGCCTCCTGAACCCAAGTGACGAGTTCGCCTTCGGAGTTCGTTTGGCGGAGCACGAGGCCTGCACCTTGCGCCTGCGACCGCAGCCGGGCGTGAATATCTTCCAAGGTATCCCGGCCGTAAATCTCGGGCTCGCGCGTGCCGAGCAGATTTAGATTCGGGCCGCCGAGGACATATACCGGTTTCGACATGGGGCTCCGTTTGCGCTGGATCGCCTTGTGTTGCAAGAGGGCAACAGAAAGCGGACTGCCATGAAAATTACCCTCAACGGCGAACCTCTCGAAATTGCAGTCGGTTCAACAGTGGCAATGCTGGTGTTGCGGCTGTCGGACGAGACCGGCCGCGACCCGCGCGGAATTGCGGTGGAGCGCAACCGGGAAATCGTGCCGAAATCCGAGCACGCGCTGACCGTGCTGGCTGAGGGCGACCAGATCGAACTGGTGCAATTCGTGGGTGGCGGCTGAAGCGGTCCAGAACTTCCGTGAAAGCGATTCCTGAACGGGTAGTTTCACGCAGCCTTGCATATCCGGATGAGGGGTTTGCCCTGTCACGAGTTGACGCCCGCGTCCGGGACGGCCAGATCACGCCGCATGTCTGAAACTCAATCGACCGACCCGCTCATCATCGCCGGCAAGGCGTATGTCTCGCGCCTGATCGTGGGCACTGGCAAGTATGCCTCTTACGCCCAGAACGCCGAGGCGGCGCGCGCGGCGGGCGCAGAGATCGTCACCGTGGCGCTGCGCCGGGTTAACCTTTCGGATAAGAGCCAGGAGATCTTGTCGGACTTCGTGAAGCCGTCCGAATTCACCTACCTGCCGAACACGGCGGGTTGCTATACGGCGGACGATTCCGTGCGGACGCTGCGCCTCGCGCGCGAGGCAGGGGGATGGAACCTCGTGAAGCTGGAAGTGCTGGCGGACCAGAAGACGCTGTATCCCAACATGCCGGAAACGCTGAAAGCGGCAGAAGCGCTGATCAGGGACGGTTTTGAGGTGATGGTGTATTGCTCGGACGATCCGGTCTATGCGCGCCTGCTCGAAGAGGCTGGTTGCTGCGCGATCATGCCGCTCGGCTCGCTGATCGGTTCCGGCCTCGGCATCATGAACCCGGTGAACATCCGCCTGATCGTGGAAGCGGCGCGCGTTCCGGTGATCGTCGATGCAGGTGTCGGCACGGCGTCTGACGCCGCGATTGCCATGGAACTCGGATGTGATGGTGTACTGATGAATACCGCCATCGCCGCCGCGAAGGACCCCGTGCGGATGGCGCGGGCGATGAAGCACGCGGTGATCGCGGGGCGGGAGGCGTATCTTGCGGGGCGGATGCCGAAGAAGCGGTATGCCGATCCAAGCTCGCCGCTCGCCGGATTGATTTAGGTCAGATCTTGAGCACGCCCCGCGACTTAGATCTCCTGGTGTTCGATTTTGACGGCACGCTGGCCAACAGCGCGGCCTGGTTCCGGTCGATCCTGCCGGATCTTTCGCGGCGTTTCGGATTCCGTTGCCCGGAAGAGGAAGAGCTGGAGGTACTGCGCCACCAGCCGCCGCGTGAAGTGATGCGTATATTGAATATACCCGGTTGGAAGCTCGTGTTCATCGCCATGCATGTCCGGAAGCGTGCGGCGAAGGCCGAGGCTTTCCCGCTGTTTGAGGGCGTGCCGGACGTGCTGCGGACGATTGTGGACAGGGACATCAGGATTGCCGTCGTCTCGTCCAATGCCGAGGCGAACGTGCGCCGTGCGCTGGGGCCAGATCTCAGTGCACTGGTTAGTTCCTGGAGCTGCGGCGCAGGGCTGTTCGGCAAGGCCAAACATTTCCGCGAGGTTCTGCGTGAGACTAAGGTGGCGCCGGAGCGCGCCTTGTCCGTGGGAGACGAGCTCCGCGACATCGAAGCAGCCCGGCTTGTGGGGATGAAGACTGCAGCTGTGGCCTGGGGCTTCGGCATGAAGCCTGCGCTTGAGGCGGCAGCCCCGGATCTCATGTTTGATACGGTCGGTGACCTTCGCACGTACATTGCCTGAGCTCTTGTGCGGGACCGCATTCCGGCTGGACAGGCGCGCCGATTCTTTTATGAAATATGTAACACACTAACAGAACAGGACCCCGTTGCGATGAAAATCATGATTGCATCCGCCGTGTCGGCGCTGGCGATGACCCTGGCCCTTCCGGCGCTCGCCGACGTGCGGCCCATCGAGTTCGAGAAAGCTGCGCGCCCTTCCAAGGGCCTGATCGTTCTCCCGGTCGGGACGGGCGGCGCGCTGGCAGGGCTCGCAGAGGATGCCGACAAGGCCGCGAATGGTGCGCTTTCGAAAGCCATCAGCCTGGCGAAGTTTGAAGGAGACGCCGGCAAGACGCTCACGCTTTACGGCGCCGGACCCTTTGAAGCAGTGCTGCTGATCGGCACCGGCGAGGGCGCCGTGACGGCGACCGACCTGCAAATCTACGGCGCGCACGCAGCAAGCGGCACTGCCGGCTGGCCGGAGGGGGCGAAAGTGGTAGTGCCCGACGCCAGGGATGTTGCGCTGGATGCTGTTCCGGCGGCGATCGGGGCGCGACTGGGAGGCTATAGCTTCGGCAAGTGGGGCGCGGACGAAAGCGCCGATGCCGAGACGCCTGCACCGAAAGTCCTGACATTCCTGTCTCCGAAGGCCGCAGACGCGAAAGCGGCATTCCTGAAGGATGGTGAAGCCCTTCTGGCAGGCGTGACATTTGCCCGCGACCTGATCTCGACGCCTTCCAACATCAAGACACCCGAATGGTTTGCGGCGCAGGTTCAGGAAGCCTTTGCGGGCGTGCCCGGCGTTACCGTCACCGTGCTGGACGAACAGCAGATTGCCGAACTCGGCATGGGCGCGCTCTATGGCACCGGACAGGGATCTGCCCGACCGCCGCGCCTCGTGGCCGTCGACTACCGGGGCGGCAAGGAGAGCGATGCGCCGATTGCCTTTGTCGGCAAGGGAATTACGTTCGACACCGGCGGCATCTCGATCAAGCCCAATGACGGCATGTGGCGCATGCGGTCAGACATGTCCGGCGCCGCCGCCTCTGCAGGCGCCGTCCTGACGCTGGCCAAGCGCAATGCCAAGATGAACGCCGTTGCGGTGCTGGCGCTGGCCGAGAACATGCCGGACGGCAATGCGATCCGTCCCGGCGATGTACTGACCTCCATGAGCGGCAAAACCATCGAGGTGCTGAACACGGACGCGGAAGGCCGGCTTGTCCTCGCCGATGGCCTCTGGTGGGTGCAGGAAAACTACAAGCCAAAGCTGGCGGTGACGATTGCCACCCTGACCGGCGCGGTTGTCGGTGCGCTTGGCCGGGAACATGCCGGGCTTTTCACACGCGACGACGCCCTTGCCGGCACCTTCCTTGAAGCGGGTGACGCTGTGGGTGAACGCCTGTGGCGCCTGCCTGTCACGGATGCCACCTTCGAAGCGATCAAGAGCGATATTGCCGATGTGAAGAACATTTCGGATCCGGGGGCAGCGCCCGGTGCATCGGTTGGCGCGGCGTTCATCATGGAGTGGGTGCAACCGGAGACGCCATTTGTCCATCTCGATATTGCCGGCATGGCCTGGGAGGCCGCCGGACGGCCGACCGAGCCCAAGGGTGGCGTAGGTTTCGGCGTACGGCTGTTCGACGAAATTGCGCGCGACTACGAATCCAACTGATCGCTCCGGAACATCCGGCTACGGATCAAAAGTAAGCCCTCTTCGGCTCAAGGGGTTTTTTTGTAGGGCGCTGCGGGACGCCGTTCAGGCCTTGACCAGTCCGATGTCGCGCAGGCGTTCCATCAGGAAGTCCTGCGCGGTAATGGGCGGTTGGGCCACGCCGCCTTCAGCGAGGCAGCCGGGAAGGGCTTTGATGCGGAAATCCTGGTTGAAGTGCAGGAAGAAGGGCGCCGAGTAGCGCGGGAAGCACGAACGCTCCGGGGCCGGATTGACGACGCGGTGCGTGGTGGAAGGCAGGACGCCGCCGGTATATCGCTGCAGCATGTCGCCGCAATTAATGACGAGCGCGCCGGGCGGCGGGTTGACACCGAGCCATTTGCCGGAGCGGTGCTTGACTTCGAGGCCCGCTTCTTCAGCGCCGAGAAGCAGCGTGATGACGTTGATGTCTTCATGCGCGCCGGCGCGGACCGACCCTTCGGGTGGCGGGTCGTCCTGCGGCGGATAGTGCAGCAGGCGGAGGATCGAGTTGCCGAAGTTCACCTTGTCGTCGAACCAGCCTTCGGACAGGTCCAGATGCAGGGCGACGGCCTTCAGGAGCTCGGCGCCGAAGGTATCGAGCGCATTGAAAAGCTCGCGGTTCGCGCGGTCGAAGCCGGCCACCTCGGAAACGGCAGGGGTGTCCTTCATCGTGTCGCGGTAGGGCGAACCGGGCGGCAGGGCGCGGCCGGTGTGCCAGAATTCCTTGAGGTCGGCCTGGGCCTGGCCCTTCGCGTTCTCTGTGCCGAAGGGGGTGTAGCCGCGCTGGCGGCCACCGGCGGCGTCGTGGTATTTTTCCTTGGCCTCGCCGGGCAGCGCGAAGAAGGCTTTCGTGGCGGCGAGATTGTCGTCGATGGTTTGCGGGGCGACCGGATGGCCGGTGATCACGGCAAAGCCGGTTTCGCGGAAGGAGCGCCCGAGGGCTGCGGCGAAGGCAGTCTTGTCGGCATGCCAGAGCGAATAGGGGATCGGTTCGAAATATTGTGTCATATATCCATTTTGCCAGAAGGCGGCGCGGTCAGATAGGGGGAGCGTCACCCCGCCGCAAGTTCAGCGATGGGCGCCGCTGACCGCGTAGAACAGCGAGAAGGGCAGGGGCAGGGCGTCGCGGACGTACTGGGCGACGAACTGGTTCTGCCCGGCAATGCGGCTGCGGGGCACGTAGATCACGTCAAAACGGCGCAGGGGCAGCCAGTTGGCGCCGCCCGGGCCAGTGAGGCCGGCCCGCACATCGATGAGCGCTGAGCGCACCTCGCCGCCGGGCAGGCGCCGGATCAGGAGGACGTTGCCGGCGTTTGCATCGCGCGTCAGGCCGCCGGCCATCACGATGGCCTGATAGGGGTCGATCTGGCCGGGCAGGTCGAACATCCCCGGTGTGGCCACCTCGCCGCCGACGAAGACTTTCTGCGAGGCAAATCCGGTGGCGACGACATCGAGGTCGGGATCGATGAGTTCGCTGGAGAGGGCATCGCGGAGGAACGCCCCGAGTTCGCCGGGGGTGAGCGCCATCGCCATCACGCTGCCAGCCAGCGGCATGTGGATGCGCCCATCCGGCGCCACAACGAGTTCGCGAGACAGTTCCGGCGCCGTGTGGACAACCACTTCGAGCCTGTCGCCGGGAGCGAGGAGGTAGGGCATGTCGGCAAGGCTGGCGCCGGACCAGGCGTCAGCCGGGAAATCGGCAGACGTGGTTGCAGCCGGGGCGGACGAGCAGGCGCAAAACAGCGCGGCAACCGAGGCGATGGGGAAGCGGGCGCTCATGGGGCGGCGGAGGTCTCGCATAATCTGGGGCGCGCAGCGTGTAGCTATCAATCGGCGTTAATGATTAAGGAATTATCAAATCGGGCATGCGAAGGCTTGATACCGGGATGATCCAGGTCAGGACAAAACATGCCGAAGTCCGGCGAGCGCACTACAGGTTGGGCAGCGGGCTCCGGGCGCGGCGCAGGGCGGGTGCGCCCGCGGCTGGGCGCGCTGGACATCGCCGTTCAGCTCTGGCGCGCCAAATGGCTCATGCTGGGGGTGTTCACGCCGTTGATCGTTGCCGGCATGGCCATCGCCTTTGCCCTTCCGGAGAGTTTTGCGGCGACATCGCGCCTTCATGTTTCGGGCGGCGATATCTTCGCCTACGGAGCAGCCGAAACGTCTGTACCATCCGCACTCGACGCGCAGGTGCGCTCGGAGCTCGAATTGTTGGCCAGCCCCGTGGTGGCCCAGAGGGCTCTTGCGAAAGTGACGCTGGCACGGGCCTATCCGGACCTTGCGCAGGGGTGCCGTCCGGAGGCATGCGAGGGGCTTGGCATTGCCGCGACGACGGACAGTTTCACGGCCAGCGGCGCGGCAGGAAATCCGGTCATCTCCGCGCAGTTCCGGCACGCCAGTGCGGCGATGTCGGCAGAGATTCTGAACGCGCTGATGGATGCCTATATCGCCTACCGCGCAGACCTTTTCGCCGGCAGCCGCAAGGTTGATTTCCGGGAACAGCGTGAGCTCTTCGAGCAGGATCTCGCCGAAGCAGACCAGGCGATCCGGGCTTACCTTGCTGAGAACAACCTGACGGACCTGGCCGCAGAGCGCGACACGTTGCGGGCGCTGTATCAATCTGCCAGCAGCGAACTCCTGGTGACGCAATCGCGTGCCAGGCAGGCCGAAGCCCGGCTTGCGAACTATCAGGAGCAGATTGAAACGATCGCGCCCGAACAGGAGCTGTATGTCGAGGATAAGAGCCGGCAGACACTGCTCGCCCTCATGCTGGAGCGGCAAGAGAAGCTTTCGCGGTACCGCAGCGACTCGCGGATCATCCTGGAACTCGACAAGCGGATCGAACAAATCGAAACGTTCTTGGAAACGCGAGGCGATGCGGCCGGGATCGTGCGGCGCGGGCCGAACCCGCTGCACCAGCAAGTCGAATCCTCGATTACGACCCTGCAGTCCGAAGTGCAGGCGCTGCGCGGGCAGGAGGCGGAGTTGAAATCACAGATCTCTGCCTTCGAAGGCCGCCAGCGCCGGCTTGTCGAGCTTCAGCCTGCGCTGCAGGAACTGGAGCGGAACCGGCAGGTTGCGGACAAGGCCGCCGTTGCGTTTTCCGATCGTGAAGTGGACGCCCGCGCGCGCGAAGAAATGACACGGCGCGGCGCCAATTCCGTGCGTGTTCTGGAGCCTGCGACGGCGCCGGTCGAGGGCGCCAGCCTGAAGCTTTCGATTGCGCTGATTGCGCTGATCGCGGCGAGCTTCGCCGCCTTGCTGGCAGGCCTGCTGCGCGCGTTGACACGCAGCGGATTTGCCACGCCGGGCGCGGTGGAGCGCACGCTGGGTCTGCCAGTGGTCGCCACCATCCAGAAGTATTGAGGATGGCCTTCGATGCGTGACCTGAGGCAGGACCTTGCGAGCCTCTGGCGCCTCGCCGCCCAGATGCCATCTGCGAAGGGCGGGCGGGTGATTCTGTTCATGTCGGCGCACAAGGGCGAAGGCACAAGCAGTGTGGCAGCCTCCTTCGCGATGATTGCGGCAAGCCGTGCGACGCGTACGGCATGGATCGTCGATCTCGATATTCGCCGGAATTATCAGTACACGTCATTTGTGCAGGGTATCGTCAAGGATGCGGGGCGGCCGGGTCATGCACTGGATGCTTCGCTGGGCGCCGAACAGATCTACGCGGTAGCCGGGCACGAGACCGACGTGTCGTATGGCAGGCTGCTGAATGCCCACCAGCTTGAAGGCCAGCGCCTGCTGGTCACGCGGTTCCGCAGCGACCGGCTGGCACCGGGTCAAAAGGTGCAGCTGCGCACAGCGCCCGGCTGGTGGTCGGCGCTTCGCGCGGCGGCCGACTGGGTGATCATCGACGCGCCCTGCCTCGAGCGGGCGCGGGCAGGGCTTGCGTTCGTGGGGCAGGCTGATGGCGTGGTACTGGTCGTCAAGGCGGATGAGACGCCGGCTACGGATGTTGCCGCGCTCCGTCAGGATGTCGAAGCGCACGGCGGCAAGATCCTGGGGGTCGTGATGAACCGGATCCAGGATGACGCGCGCCTCGCCGGACGGTTCGGAAACCTCAGCTGAGACGCCGAACCGGTCATTCCGGTTGCCTCGCATCCCGGCGGCCCGCCTTCCCCTCCCGCGGGTGAAAGGGTCCGGGCCGGGCGGAAGGGGTCGCTGTCTGCGGGAGGCTGCGTTCGGCCTTGCCTCATTATCAACCGCGTGAGGGACTTGCGGAGCCGGGGGGCTTTCAATAGACCCCTGTTTCGCGTTGGAGAGGTGGCCGAGTGGTCGAAGGCGCGCCCCTGCTAAGGGCGTATACCTTTACGGGTATCGAGGGTTCGAATCCCTTCCTCTCCGCCA
>Ga0163144_10021548_pt1 | contig 12804 bp, 8 predicted proteins | sample OliLak19BULKMAT1_FD_123175 | JGI IMG/M metagenome (GOLD analysis project Ga0163144, IMG submission 123175) | Freshwater microbial mat bacterial communities from Lake Vanda, McMurdo Dry Valleys, Antarctica - Oligotrophic Lake LV.19.BULKMAT1 | ecosystem: Environmental > Aquatic > Freshwater > Lake...
CAAATTCGTCCAAGGATCCTGATAAACATGAAACTGGGCTAACACCCGTCAACAACCAACTGCATCAGGAAACACTGGATGCCTTTATGAAAGGTCATCCACAACTTGCATGGAACGCAAAGGCCAAAACAAAAATAATCAACCCAGACGTTAGTTTAAAAGTCAACTTGGGAGAAGCCTTTGCCACTTGTTCCGTCAAGTTTCATCTCGTACCGCTCGATAAGGTGATTGACTATGAGAAATCACAAGAAGGAGCCACAGCCTAGTTTGTTTGGCATGCAATATCTGCTGGATCTCTAGCTACCTTCGAACCATGCTCCTACGCTAGTTTGATGTAGACCTTTTGGTTCTTTACTGGAATGGAAGGATGGAAGGGAGATGCTCAGTATTTTTAGTGGGTGGTGGGTGGCATTTTTGTGACGTTCAGGATGTTTTGCATCGGGCTCTCCAGTTTTGAAAAACGAAATCATTTTGTAGCAAGCTACGACATACTTGCAGGACACCCAAGCTTTACCCCCCTCCCCAGAGCGGACGACCGACCTCTCTCGAAAAGCTAACGACCATTGGGACTATTTGTGCGTCCGCATTCTATGGCCTGCTGGAGTGAATCACAGGGCGCTGGGGGTACGGACGTGTGCGTGCACCGTGCTACTTACTTACTGGGAGAAGCTGGATAGGGTCAACAAATGGAGGAAAAGAGACAGTCATGTTGAAAAAAGATCTACTACAGGTTACAGTACAGGATGGGGAATTGAATCTAGCCAGGCCAAGAGATGACGTCGTTGGCATTGATCTTTTTCTGGCAGGTAGGTCAACTTCCAAGGAATCACACAGGGAGGGATCATGCTGTCCTTCTTGTGACATTCTGTGGTTTCTGGTGGAACCATTTATTTTCATGCTCTCGCATTTGGTAAAATACTATCATTACCCGGTTCGAACTACTAGTACTCTTTCTTCGTAGTTTCCGTCAGTAATACCAGAACCATTGCCACTACCAGACATGCTGAAAGAAAGTGGACTCCAAGATGCGTCCCCAAACAAAACCCGGCGCCAAATGTCAGAAAGATTTTCGTAGTGTCTCTCATACTTTCTTAGTTTTGCAATAGCTAGTAGTTTATTTTTGCTGCTTGCTTTTCTTGTTCTGGGGGGAACTTATGATCGTTCAATCTAATTTTATTCGACGGCCAATGTTCCGAGGTGACATGATTGATCTTGGTCGGTCCCTTTTTGTCGCGGAAACGGGATTAATACCACGACTTACTAGGGATAGAGCTTCGATAAAGCAGAGGAAGTGTGAGACCTAGTGTAGCACTACCGTGTGGACCATGACCATGCATGATGAATGCCATGTTTGCCATCGGCGGCGAGATCTAGGTAGGTCTAGCTAGAGTTGAGTATCGGATATACACCGTCCAAACCTTGAAGGACCGCATCCCATTTGATTTTGTTCTACTGTAACAATGTCGGCGATAGATCTCATAGAGCCAACTGAGCCTGTGTCCCAGCAGTGGCTGGAGAAGCAGCTATCCGAAGCACAGGAGCAACTCGAAAAGCGAGTGAAAAAAATTGATGGAAACGACAAGAATGACTTTGACGACGATGATGATAGCTACGGCGCCGAAGAGCACGTGGGCACCCCCATGGACCAACTGCACGAATTGAACGACAAAGTAGAAGCCTTGGCCTTGGCACAGGAAGCCACCCAGTGGGCTCAATCGGCTCAGTCTGAAAATTCTGAAGAAGACATTTTTAAAGACGCTAAAAACGTGGTAGACTTGGCCAAGATTCTTTGTCGCCATGATAGTGACTCTTCCTTGTATCAAAACCTCTTTGAACGAGAATATCAACCACTGCATTCCTATGTCCGCGCCCACTTGGTTCTCCAGCTTCGGCATATTCTCTTGCAAGCCAAATATCCGTCGGCAGAAGGATGTGGCATTCTCCTAGAACAGGTAAATGCTGGTCCATGCCCCTTGACCCAGTGCTGTGAATGGCTGACACGCCTACAAGCCACCAACTTTCAGTTGATCCAGCATACACACAAAACCAGCGTTTCCGCGGGATCCTCTCCCTGGTCCATGGGAGAAACTTGTCTTGTGCTGGTGGAATTCTTTCGGCCGATTGTGGAACGTGTCAGATATCATTTTGTGGACAGCTCAAGTGGTCGGGTGACCTCGAACAAAATTGATCGCTTGCCCGAATGGCTCCTGACGTATTTACAGGAACATGTATTAGAAGGAAAATCTACAACCACCAGCAGCAGTAGCCCTTGGGAATTGCTTACATTAGGATGTGCACCCTATGTGACAGAAGAAATGCCGACGCTGTTCCTGAATGAATTAGTTGGAGTCGTCCAGTTTGTTTTGGGTTCCGAACGCAATTTCTTTCGAGATCCAAAAGTTTCCGGCCCTAATTCCAATCCTATGCTACTTTGCAATGGAATCGAAAAATTACTCGAATTTGATGACACTCTGCGTAATCTTTTGCCAATGGGACAGGCTGATCGGCTCTTGCGTTGTATGGACGTCTTTGTCGCCGGAGACGAAGAGCTGTTGTCTTGGTGGTTGGCGCGAGAAAAGGAAATGGTGTTTTCTACTTTGTTTGACAATTTGCAAGAAGAATTAGAACAGGCAGAGGCAGCCAAAAGTACCAAGTTTGCGGCGTTGGTCAAGACCCGCATCTCTCCCCGGGCAGAATTATTTTGTGCTCTGATACGTTCCGTCCAAGTCAAGGCGTCGGTCTTCTCCTTTTCGGGTCCCTATCTCAATGCTGTAGCAGTCCCTTTGTGCATGAAGTTCCTGGATGCAGTTCACGAATCAGCTACGGAGCTCCGCAAAGTCTTGGCCAGTCCAACCACGGCACTGGGTTCAGGGTCATCTATGCCCGCGTTGACTTATAATTTGGAAGACTGGATGGCTGTCATCAATGGAACACTATTGGCGGCAGCCATTTTGACACGAGAAAATCCTTGGGCTCAACAAAGTATGGCCCCAAGTGTCAACAGCAGTGTCAATGATCTCGCGCGTTTTGGGAGGTCGCTTGATCAGCTGCAAAATGTCTTGGTGGAAGAATTTGCCGCCACGTTTGTCGAAACGTTTCTCATGGAGCGTATGAAACTGGCAGGGTATTTGATGCGTACAGCTCATTTTCTCTCACATCCATTGAATGAGGAGGACGATGACGATATGCCTGGCACGGGAGGTCCCGATATTTCCCAGGATTTGAGACCGTGCTGGAACGCCCTTTCAATTTTTTTGAAGTTATGTAGCGAGTCCGATGAAGACGAAATGACGGAAGCAGAAGGTCGAAACTTTGCCATCCAATTTGCGCCTCGGGTGATGCGAGAAAAGGTCATGCCACGTCTTGCTGACAAGTTCCTGGAGGTGGCCCTTGACCTGCACGGTTTGACTCCAGACATACTTTTGGAAGGGGCTCAAATATTTGAGAGCGACGTGAATGAGATTTTCGATGGTTTCGCCAGCAGTCTACCGCAGGAACAAGACTCGGCAAGCTTTGCCATTGTGTTTCGCCTGCTAGATATTGCCCAACTAATGGCAATACCCACAAAGCAGTTGTGCGACCTACAATCGGCGCTTATGGGCTTGGTCGGCGGACCGATAGATGCGAGTCGTCCGTGGTTTCTCCATAGTGGGCGATTTACGGCCGATACAACTATTTACGAAGAAGCGGTCAGTATGCTTCGTGCAAAGGGGATGGAGCTTGAATTGGACGACGCATTGTCCATCTTGAATCGTCGCATTGATCTCAGGGAAACTAATTAATATGCCTAGACATGCAAACGCGCCGAGACTTCTAGCGCAATTCCTTTAGCTTGTTTACCTTCGATTTAATCATACAAACTAACGGAACCAAGCGTACAATAGAAGTGTATTGTTAGCTAAAAAATTTAAGAAGCCTTAAAGCCATCTACAAAATCGTCTCCTCCAGAAGAAATAACAATCTCTTCCTCATCTCCAAAGTCCAAGCTCAAATCAACTTCATCCTCCTCGTCTTCTACCATGATTCCGCTGTCCGTTCGAATGACCGGCCGGCCAGGAGCAATGTTCTTACTTTTGAAGTATCCCTCTAGTTGACGAGGGATTTCTTCCAAAGTCGCCTGTGTCAAACTGTGGCTAGAATTGGCATATTGATTGAATGGAACGAATTGAACAATGTCTCTCGGTCCTCCACCACCTGCATTGAGGTCGTCCAAAAACTGCATGGCTGAAAAGTCGGCGGTGCCAACCCCTACAATGACCACACTCATAGGGCTGTCACTAATTTTGCTCAGGCAGGCTGCGGTGGCATTGACATCCGAGACGGCTCCATCGGTTAGGATCAAAAGAATGGTATAGGATTGTGATCCCTTGGCCACTGCAGCATTGAAGGCCTGCGTTGCATGAGCAGCTGCGCCTTCCATGACTTCCGAAAAAACGGTTGGTTTGCTCATGATTAGACCCGTTTTGAAGGTTGCGTCGTATGCATCCAATACCCCTTGTAAGCCATGTGCCTCGGGACTGGTACCGCATTGAAAACAGTGTCGAACCACGCCATCATATTTCGCTCCAAAACCAAGCACTGGAATCTTCTGATCACTGTCATATTTCAACAGTGTGGATACAATGGCTGCCATTGCTTGCTCATATTGATTGCGAGAGTTTTTGTCAATATGATGGAGGGTTCCGGGCTTTCGTGGATCTCCGTTGCTGCCTGTAAAATCAATGGCAACAACCACATTCAATTCACAGCCACCCGAGATGTAGTCAATGAAGGAAGCACTGGCAAGAGCGGGCGCAACAGCTGGACGACCAGGAGCTGGCGCCGGGGCAGGAACACCCGAGACAGAAATGTTTTGCACCCCATCGGTGATTTGTTCCATGCCACTGACTTCTGCTTTTTGAATGATGATTGTCCCAGCTGGTTCGTGTCGCCACTGCAAAGCCATGCTTGTTTTGTTCTTTGCAGCATTCACAAGAGCATTGACGGTAGTTTCCATGTGCCCCATATCGACGTGCTTGCCGCTACTTTCGTAGTCGTAAACTGTAAATTTCAAGGGCGCATCCAACTTGCCACCACATAAAACGCTCAACTCCATAGTTTCCTGTTGCCATTCAGGGTTTAAATTGTTTTTTATTGTTTTGGACCGATAGACGTTGTCCCTTTTGTTGCAGTGATGGAGAATTATGTCAGATTGGTAAATCTAGCATGTACAAAATCGGCGAAACAAAACATATGATAATGTCAGCGACATGATGCAACGTTTGGGACCTACCATGTTGTACCTCCAGAACTTTCAACCTTCCTGGCAAGCTCAAAAAAGGGGTCACTCTTGCGCATGAAACCTTCCTGATTCTTCAATTTCACACCCTTGCATTTCAATGTCAAATTTCCAGAGCCTTCTGCCTTGCGAAGCATGACATACACCCTGCCCATCCGTCAAACGAAGTTGTTCTGGTGAGACATGAAGGTCATCCAAAATTCGCTGGGACAAAGAAATGTAAACTTACGTTCCGCCCTTTTTCAACTTTTTTGCTTTGGCATTGCCTTTGGCACCAAGAATTTCTGCAACATCAAATACGGCCGATCCCATGGAAATATTGTTGCCCTTCTTGACCTGCCAATAATGAAGCATGCAAACATTTATAAATGAATGTTAGTACGTATATCATGCATGCATACAGTCTTGCTAGGCCGCCTAGATTTTCTTTACCTCATCAAAGATATTAATCGCAATTTTCGTAGTCGTGCCCAAGGAATATTCGAGAACAAAGACCTTGACCCAGTTGGGCGATAACGAATTGTCAATTCTATCGAGCGAGAACGAAACACAAAAAGAGGAATCATGGGTGAGTTTCTCTAGCAATGATCTTTGATACACGATTCAAAAATCCAGGATGCCTGCATCTTACGTACGTTTCTGTCTTGCCCAAAACAGCTGGCATAGTCCCTGGCTTTGTGGAAAGCTGGGTTACCACAGCGAAAGGGTCGGACGTCCCTTTGAAGGCTCCTATACAAATGGTAGAGTAGATGCAATCATGAGTCGAGTCGAGTGAAGGAATTACAGGTTCCGTGAGAATGTGTATTATCATGCCCTGAAAAATGAAAAATTAATGGACGACATCCCAAACTAAAACTGGGCAAATTCTTACCCGCCACATTCTTTAGCTGAGAAGCATGAATTGAAAGCTCCAACTTCATGGTCTCGTTTGTCTTTGTTTCTCTGCTTATCTCTATCTATACTCAACTGTACTGAATTGTTGTCAACTCTAAAGAGATCGGACTATTGGGATGCTCGAGGAAGTCGTTGTGTTCGTTCTGGCAAGGGCAAACCACGACACAGCTTCTCAGGATCCGTTGGATCCATTGTTCATTGATTCAGCGAGATTCGCAAAGTAAAAGAGCGCACATCTGTTCGCAAGTTTTGAGATACTGCGCGTCTTTGTAAAAACTTCCTCTGTAGCACTCTTTGAAGATGCCCCAGTCATCAATACCGTACTACATGTAGTAGCTACTCTAGCTAGTACATGTAGTACTGTATGTATGTAAGGGCAACAACAAAACAGCCACCATAACCGAAGGACCTATGATGGCAACGTAATGGCATGAGAGCGTCAAGGGTTAACAATCGCTCATTCATTCGCCAAGCTTGCCGTTTCAATTGACTACTTGCGTTGGGATAGCAAGAGATTCGTCTAGTAAGGTAGCTAGCTAGGTCTAGCTGCCTAGAAAAGAAGAAGGACGTCTCGTGATTGATTCATCCGAAGTCCGAATCATTTATTAGAAAAAACGAAGGAACAATGTCCAACAAAGCCAACAATAACACCAACAATGGGATGAATAATAATGCCCAACAGCAGCAGAACTATCAGAGCATGATGCAGCAGCAGTTTTTGCAGCAGCAATTTCCAGCTGGTTCTGCTCAGCAGCAACAGCAGAGAATGCTTCAAATGCAGATTCAACAACTCCAGCAGCAGCAACAACAACAAGCCGCCAATGCGATTCACCATCCTCACGGAACCCGTAGAGCAGCAGCAGCTGCTGCCGCTGCTGCAGCGTCGGCGCCACTTGCCCCGGCTCCTGCTTCATTGGCGAAACCGCCCTCGATGGCGTCGGCACCCTCCAGCTCGCTGGCAAAACTGCCAACACAAACAGCACCAACTCCTTCTTCTTCTGCTTCGACTACCAAAAATACCAAAATAAAATCATCACCCTCGAAGTCATCTTCGTCCAATCACGCACGAGGAGCCTCCATGTCCAGCACTGCATCATCCACTATTAGCAAGAATCATCATCCTACAGCAGCAGCAACAACAACGTCATCCTCGACACAACCGGCACCTTTGACCAAGGCAAACTCAACAGCATCGTCCGCGTCGAACATTGCCACCATTGCCAACAATGCGGGAGTAGCACCTACCACGGAACAAATGACACATCAATTGCTGGCGGCGTGTGATTGGAAGGACAAGACCATTTGGGTGGCACGGCAATTATTGGGAGGGAATGCGACCAATGGATTTTTACGATCCACAGCCAGTGTCCAACGCATCAAACGACAACGGGCACGACAAACGGCACAATCCAAAGCCAAAGCAAGTCAAGGAGGTCCTGGTGAGACCAATAATAATGCGAGTAGTAGTAATAGTAGAGATCAAAACAGCAAGGGCGCCCCAACTACGGGAGCAGCGGGAGCAGCCAATACCAAGGATGCTGGTAAGGATGCCAACAACGCCAAGGGCGATGGCAAAGACACCAAGGATGGTAAGGATGCCAAAAATGCAGACAACAAGAAACGAGATACACCTGACCAAGAAGCGGAAGAAATTCTTAAAAAAGAAATTATGAATCCAAGGACTGCCAAAAAGTTAAAAGCTGAATTGCAGGAAGGACTGAAATTTTGTGTCACCTTGCAAAATGCCATTCGAAGTATCATTATGGATATGGATCCAAGTATTGCCAAGTATTGCCCATTGCCCTTGCAGCAGGGAGGAGAAATACCCATACCACAATCACAGGGAAAACAACCCATGATGGTGGCCGCCCTACCTACCGCAGCGCCGGTCACGTCCAAGCCGCCAGCTGCGGCGGCTCCGGCTGTGACCAGCAGCGCCCCCGCCGCCGCAGCCAGCAAACCGATGGTCAAGGCGCCGGCACCCGCGGCCCAGCCTCCACCCAATCCTCCAGAACCAAAACAGAAGCAAAAAAAGAAGAAAACTTTAGAACAAAGCCAATCACCGGATGCAGCGACCTCTTCCAACAAGAAAAAGGAAAAGGATACAACAACACAACCATCTACAACACAAGCTTCTCCAGGAGGACCAGAAGGTTCCACACTGCGTAGAAACCGCAAAAAGAAGTTGCCCCCCAATGCAGAACCTGCCATCGCCTTGGCGGAATTCGATCCGTCGGGAAAACGGCTTGTATCTAAAAAAGAGCACATCTTTCGCGTCTTTGAAGCCATTCGGTTCCGGGGTCTCAAGGAGGGTGATTTTGTGGCAGCGCGAGTGTCCAGTAGGGATTTATGGATTCTAGCACTCGTTCAAAAGAATTATCCCGGATTTAGCATGACGCCGAATGACTTTCTGAAGCTTTCGGAGAAACAACGCGATGCCTATTTTCGAGAAAAGGTCGCCATTAAAGACGTAGAGGATAAGGACGGTGGTATACAAATGGTGCCGCGAAGTCTTATTTTGCCGCTCCCTAGGACATTTTCGGAAGCAGCGGAATGGTGTCATCGGTACGTTTTGAATTACGCAGGTGCCCACTAACTTTGTGTTTGAAGGGACGTGCCATAGGATTCAAAAACCGAAAGGAAACTCACAGTATATTTTGTTGTGGCTCTCCTCTACAGTTCCAAGAAGGGGTCTCGCGTGTACGCAATGTATCCGCACACAACTTCCCTGTATTCAGCTACTGTAATTGACAGCACCACATACTGCAGGAAAGATGACGACATCGTCGTTGTAGAGTTTGATGGAGAAGAAGCGGGTAAGAAATTTTGGGGAGCGCGTGAACGTTTCGCCAGCCGATCTTGAACAACTTCACAGGTGAAGAGTCACTCACCCTTTTGCCTATCACCATGCCATACTACGTACTGTAGATGCGTCCGGCCAGTTACCGAAATATCATATCCCAGCTAGGTTTGTGACTCTCATTCCAAGAGAGTTCCCAGCAGCACAAGCCGGCAGTAAGAAGCGAAAATCTGTGACTGCGGCCCAAGCGCCAGCCGCTGCAATCGATACACCGTCCAGTGTGAAGAGTATTAAATCGATCAATTCGTTTGGATTGCAAGACGATGCGCTTGGGGGGATGGTCAATGACATGGGACTGGATGACTTACAGATGTCAACCGACAGCCTGGAAGACTTTGGCTTTGATTTTGACGGGTTGTAATAATAACTTTCTTCCACTTGCTACGCTAATGTTTTATGTGACAAAGAAAGGAATTCAATTACTGCAAAATTGAATTTAAACTAGGTATTATCATTGTTTTTGTGTTTGTATTGTTTTTGTACATAAATATGACTCTCTGCAAGGGTCTAGCCAGCGTCTATGATTCTATGTGCTGCGTTGCATTTTCAAACAGAGATATCACGATCGTGATGGTTTTCTTTGTGGACTTCTAGGCCACCGCGGGGCAGCTTGTTGCTTTCCCCGCGTTTTTTGGGTGCGTACATTTGAGTACCATTCCGGTGGAAGATCGGCCAATGTGACACGCGCCTTTTCCCCTTTGCGACGAGATGGGTTTCTTTCGACTAAATCGACAACAAGTTCGTGAAATAGATCTGGAGCTGCTGCCCGCAGCTGCGTCAGAACCATTTCCCCCACTTGACCGTCTTTGCAACATTGATGGAAAACTTCCTTGATAACAGCCCGGCGGAGCTCTTCGTCGTCAACCAGATTGGCACACGCTTTAAAGAAGGTGCCATATGTAATTTGATTTGGATGTCCATAGCGTGATGCTATTAGTTCTTCCAAAGTGAAGATTGCTGTGTCAAGGGCTTTGCGACGAGTCCTTTCATCTGGAACCGCAGGGAAGGCGCAACTTTTCAAGACTGCAGTGTAAGTGACTTCATTGGGCCTTGCTTCTTTGTTGACGCCAGCCTGGTAGAGCTTGTCCATGCGCCTCAAGATTCGGAGTGCACGTTGCGCTTTTGCTTCATTTTTACTTTTCGAAATTGCATTTATGACCTGTTTAAAAAGGATATGAGTGGGCATAAAGTCAGCTGGAGATAACACACGCTAAGCCCGATTCTTCTCTTGCAGTCTGACGAATAATATTGCTAGCCCCACTCCCACTTGCTTCCACTTACGGTATTGTAAGTCAAGTCATTCGGTTTGACAAGCCCGTTGTCTAACATTTGGTTGAGAATTCTTTCGGCCTTCAAACCACAGCATCTAGTGCCGCTGAGAGCCCAGGCGTTAAGTAAGCAATTGAATGTGACAAGATTGGGAGCCATGTATTCGTCCTTGTATTTTTCTCGCAGCTCTTCCATTTCTCGGAGCATTGCTTCAGCCTTGCGAGCGCCTAGTGTACCTTGCCCACTTCTAGCCCAGCAGTGGATAACCTGTTGGTGATTATGTTTTGCAAAGAAGAAGAAAAATGCTTCATGGTGAGAGCTGCCATTATTGACATTTTTCAACAAAGAAACAAAATTACTTACGGCATTATACACATTCCGGTTCGGTTTCAAGTTGGCTTCGTTATGAACAAAATATCGTTCTTTCATGTAACCAAGCAGTCGTTCTGCTTTGACAGCGGCCCCAGGATCACCACTTCTCGCGTGCGCTTGAATGACACTGGTGTATCCCATGGCATCCGGCTTGGCATTGGGATGGATTCCTGTGCGGTAGGCCTTTTCCATGTAGTTTAGCAATTCTTCCGCCATTTTCGCTGCTCCATTCATGGGCGACCGTGACAAAGCCGCCAACACTTGATTGAAGGAAAACGTATCGGGTTCCACACCGGCGCGCTTGTCGTTGTTGGCAACCTTGGCCAGCTTTCTCAAAACATGAGCCGCTCGCATGGCAGCATCGGTAGAAGGTGATTTCGACCAAGCTTCAATGACAAGATTGTAACTAAAAAGGTTGGGGGCAAAGCCAACGTCTCCTCGTTCGTAGAGATCCTCCATCTTTTGTAACAGCGCATCTGCGCGTTGGGCCATACCAGGTTTTTTCGCTTGAAGGGAAAGAGCATGCAGATGCGTATTGTAGGCAATAAGATCCGGACGAATTTGTGGATCCTCTGCGAGTTCCATTTCTCGCAACAATTCTCCCGTACGATTAGAAGCACCAGGGCTCCTGGATTTGACCCATGCCGACATGACGGCATTCAGGACGACCGTGTTGGGTTCTAATTTGGGGTCGTTTTCGATTTGGCGCAAGAGTTCTTCGGCGCGTTGTACCGCATGAGCTCTCATACCACTTTGGGCCCACGCCGAAATTACCGACGCATACGTGACAATATCCTTGGGTGCTTGCATTTCTTCTAGAATTCGGTCCGCATGTTCCGCCGCTTCTCGCCCTCTCTTTCCGTGTGCCCAGGCCTTGATGGCCAGATTGTAGCAATAGGTATCGGGAGTAATCCCGGCTGTAATATTCATGTGCCTCAAAAATCCTTCGGCGAGCGCCCCGGCATTTTCAGTATATGGCTGCTGTTGTTGTCGTCGTTGTTGCTCTTTGGGGTGAGGACGCGGACTCGGCCGAAATCGGTGCAGTTGAGTATACGCATGCAAGACGGTTGTATAATCGGTCCTGCTTGGTTTGGCCAATGGATTCTTGCCCGAACGATGCAAATATTCCATAAACGCCAACAATCGTCGCGCAATGGTAGGTCCCTCGGTTTTGCATACAGCATGCAAGACCAGGTTAAAGGATTCTTCGTTGGGCATCAACAATTGTGCATGTTGTAGCAGATCATCATCGTCATCATCATCATCCTCTGCTTCTACAACTGCTTCCTGCATTTGTGCTTCATAGGTTTCTTGTAAGAGAACCAGAATCTCACGGGCTCGTTGAGATGCCACAGTGGGTGGACGACTACGATTGTTCTTTTGAAACAAGGCCGCACACGCCCAAGCATCCAGCAATCGATTGTACATGTCAATATCCACCACAACTTCATCATTGCTTCCGGCTCTTTGTTCTTCGTACAATCGCTTCAAAATGGCTTCCATCCGTAACGGGGCGTCCGCATCCGTCTTTATAAAGGCAGACCAACCATACAACATGGATACCAATTCGTGCCATTTGCCCTTGACCAACGATCCTGGAGGCGTATTTATAAGAGAGTCTGTAGTTCGAGTCAACAATTGTCGTTTTAGATTTCGTTTCTTTTTATATTCTGCTTGATTATACCATTCTGTTTCCTTTGTAGTAGTATTCAACAAATTCTGATGGGAGGAACTCTTCGTTGGTTGTCGTTCTTGTCCAGATATGGATTCTGCTGCGTGTTGATTGCTCTTGCCGTTGACTCTGTCATGATTGTTTCGTTCATCATCACATGCTTCTTGGTCTTCCTCCAGAGTTGCCATTGCGAGAGTGCCTCTTCTTCTTGATGCTGCAATGTCCGCCCATGTCTTCTTTTGTTTCTGCATCTTGCTATTTGAAAAACTTGGCAGCATTAGCGGCATGATTCTTGCAGGAAGTGCCACCTGTTGAAAGCCGTGAACACCCGTGGTGCTGCCACCCATTGCAAGCAGACAGGCTAACAGCCACGATGAAGTTGGAAGTCCCATGGTCAATTATTATTTTTGATATGAGTGTAAATAATTGTCAAAGACAAAATGGTGTCTTCTCAGCCTC
>Ga0163144_10021549_pt1 | contig 12804 bp, 5 predicted proteins | sample OliLak19BULKMAT1_FD_123175 | JGI IMG/M metagenome (GOLD analysis project Ga0163144, IMG submission 123175) | Freshwater microbial mat bacterial communities from Lake Vanda, McMurdo Dry Valleys, Antarctica - Oligotrophic Lake LV.19.BULKMAT1 | ecosystem: Environmental > Aquatic > Freshwater > Lake...
AATCTCAACGAAACGAGTAAAAGGATACTGTAGCCATTACTACTTAACTAATAATCTTTCTATTAAAGAAGTTACGTATCGTGATTCACTAAATTATAAATACAGCTTTTTTGACCGTATAAAGATTAATCACTTTTTTACGGATAGAAACTGGGATATGGTTAAATATCGTAATCTTCATAGATACGTTAGAATTATGCCTTCTAAGTACATCAGCGAACGATGGGAAGATCAAGCTAATCCACGTACAAGGTTTTCACGTAGAGAGAATAGAAATACTTTATCAGAAAAGTTAGTTAAAGTCATGCTTCGTGATATGTTTGAAGATATGTTTTCTAACAACAATAGAGTTGTATTTCCGTGTTTATGGAAAGGTCAAGTTTTTGGATGGTATAAGATAGGTTTTTTCAATGAGTGGAAGCCCAACGAGTTTAGAAATCGGTCTATCTTTGCTATCGTTCCACACGAAAGAGAAGTAATAGGTAAATGGTATCCAGTTATAAGCTGTCCATTAAGTACTTGGCGTTACATTGAAAGTAAATGTAAACTAAATAAACACAAACATGAAGATATTGACGTACAAGAACGTATTGCAGCGCATCTCAGACTTAACAGACTTGGTCGACATATCCACGCATCAACCTAGACTTAAACGTTTAATTTATAAAGCAGCTATAGATTCTAAAGCAGCGTCAGCACTAATTACTAAAACTGGTGTTCCTTTACAAGTAATAAATGGTTTAGCAGAAAAGCCGTGTGATCTTATACGATTGCTTCGTGTTCATTCTTCTTTTTCTCCAACTGATACAGGTGCTAGACTAGGTGAACCCATGGAGCCGACTAGATTACACAAAAAAGGATATGACCATGATGCTACATACATAAAGCCTATAAGCACTAGGAACGGATTTATTACTATTGATTACTATGCTATTCCATTTATTGATATTACTGATGAGGATGGTAATGTATGTCAAGAACTATCAATAAGCCATGAGCAGCTTGATTATTGTGCTTATGAAGCTATCAGCATCATACTACGCGATGAATGGGCTAGGAACAAGATAAATGCTAACGTTTATCTTGTTTTTGAAGAAAAAGCAACTGATTGTTTTTACGTAGCAAAAGGTTCAATGCGAAACTTTACTATTGATCAGATGGAGTCTACTACATGGATGCTTCGTAACGCTCAGTTTTTTAATACTAAATAGATGCCACAGCCAACAGTAAATAGATTTTTTAAAGGCTTGAACTCTGATATGAGTCTTACTGATAGGTCACAAGATATGTTTCTTGATGGCCATAACATACGACTTGCTAGAAGAGAAGAAGGAACGCTATGGGCTACTAACATACGTGGTAATGAAGAGACCTTTTCTCTTTCTGATGGGTTCATTCCTATAGGTAGCAAAGAGTTTGATGGGTATTTATTTATATTATCGGTAAATGGGGCTACTGGCATTTCAGAGATTGGAAGCTACCCTGCTCCTGCTATTACTGGAGGTATCAATAGAGCATACCGACCATTGCAAAACTATACTACTTCAAACTATGTATCTCAGATAGGCGACGACTGCTTGCTTCCTGATGTTACGGATCTTGGAAACTTTACAACACCACATTTAAATTTCCAATGTGATAAACCTGCAAGAGTAGAAATAAGACTTGACTATGATGGGTCAGTTAATATATACTGGACTGATGACTTCAATCCTTGGCGAGTAGTAAATTCAGGCTTTGTTTTATCAACTGGCATAGCCAACCGACGGTATATAACTCAAGATATGGTAATATCAGGTTTTATCAATGGTATCAATGAAAGTGATAAACATCCGATAGTTAATATGATAAATACCATGCAAGGAGGTTCTTTGCGCGTGGGAAACTATTTCTTTTTTGTTAGATACACTGACTTAAACTTTTTATCTACATCATTCATAGGTCAAAGTGGCCCCGTTCCAGTATTCAATACTACTGGTCTTTCATCATCTACAACTTTTGGTGGAGAGCCTCAAGGAGTAACGGACAAAGCAGTTGATTTACTAATATCTAACTTAGATACAAGTATAGGATTCATTGAGATTGGTTTTCTAAGAGCTTACGGCAATGAACTTTTTGAAGCTTTCATTATTGACAAACGGTATAGTATCAATGGTAATACATTTAGACAGGTTCGTATAACTGGTAATGAGCCGCTTATACCTATAAGTGTAGGAGACCTTTTAGCTTACAAGCCGTCGGATGCTATATATTGTAAAGATATGGCACAGGAGCTAAAGCAATTATTTATAGCTAACACTCGTGGGATTGCACTTGATCATCCAGACTTACGTCGATTTATGTGTAGTCTTACGCTTGACGAGAGAACAGTAAATAATGGACCTGCTGATGCTATTAAAAATGATAGCACTGATAATCCTTATTCTAAAGATTCTAATGATACTGAAGAACGTGTAGGATACTTTTCTGGTGAAACATACATCTTTGCTTGTGTTCCTGTATTTAAAGGTGGATTTATGGGAATGCCTTATCCTATGACAGGTGTTGATAATTACAATAGTCTTGCTGCTAACGTAAATAAAAGTGGAATTTACCGATTTAAACGTAGTCATGAAGAAAAGTTTTGGGATGGTACTAATACATTTATAAAGAATATATCGGTAAATAATACAGCAGCGCAGTCAATATATACAACATCTCAATGGTTACAAGATAATCTTATCGGTGTGTATATTGCAAGAGGTGAACGGAACAAGATACTACTATATCAAGGTCTTAGTCTTCGTACCTATAATGGTAATATGAATCCATATCAAGGTACAAGTAAAACAACGCCTAACGTATCATTAAATACGTATGAGATTAACGGTAATATTGTAACATCTTCTGGTGGTGCCATTCAGAATGGTGCTGATGACTGGTTTGCTAAAGATTCTATACCTTTGTTTGAGCCTGCGACGTATCATTTGATGGCGCGGATAGATACACTTCCTCCTTTAGGTATAAACTTTAGAAGTCGTTACTTTGGTTATTCTCATCCATACGATTATACTAAGCGAAATGACTTTACTGATCTTCAAAGACTATCAGTTTTTTCTGTTGACTATTACATTGATAAAATAAGTGTTCCTGATACAGCTTACGTCCAGATGGTTGGCACTACTAACTACTATAATGACTGGGAACGTGAATCTACAAGCAACAATACAATTCCTATAAATAACACTAATGCTATTGCAGGATGGAGAACAACACCTACCGATACGGGGCCATCAGAAGTTTTTGATGTTACTTCAAAAATATCTATTCCTTTATTTAATAGAGGCAACGTTCAGACTTTTGTAGGTTATAATCAGCTTAATATTACTTACACACGTGATGGATTTAGTTCTGAAGCTTTTGATATTGTAGGTTGGAGCGCTATTCCTTTTAATGGATTTACAGGAAGATACGATGAAGGTCGTAAAGCAATAGAAAATGGGTTATACTATTATGAAGAAACAGCTGTGATAGCAGGTGCTAAGCAATGGAGTATTTCTTTACCAGTATCGACACCTGACTACATAGGATTATTAACAGCGCCTTCGTATGTTCCTACTTTTAATGCTGTTACTGGAGATTTTGACCATTACGTAGATAAATGGGACAGAGCTATAGTAAACGTATGTACTACTAATCCTGATTCTATTGACTATCTTGACTTGTATGATTTCAAAAACACTAACTTTTTTGCTATCGGAAACTTTCAACCTATAGCTGATTTCATGTCTATTCCTCAGCATAATTACTATCGGGGAGATTGTATTATTGCTAGAAGTTACTTGAAGATATTTAATGGAAGCGTAGAGAATATATCTACTTCTTTTTTTGATATATTATCAGGTGTTGACGGTGCAGGTCTATTGATATATGGCGGTAATAACTTTGACGAAGCTATTGAAGACTTTAAACGTGGTTACGGTTATTGGATAAGCATTGTTACGGAACAGATGTACAATTCAAACTACAGACATGAGCTAGGAAGAAATAAATTCTATCCTAAGACTAATGTTTTAAATCCGGGTAAAGACTTTTCATGGATATATGATAGTCCAGAATCATACTTTTATAACAAAGGCTACAGAGAATATTTAGGTGCTAGGTCTTGGGTTGGTATAGACTTACTACAGCCTATAAGTAATAATATGTTTCCGACTCGGATAAGACCTAGTTTACCTCATATCTTTGGAGCTGTCCGTGATGGGTACCGACAGTTTATACCTGCTGATGCTAAAGACTTTGATTATGCAGCAGGAGCTATACAAGCTATATGCACTATGTATGGTTCACTATACTCATTTCAAAACAGAGCTATCAATCTACATCCTTTGCAGGAACGTGTAACGCAGCAAGTAACAGAAGGTAGCACAGCTATACTTGGGTCTTCGCAAGGTCTTACTGATTTTAGACAAGTAATAAAAGAAGGATACGGAACACAACATAGGTTTTCAGTTATCAAAGCTGGTAGTGCATTATACTGTATTGATTTCAATAAAAGATCTATATTGCGTATTACTGGTAGTTCAGTTGAAAACTTAGATATTGTCAAAGGTGTACAAACATGGTTTAGGAAGATAGTATCTATTTATTCTACAGGATTTAGTGATATAATGGAACAGCTACCTAATGCTTTTCCATGTGGTCTAGGTATCTTTGGGGCTTATAACAGAAAGTATAAAGATATAGTATGGACATTAAGACTAGGTAATGAAGATAAAACAATAGTTTTTTCTGAAGAAGTGGATGCTTTCTTAGGAACTCACGGATATAAGCCTATCGGGTATGGAATGGTTGAAGAAGACTTTTATTGTTTTGATGGTAGCAAAGCATACTTACAAGATGTATCAGATAAATACCAAACTTTTTTTGGTGTTCTTGATAACTGGAAATTGCGATGGGCTACTAATGAAGGCGCGGAGATGACCAAGCACTGGGATAATATCATAATATCAAGTAATAATAGAATATTCAAACTTATTAAATACGAAACACAGCATCAGACAGCTGAACAGAATCCTTTTATTCCTCTTGTGCAGTTTTGGTACGCGCCTACATATCGAGAAAATGAATGGCGGTTACCAGTACGAAGAGCTGACAATGTAAAAGAACCTGAGTTGAGCATTTATGACGACTTTAGCATTGATAAAACTCCTCTTCGTGGGAGATACTTAATAACAGAAATACACTACCAAGCTGATAAAGAGCTATGGGTACGTGAAGTTATCACTTTTCATAATAATAGCTTTGTATGAATCCACCTCCTTTTGTAACTAATCCCGATGGTCGCACAGGTTATAATAACCCTGATGGTACTTTTGTAGAACTATCAAGAGCTGACTATGACAAGATGATTTCGTCAGCACAGCAAAGCGGAACTAATCCGTTGCCTTTTGACCCTAAAGGTTTTGATAAAGATGCTATGCGTACATCGCCTTTTAATCCTAACGATTACAATCAAGATGCTTTACGCACACTACCTTTAGCTCCTAAAGGTTACGATATAAAAAGCGATATACGTACACTACCTTTTGATCCTAAAGGGAACGGCTATGGTAATTCTATACCTTCTTTCATTCCTGCACCTTTGCCGACATCGACAGACCCGATTGAGATGCAGACATTGAAAGCACAACAGATACCGCAGAATAATAACTGGATGAATAACATCACTATACCACAGTTCCAATCTGGACAACCACAGATGCCATTACAAAAACCACAGCTTGCTATTCCACAATCACAGAATATACCTTTGGCTGGTAATAACAATGGTGTTATTGAAGGGATTAAATCTAATCTTAATAATGCAACTATTGAAGCTCCAGTTGATGATGGTACTGGAACAGGTAGTGGCGGAGCTAAGAATGCACTTATGGGGATGGGTGCCAATGCGATTACTGGTTTAGCGCAAACTATTGCTCCTGATACTTACGATCAAAGAGTTGGGATGAGTAAGCCTGGTCTTGGTCAGTTTGGCAATTTACAGTTTACAAGCATGGGAGCTTCACTAGGTCCTGCTGGAGCTGCTGTAGGACTTGGTGTTGATGCTGTAAAGAATACCATAGGTTACTTTAAAAACAAACAAGCATATAATACAGCTACAAACAAAGCTGATGCAATGGACTGGAGGAATAAGATGCTTAGCAATCAACAGCCTGACTATACAGGGCTTGCTAGAGAAGGTATTGAAGTTGCAGAACTTGTACCAGTAGAGCTTGAAAAAAGTGAAACGGTGATACAGCCTGAATCTAATGGTTCTTACAAAACTTTATTTAGAACATCCGATGATGGGCCTACACATGAACAAGGTGGAATAAAACTTAACTTGCCAGTAGATGCGCTTGTATTTCCAAAGAAGTACGATAACAAGTTAAATAAAGCACTTGAAAAAGGTAATAATGAAGATAACTGGAATGAACTTGAAAAGATAAAAGACTTAATGCTTAGCAATGCGTCGAAAGCATATAAAGCAGGTAAACCATATTCATCAGGAGGTAAACAATAACACTATGAAAAACAAAACATGTGGATGTAAAAGCATGCGCTCAGGCGGCAAGTGTATGAAATGTGGCGGTACTGCTACTTATAGATTAGGTGGAGTCATACAGTATTTTACTGATGGTGGTAAAATATCTAATACTAAACCAGGAAGTGCTGGAGCAGGTGCTGGCGGTGGTGGTGGAAGATTAGATGCAGCTGGAGCAGGCGGCGGTCTTGGAGAAAGAGATAATGCTTTAAGAATGAAGCTGGACAGAATAAAGTCTGCTAACACTAAAGATGATATAATTAAACTAGGTAAAGAACTAGGAATGGAGGAAGAAGAACAATCTCCAGTAATGAGAGCACTACAGTACAAAACTTCTATCTTACATTCAGATATAGCATCCGCGACAAACGATGGGAAACCAAACAGCGGAAATAATAGTTCTGAAAAGATTATAGCTGGTATAAAAAACAGTGTAAAAGGTGATGACAAAAGTATGTTAAGCTATGTTCTTGGTGAATCCCCCGACTATAGTTATTCTAATCCTAGCAATAGTTTAGGTAGTGGTGCAGGTAGTAGTGGGGGTGCAAGTAGTAGTGAAGATAAATCATTACCCAACTGGGGTCGCGCAAAAACACAACAAGAAATACTTAATAAACTTATTAAAGAAGATAAAAGTATTGAAAAGTCTGGAGCTTTGGTAGAAGACGACATCATAGGGCCTAAAACAATTGAAGCAATGCGTAAGTATGAAGCTAATGGTTCTTACAAAAGACCTGTGCTTTTTAGTGATGAAAACTTGGCGCAGTATAAAAAGAATGTTGAAGGTATGAATAAAACTAAAGATACAGAAAAGAAATCTACTTTAGTTAATCCTACTAGTGTTACCCAACAACAAGTAGCTAAGACTCCAGTTACTAAAGTTACTAAAGATAGCAATGCAGATAAAGCTAAGACTCCAGTTACTACAGATAGCAATGAATATATATTTGATGATAGTTATGAACTAGAGTACCTGAGATTAAAAGAAAAAACTGATGATGCTATATATGCGCAGCAGATTTCTCCTAATCTTATGTCTGGTGTCAGATTAGATCATGCTAAGAATAAAGAGTATGAGCATATGAAATCTGAACCAAAAAGGTTTCCAGATGCTAAAAAGGAAATTGCCCAAGATCGAGTAGATGATGTTATGCTGTATTATGCTAAAAAGGAAGCTGAAGCTAAAGCTGAAGCTAAGACTCCAGTTACTAAAGCTTCTAGAGCTCAAGCTAAAGCTCTAGAAGCTAAAGCTCTAGAAGCTAAAGCTAATACTCCAGTTAATAAAGCTATAGAAGCTATAACTTTAGCTCTAGAAGGTAAAGACAAAGCTAAGCCTCCAGTTACTAAAGGTTCTAAAAACAGTAATTTATTAGAAGTATTTAATCCTATCGGTCGAGGAATGAAAAGCATACTTAGCGGCTTTGGTGAAGGAGCTGAGTATGCTTTTAACACAGTTAATAACTTTGCACAAAACCTTTCAAAGCCAGCTAACTATAACGCTCCTAAAGAAGGTTCAATGAGTCCTTCATTTAAAGAATCGACAAAGCCACAAGGAACAGATAAACAACAACGTTCTGCAAGTTTATACCAAGACAAGCTCAATAGTTTTCGTGAACGTGGAATGAACGACCTTACTATAGAAGAAAAGAATTTAGCTAAAGATTTAAGTGAATATACCAAAGGTCAGCCTGAAACAGCAGCGATGAAGAAATGGCTTAATGATTATGAAAAAGATTAGTGTAAAGAATAATATTGTTTCATCATTATAAACGACAAAGAATACATGTTTAATCCATATCCTACTTTAAAACAACGCAAGTATGAGACAGTAAACGGTAAGCTCACAGAACTTATTGATGATGATAATAATATGTCAGTGGCTCAACAGAACCAAGGGCAGATTATGATGACTCCTGAACAGTATGAAATGGCGCAAAAGCATTTAACTATGCCTTCTGTTGCTTTACCTTATGATGTACCTGTACAAACAGAACGCATTACTGGTAGAGGTACATCGCCTAATCCTTTTCAAGGAGCAGGAATAGCACCATCATTACCTTTTACACAAGGTGAAGGTATAGAAACAAGAGTTAATCCATTGCAAAAAGGATCAATTCCTAGTCCTGAGTTTCTAATACGTGAACCACAAGCATTACCTAATATTACTGAAGGCATAAAAGAACCAGTTGTAAAACCTGATTACAGTGGCATGTTCCCTACTTATGTTCCTAAACCCGAACTAGATCCTAATCCTGCTTTCGGAATACCAAAAACGGAATTTAATGTAGGCAGTACTATGATAGATTTCACTAAGCCTAGAATAAATAATAATCCTATTTCAGGTACTACTATTGTTGATAATACTACTGGTATTGCTAAACCTGTTTTAACGCCACCAGATCCTATAGATTCATCAGATGTTTTAAAAACTGATTCTTTTGGAAGACCTATTATTTCATCATCTACAGGTAAACCTGATTCATCTTTAGCAGAACCAGTAGTAAATAAAGCTGTTCCTAAACCTGATTCATCTATATTTACACTGCCTACTCCTAAAACTAAAAGCACTACAACACCATTACCAGGAGAAGAAACTACTACTACTACTACTACTAAAGATGAAAAAGGTAATAACATAGCTAACATGTATTATGCTGGGAAAGCTATCCTTGATGGAGGTGCCTTATTTAATAATATGGTACAAGCACCACCACCGACAATGCAGCTTGCTACACCTAAGTATGAGCGTATGAGACTTGACCGTACACCTTTTGAGAATGCTAGAACTGATGTTAGAGAAGCACAAGTATCAGCTAACAGAGGTATGCGCGAAGGAATGTCACAAGCATCAGATCTTATGCGTGGTCTTTCGGCCGTAACTGCTGGTACTGGAGAACAGATGGCAGGCATTGGCACACAAGAAGCAGGAGCAGCATTACAAGTAGAACAGCAGAATCAACAGATAGCGATGCAAGAATCTAATGCTCAGAACCAGATTATAAACCAAGAATCGCAAGTAAATTATCAGATTCAACAAGCTGCACAAGCTAGAAAAGATGAACTTATATCCACACAGCTTGGTCGCATTGGTGATACTGCTGGAGCTTATGCTAAGTACGATGCCATGAAAGAGATAAGTAAAAGACAAGAAGATGCAAACAAAGAAGATGTTCTTGCTAGCAATGAAATACAATCAGCTATGTTTGAATGGCAGATGTCACAGAATGAACTAACTTCAGATGAATATACTAATGCTGAACTATCAGACTACAAACAAAAGATGTCAGAATCAGCAAAAGAACTTTACGGTAGTGAAAAGTATAAAGACTTACGAACTGTTTATGGAAACAATGCACCAAGCATGACAACATATACAGACAAAGCTTTAGATAAAGATTTTATGGGTAGATATAGCATGGAGTCGGAAGCTAGTAAAAACTTTGAAAGGATGTACCCTGGTGGTGCAGCACCTGATCCTACAAAGTATACTGATACCAAGCAATACGAAAAAGCACAAGAAACGTATCAAAAAGTAAAAGAGTCTTATGATGCTTACGTCAACAATAGCGATTATAGAACTTTTGAAATGGAACATAGCTACTGGTCAGAAGCTAGTAAAGGTCTTGATAGAGGATTGCACAAAACAGAGTTTGCAGACCAGTATGTTAAAAGCAAAGGATTAACTACTACTGAAGGACTTTCAAAAAGGCTGAAAGCAATTATGGACCGCTCTCGACAAAATTTAGAACGTTAAAACAAAAGAAATACTTTTTTATCTTAGCAGGCTTACTTATCTTTGGTGAGTAAGCCTTCAATAATATATAATATGGCACAATTTCCTAAGTTTGTTACTACTGGTCCTACTATTGACATACCTGTGATGCCTGTGATGCGTCAAGGATTTAATCTGATGCCTTTGATTGATTCTCTTCAAAAGCAGCAAGCTATGCGTCCAGCAAAAAGTGCGGCATCGTCAGGTAAAGGAACGGATAAAGATCCTGAAATAGTAGGCACTATTGGACAAGTATCACAATGGCAACGGAATTATGACAAAGTAAATAATCAGATTGATGCACTCATGGCTTATTATGGCCCTGATGTAGCTGTTACAATGCCAGAATACCGTAAGCTAGTAACAGATAAAGAATACTTTGGAAGTCAAGAACTAAAAAACACCGCCAAAGTTAATAAGGAAAGAATAGACTCTTATGATGCACTTATTAAAGAAAAACAAGCATCAGGATTACTTAATTTAGGAATGCTAGGTCGTACAGGTAGAGCTATTTCTAATGGTGATTTATCTAGGATGCAGCAATATGCAGAAACTGATATGATGGGTTCTACTTCTGAGAATGCTCCTGAATGGATAAAGAACTTTGAATGGAGTCCGTATATGATTAGAGAAGAAGATGCTCTTGAAGAAATGAATAGCATCTTTGATCCTATAGGAACATCAGAAACAGGTTATAGCAAAGGCTGGGAAACTATAAAGGAAAAGCTTGATGGTAACATATATGGCATGTTACAAGAATACAATAAAGTCTTTGGCGAAAACAAAAGTAACTACAACGCTTTTGGAGAAGGGCCTAATAGTAATATTAAAGGTGACCAAGGACAACTAGGTGAAGCAAAACAAGAAGCTTGGAAAAGAGCTGCTCAGTTATTTAATACTGAAGATAAACTAACAGCTGGATTATTTCAAGGATTTCTACAAACGACAGTAGGTATTACTCCAGGTGCTGCTGCTGGTGATGTAGGGATAAAAGAAGGATTCATGAAAAGATCACCACAAAAAAGAACAAAAGAAGAAGAAGAAAGATTAGAGAAAGACCACAATGGGTATTATTTCAAAAGTGGTGATAGAAAAGGTGAACTTGATGCTGAACTTATGATGACTGATGCTAGAGATTATGCTGAAATAGTTGTACAAAAACACTTTGAAAAAAGAAAACTAGATAAAGCTGTTACAGGATCAGATCAAAACTTTACTTTTAATGTAATCAATGACGAAGCATATAAATCTATAGGTGCTTCTAAGAAAGTAGAAACGATGCTTCAAGCAGCAAGAGAATATCAAACATCAACAGCTACTACAGAAAACCAAGGCTTTACAGAAAAAAACTTGACAGATTTATCAGGACAAAACGATTATGAGTTAGGATTTATAACTGAACTTATTGAAAACCCTTCAGGTGTAGTATCTTCTCCATCTACTCTTGACGTAATGGGGTCAGCTACAGCATCGGGTAATTTATCACCATTTACGGTAAAGATCGGTAGCAATGGAGAAAAGATGTATGTTCCTGCCGAAACTTGGGATGGTGAAGGTCTTAGAGATAAGATAATATCTGATAAGATGGCCAATGGCATGAATGAAGATAATGCTATGGAGTTTGCTCAAAAGTCAATGGCTCGTATAACAAACATGTATAACGAGTCTAAATCAAAGATGGCAACTGAAGGAGGATATGGATTTACTAGAACTGATCAAACAGCTATTCACTTTCCAGCACAAGCAGTATCTGATGACATCTTTGATGCACTTGATGAAACATTGTTTTCAGGGGCAAAAGATATTGAGGGTAAACCGATGCTTAGAAACGCTGAAGGAGCACTGTTTAATCTTGACATACAAGTAGGAGAAACTGTTGCTGAAGGTTCTACGTTTTTTGGGCCTAACTCAATGGTTACTGGATATACTGGTGATTTAAGTATGAAAGCTATTTCTGTTGCTGCGAACTCAGGTTTTATTGTTACTGCACCTGTCACTATCGGAGGACAACAGTATAATACTGGTCAGTTTGTACATCTAACGAAATTAGATGGATTGAAGCCTGATGAAGTTAAATCATTAACTGAAGGAGGAGCTATAGATTTAGGAACTGGCTTTTGGCACAAAGGTCAAGACGGTAAGTATACTACTAAAAATGTAAGACCTGATATGACTCACCCTGTAGCGATGGGAGCTAACTCTGAGAATATACTTACTATTCTTGCTACTACTGGTGAAAATGCACCATACGCGGCACCGCAGCAGTACTACTCAACATATACATTAGAAACTGATGATATGGCAAAGCAGATTAAATACTGGGGGGATAAACAAACTACTATCATGGTAGAAAGACCACAGTACTTAGAAAACGATAAAGGAGGTGTAAGATCTAAATATTACGACAAAGCAGCAGAAGAAATAAAAAAAGCTAGTTCTCAAAAGTTATCTATTACTCATGAAGACA
>Ga0163144_10021550_pt1 | contig 12804 bp, 10 predicted proteins | sample OliLak19BULKMAT1_FD_123175 | JGI IMG/M metagenome (GOLD analysis project Ga0163144, IMG submission 123175) | Freshwater microbial mat bacterial communities from Lake Vanda, McMurdo Dry Valleys, Antarctica - Oligotrophic Lake LV.19.BULKMAT1 | ecosystem: Environmental > Aquatic > Freshwater >...
CCTCGTCGGGTAGCCGGTACCAGCCGCGCAGCAGCACCGTCCACTGCTTCCGCTCGAACCCGGCGTGGGCGACGAGGCGGTTCCAACTGCGCGAAAGCGGAAGGGTTCGGCCATTCGACTGGTGGATGAAGGCCAGGCCCAGCATCCGGGTGCGGAAGCCGAGCAGCGGGACGTTGGTGGGGAAGTTGAGGATGATTTCCGGTTCGTAGTTGAGTTCGCGAAAGGGCCGGGAGTAGCGGATGTTGTACAACTGCCAGTGCGCTTTTTGGGTGTAGCCAATCCACAAATCCCCGCGTTTCCCGAAGATTCCCTGCACCACCTTCACCTTCAGGCTCAGTTGAAACTTGGCCTCGTAGTTTCCGTAATCCACCCGAAAGGGCAGGGAATAAGCGGGGTTTTCACTGGTCGGCCTTTCGTTGGGCGCGTTCGGCCAGCGACCCGCCGTCAGGAAAATGGGTTTGTAGGGCGTAATCAGAAAGGTGCCCTTACGGGTGGCCGAATCCAGTTCCCAGCGTTCGGACAGGCCATGGTAGTAGGGTTTTTTCTCAAAAATCGGTTCGTCCTGGGCCGCGGCTGGGAATGCAACGAGTAGAAGCAAGACGAGTCGGAGGGCGGATAGTTTTTTAACCATCGCAGGGTTGGCTCGCTGACAAAACTACGCCGAGCGAAGGAAGTTTAGCGCGGGACTCGCTTTCGCTGAGGCGCTTGGTCAGGCCGTGAATCCCCCGGATTCGCCGAATCGTCGTTTTCCGCCTACCTTTGCGCCCGGAATCAAACACCACCAATCCAACTCTATGGCTACCAACCGCACCTTCACCATGATCAAACCCGACGCCGTTGAGGCGGGTCACACCGGGGCAATCACGAAGCTGATTGAAGAAGCAGGCTTTCGCATCGTTGCGATCAGGAAAACCCAACTGACGCCCGAACGGGCCGGGGAGTTTTACGCCGTTCACCGCGAACGAGGGTTTTACAAGGACCTCACCGCCTACATGTCGTCGGGAACCATCGTGCCGATGATTCTGGAAAAAGAGGCCGCCGTCGCCGATTTCCGCACGCTCATCGGGGCGACCAACCCGGCCCAGGCCGCCGAGGGCACGATTCGCAAACTCTTCGCCAAATCCATCGAAGCCAACGCCATCCACGGCTCCGATTCCGACGAAAACGCCGCCATCGAAGGCTCGTTTTTCTTCGCGCAGACCGAACAATTTTGAATCAATGAGTGAATGAAAGAAGGAGCGAATGAATGAATAGAAAGGCAATTGATATTCATTCATTCGCTCCTTCTTTCATTCACTCATTAAACTAAAACCCGCCTCCGTTATCGTAAAAACTCCGGCGGCGGCTGAGTTTTAAATCTTTAAGCAGGGATGATTTTACGCGCAACTCGAAGGAATAGTTGCTGGCCCGGCTGGCTTGCCCGGCGTAGGGCGTCCAGTTGAAACTTGCCTCCCAGCAGTGCAAATCGCGCAGGATGCTCACGTTAGTGAGCGAAGGGGCCTTGGCCACGAAATCCCAGCCCGACTGGATGTTGATTTTCCACTTTTCGGTCAGGCTCAGGTCGCCGCTGAAGTTAGCCGTTTGCAGGGTTTGGGCCGCCGCCAGGCCATTTTTCAGGTAGCTGAACTGGTAGTTGACCTGCAAAGTCCAGGGTACGTTCCAATCCACGTACATATCGGGATTGCGGTTGATGAATTGCATCTGCGCCTCCGTGTTGGGATTGGGCGGGGGCTGATTTTGCTGGGCGGGCTGTTTGGTTTTGGGCTTGCCGTCGGGTTTGAAGCTCGTGCTCACCGAGAGGTTCATGTTTTGCAGGTTGGCCAGTCCACCGCCCGATTTGAAGAGATACTGGCTGGTGCGGCGGCCAATTTCGCCGTAACCCTGCTCCAGTTTGTAGGCGTAGGGGTCGAAGTTGGAGGTGAAACTGACGTTGTATTTCTTCAGAATCTGGGTGTTGGCGTTGAACGAAATCGTACTCAGGTTGAAGGAGTCGGCCACGAAGTTGTAGCTGCCGTTGAGGCCAAAGTTGTCAAAAATCGAAACTTTCGTAAACTGTTCTTTGGCCGTGTCGCTCTTGGCTTTCAGTTTCATTTCCAGTTGATTGGTCAGCGAAAAACTCGCCCCAAACACCCGTCCGATGCTCCCGCTGGAATAATTGACGAAGCGCGAGAGGTAGCGACTTTCCCCCCGGTTGTTGATTTGTACGTTCGTGTACAGGTTTTTGTCCCTTGATAAATCGGGCGTGTAATTCAGGCTGATGCTAGGCGCAAACGTGTGCCGGAAGGCTTCCACCCGGCCTTTGCGCACGTAAAACGTGCCGTACACCCGCGTGTTCATGCTCATCGAAAACGAGTAGTTATAGGCCGGGAAAAGCCCGGAGGCCGTGTCGATTTGCACCCCGTTGGAGTCAGCGATGTATTTGTACGACAGACGCTTGGTGAGTAAGTCGCCTTGAAAACTCATGCTGGGCGTAAGATTGATGTACTTGGCAATCTTGAAGTTGGGCAGCGTGATGGGCACCGTGAAGCTGTTGCGAATTTGGGCGTTGCGCAAAATCCGATCGAGGTTTCCCGAAATCGGCACCCCCACCCGCTGGTTCTGCCCCGACAGTTGCGCGTCGAGTTGTTGTTGCGCGGTGGGCGGGAGTGAATCGGGCCGGGTGCGGATGATTTGCGAGGCGCCGTTGGGGTTCACAATTTTTATTTCGGGCAAACTCACCCCTGATAGCTGGGGCCGCGATAAATCGTTGGACAAATCCACCGTGCCCGTCAAACTGGCCCCCACCCGAAACGACTCGTACCAGGCGGGCGTCACCGCGTTTTTACGGAGAAAAGGCTGAAGTTGGTTTACGCCGACGTTGTAGCCCGCCGACACCTGCACCACGTTGGTGCGCACGTTCTGGTTGAGGCGCATGTTGACGCTGCTCGTGACCGCCTGCCCGAAGTTGCGCGAGTATTGCACCGAGGAGCCGAAGGCGTTTTGCAGATACCGCTGGGTGCTGAACTCGTTGTTCTGGTTGTAATTCTGACTGCTAAGATCCACCGAGGCCGAGAAACTCTGCCCGCCCCGGCTCACGGGCGCGTGGCTCCACTGGATGCGGAAGTCGTTGGAGATCTGACGACTGGGGCCGAATTCTTCCCCCGTGCGGTTTTTGTTGTATTGCAGAAAAAACGAGCCGTTGTAGCGGTAGCGCTTGGTGTAACTGCCCTGACTGCCCAACCCCCAGCCGCCCCGCGAGTAAATCTGCCCCAGAAACCGCACGCCCACGTAATCGTTGACGGCCCAGTAGTAGCCCCCGTCGCGGAGGTAAAAACCCCGGTTGTTCGGTTCTTCGCCGTACTGCGGCACAATCACGCCCGACTGGCGGGTGGCGGAGAACGGAAAAAATCCAAACGGCAGGCCAATCGGCAACGGGATATCGGCAATGACGAGGTTGAACGGCCCCGAAATCACCTGCTTGTTGTCGCCCTTGCCCTGCACCATCTTGATTTTCGGGGCCGAAATGCCGAAGTGCGGGTGAATCAGGTTGCAGGTGGTGTAAAAAGCCCGGCGTAGGTAGAGGTTGTCGAGGCTGTCTTTTTTCACTGAATTACCCCGGATGTTGCCGTCGCCCTGCTGGGTGACGATGCCCAGAATCGCCGCCCGTTTCGACTTGAAATTATAGCGAATTTCCTTCGTGTTGAAGGTTTCGGAGCCTTGTTTGAAAATTGGTTCGCCCACCATTTTGCCCGTCAGCGAATCCTTGCGGCCCACGGCGTACACGGTGTTGGTTTCAAAATTGAGCCGGATGTAGTCGGCGGTGAGGTTGATTTCGCCGTTTTCGACCTTCGCGTTTTTGAAAAGCTCCACTTCCCGCCCGTCGGCGCTGTAAATGGTGGAGTCCTCGGCGTCGTACTTCACGGTTTCCCGGAAGGTGCTTCCCTGGCTGGTCAGCGTATCGAGGCGGATGGAATCGCGCCGGGCGGCGGAGTCGAGTATGGGCCGGATGGTATCGGCCACGGCACGGCTCACGCCGGGCCGGGTCGTGGCTCCGAAGGGCCGGGTCTCGGCGTTGCGGCGAAACAGGTTGAGGCCCGGCCTGGATTGGCCCGGCCTGGATTGGCCCGGCCTGGATTGGCCCGGCCCGGATTGGCCCTTGCGCGGGGTTTGGGTGGCTGGCCCGGTGGTTTGGGCGTGGCCGTTTACGCAGAGCGTGAGGAAAAGGAGGAGTCGAAAAAGTCCCTTCAAAATAAAGCGTACGGTTTGGCAGTTTTATCCAAAAACCTACTTTTGTTCTTTACAAAAGTAGGCTCTTGCGCTTCACTCACGCGTTCGCCGGGAAAAAATGCTGTTAAAACTTCTTAAATCCCTGCCCCTGCTGGCCGGTTGGATTTGGCTGATGTCCCTCACGCCACCGCGCCTGTCGCTCTCTAAAAACGCGGCCACCATCACCCGAAGTATCCCCCCCGGCCGCGACGCCCTGCGAACGGTCGTCATCGACGCGGGGCACGGCGGCCACGACCCCGGAGCCATCGGCAAAGGCGGCACCCGCGAGAAAAATGTGGTGCTGGCCATCGCCCTCCAGGTGGCCCGGAGCATCAAAGCCACGCACCCCGAGATGCGGGTGATTCTGACGCGGAAAACCGACGTGTTCGTCGAACTCCACGAGCGTAGCGCCATCGCCAACCGCAACAAAGCCGACCTGTTTATCAGCATCCACGCCAACGCACTCCGCCGCCGCGACTACTACGGCACCGAAACCTACACGATGGGACTGCACAAGTCGGAGCAAAACCTGGAGGTAGCCAAACGTGAAAACGCGGTAATTTTGCAGGAGAAAGACTACGAAAAAACCTACAAGGGTTTCGACCCTAACTCGCCGCTGGCCCACATCATGCTGGCCAATTTTCAAAGTGCTTTTCTGGCGAGTAGCCTCAATTTTGCCGCGAAAGTAGAAAAGCAATTCACCAACGCCGACCGCGTGAGCCGGGGCGTGAAACAGGCCGGATTTATCGTACTCTGGGATACGTCGATGCCCTCCGTGCTGGTTGAAACGGGCTACCTCAGCAATGCCTCCGAGGAACGATTCCTCCGTAGCGATGAAGGCCAGGAAACGCTGGCGAAGGCGATTTTCAAGGCGTTCGAGCAATACAAAGACGAGCGCGACGCGCAGCAGTAAGCAACCCGGACAGCGGGCGTAGCCCCCACACTGGAATTGCTGTCAGCGGTTGCGCCTTCCCGGATAACCGAACTCTGGCTACCGAACAGCCCGCAACCCCTGCCGGGGCCTACGGCTACCTTTGGGGTTGCATCAGGGCAACCCAATGTGCCGCCAACGCCGGTACGCCGCCTCCGGCATCTGCACCAGCACCGGCTTTTGAGCGGCATCCAACCGGAGCAGTAGTTTTCTGAAATTCTCTTCCGAAAACGCCGTGCAGCCCGCCGTGCCCTTCGCCGGGCTTTCCCAGAGGTGGACGAAAATGCAGGAACCTGCTCCAGGCACGGGCTTTTCCCAGTTGTATTCCACCACCAGCCCCAGTTTGTACTCATCCGACGACAGCCGCATCCGCTCGGCGGAAGTCCAGTCTTTCCGCACCGAATCGGCGCTGAACACCCGGTTGTAGTACCGCGAGGCGGGGTCGTCGACACACACCAGCGAAGGCGTGGCCTGGAGGTAGGGAAGTTTCAGCCCCGCCGGGGCCGCACCGTAGCCAAAACACGCCCCCAGCCTGAACGCCCCGGCGGGCGAACGCCCGTCGCCTTCGCGCTTGCGCGGGCCGCTTTCCGAACTTACGTCGAGCAGGCCCGCGCCCCAAGCCAGGCCTTTTTTGCCCACCACCACTGCCCAGGGGCCGAGTAAGCGCTGCCAGCGGTTCGTTTTCGGGTTTCGTTCGTAGTAACTGAGGGTTCCCGTTTTTTCGTTGAAACCACCGGTTTGCACCACGAGCAGTTGGTGGGAATCCGGGAAAGCGGGCGGGGTGAGGAGCGAAAAGGCCCAGAAAAGTAGGGAGATGAAAAGCATGGGCGAGGGGTTTGGGAGCGAAACTTCCCGAAAGTTCAAAACTTTCGGGAAGTTGACAACCGTTTCGCCTCCTTTGGTCTTTCCCAAAACTGCCTGATTTTCCAAAATAACCGCCCCGGCCAGAACCGCCCCGGAATCCGCAACCCGTGCTTTCGCCAGGCCAGTACCACCTCGCGGTTGCCTTGCCACACGGCCCGCCAGCGCCGGTTGCTCAGGCCGCCCAGCCGCATCCGCACCAGAATGGCATCGAGGTACACCGAGGGGCGGCGCTGCACCCGCAAACCCCGGAGCATGAGTTCGTAGTCGGCGGCGAGGCGGAAGTTTTCGTCGAACCCGCTGAGGCCGTCGTAAAATCGTTTTCGGGCAAAAAACGCCGGGTGAGGCGGCACGTGGCCGTTTTCAAAGAAACCTTCCCGGTAGGGTCCCGTCCGCCAAAACCGCCGCACGCGGCTCAGGTTTCTGGTCGAAACGTAGCAGAGATTTCCGAACACCACGTCGACTCCGGGGCAACATTGGAAAGCCTCTACCACCTCGCGCAGGACGCGGTCGTGTTCGTACACGTCGTCGGCGTTGAGCAGGCCGATCACCTCGCCACTGGCCAGCGCCAGGCCTTTGTTCATGGCAGCGTACACGCCCGAATCGGGTTCGCTGACGAAGTGAGCAAGGCGCGAAACGTAGGGCCACAGGCGCTCCAGAGTTCCGTCGGTCGAGCCGCCGTCTACCACGATGTACTCCAGTTCCACGTCGCGCTGGCGCAGCACCGATTCCACCGCCCCGGTAACGAACGCGGAACTATTCCGCACGACGGTGATGATGGACACGCGCATCAGGCGGGTTCTGCCGTTAAGTGCCGAAGTTGGTGATGCCGGGCGATGCGCGCCAGGTAAGCCAGCGTTTCGTCAGCGCAGATTTTCCACGAGAACGCCTCCGCCCGTTGCCGGGCGCGTTGGGAAAGAGCTGCCCGCAGGGGCGCGTCGTAGGACAACTGCCGCAGCGCCCCAACGATGCTTTCCACCGAGTCCGGCTCGAAAAACAAGGCCGCATCACCCAAGACTTCGGGCAAGGCACTCCGCCGGGCAGCGGCGATGGGCAGGCCGTAGCCCATCGCTTCGGGCAGCACTAGCCCAAAGGTTTCGCAGCCCGACGGAGCCACGAACGCGTCGGCGTTTTCGTACACGCTGCCAATGTTGGCGTGGGAAATTTCAGGGTGCAAAAGCAAACCCGAATCGGCTTGCCGGGCAACCCGCTCCAGCGCCCGGTACGTGAAAAAGTCGAGCACCCGCCCGACGAGCTGCAGCGTAAGCGGGTAGCCTTCCCGCCGCAGCCGGACGACGGCCTCGGCCAACGGCAACAGGTTTTTGTAGCGGTCGATGCCCCCCACGCAGAGCAGACGTCCGCCCCAGGGAGCCGGGGCGATGGAACGGGCCGGGCGTAAAAACCGGGAATTTAGCCCGTGTGGAATAATGGCGGCGGCTTTGAATTTCTGGTTCAGAACCGCTTCCGCCCTCTTTTTTGAGGTTTTTGTTACAAAAATCAACCCTTCTGCCCCTCGGAACGAACGCCCCAGCCGAAGCCGGAGTACCTCCAGCCGCCAGCGGTTGCGGCTCCACCCGGGATAGCGTTTGCGATCTTCGCAGAACGGCAGGCCATTCTGGCACATACTCACCTGGGGGTGAAAATTGCTCAGGTTGCCGCCGGGCAGAAACAGCAAGTCACAGGCACCTTCCACGGCCCCGTCGAGGCGAAACAGTTTCCAGAACGTGCGGCGGAAAACGGAGCCGTCTAGCAGGGGTTCGTGGCATTTTTCGAGCCAATCACGTTCCGGCAGGGAATCGAGCACCCGCCGATTGCCCCACACCCGTACCCACCCGAAACCCTGAACGGCGGGGTCGGCGTGGGTGAGGAGTTCGGTGAGGTAAATCAAGGCCCCACCGTCGAGGTTGGAGGCGTCGATGCCTAAGGTCATGAGAAGGGAGATCTAAGGGGTTTTAAAAATCAGGTTGCATTTTATCAACCCAGGAATTCATTCGTGGGATTGGTTCAGGGAAGGGTCGGTTTTCAACCGTTTTAACGGTTTCAGTGCGTGCCCACCCGTCACGTCTCTCGGCGAAAGTTCATCGGCGAGCATCGTTTCCAAAACTGCCCACACCGCTTCGGGTTGGATAGCCTTCAGGCAGCGGAGATCGGCGCAGGTTTCGGCCAGGCAGCCCGCACACGGAACGTGCAAGGCGCGAAAAACCGCGTGTCCGGGCGGCGGGAACCAAAGACCGGGGTAGTCACGAGCGCTGAAAAGCGCCACCACGGGCGTTCCGACGGCGTAGGCCAAGTGCATCGGACCGGTATCGTTGGCCACGCACACCCGGCACTGCGCCAGCAGGGCGGCGCTTTCGCCCACGGTTCGGTCACCGGTAAAATCGTGCAGCCGGTCATGGCGCTGGAGTTGCGCGGCCAGGGGCGCATCGCCGGAACCGCCCACCACCAGCACGTGAAATCCCCATTCGCCCAGCGTCTGGCTCAGCGCATCGAAGTAGGGGAGGGGCCAGCGGTTGGTGAGGCGCTTGGCTCCGACCACTATCGCCACGTTTCGGCGTGGGTCCTCGCAGCCGTGTTGGTGCAGCAGTTGGCACATCTGGTTTTTGTTGGCTGGTGTAACGCGCAACGGAAACCGCATTTCAGCGACGCCCAGGCCGTTTTCAGCCAGCATGGTCAGCAGCCGGGTGCGTTCGTCGGTGAAAATACGGTGCTGGGCCTGAACCCTTCGGAACAGCCGGGTGGCGGTGATTTCCCAGCCAAACCCGCCCGGAATTCCCGCTAGTTTCACCCAAACCAAATGCAAAAGCAAGGTGCGGAGCCGGGCGTGGCTCTGGCTCAGTTCGATGACCAGGTCATAGCGTCCCGCCCGCACCGTGCTCCACACATGCCAAAAACCCATTTTTTCAACGTTCAAAACCACATCCACCACGCCCGGTGCCAGCACTTCGCCCAACGATACCCGCCCTGGCCCGCCCGTGCGGGTAAGCAGGGTGAGGTGCGCTTGCGGAAAATTGTCGCGGATGGTTTGTAGCGCGGGGAGGGCACAAATTCCATCGCCCAAAGCTCCGACCCGGATGATCAGCACCCGCCGCACCCGCGCCGGCGTAACGCGCCGAAACAGGAGGCGCGTCAGCCATTGGAGCAGGCGATTTTTCAGGGCGTAGTCCAGGGTCAGGAAGTGCTGAATCATGGGTTCCAGCGTTTGATGAAATTGTAAAGTGGCGTTTTCAGCCGTTGAAAAATCCCCGTCGGCAGCAGTAGCCCCAGCGTCGTGGCCGCCGCGTACCAGCCCCACACGCCCGCAGAATAGCCCAGACCGAGCCGGTACCGACGCAGCAGGCGCGCCGGAAACAACCCCGCCGTCAGGCCAAGCGCGTTGACCCAGCCGCCGTAGGTTCGGTACTCCAGTAACCAGTACGGGTAGGTTTGGCGGTAATGCTTTTGGAGCAGGCCATAGGTGCGCGAAGGGGCGTAAAGACCCGCCTCGGCAAACGCCTGATGCACCACGGCGATGAGTTGGGGCAGGCCCCCGTCGAGCCGCCGAAAACGCCGCCAGTCGCCGTGGAGAGCGTCACGCCAGGAGTTGGCCCGCTGCCCGTCCAGTCGTAAATCCTTGCGCACCATTGCTTCTTCGACGGTGAACAGGCGGCCTCCCGCCAGGATGATTCGGAGGCCCAGGCCCACCTGCGCGAACACGCTCCCGTCGAAGGCGTCGGTGTTGACGCGGGCCAGTGCCTCGCGCCGAAACACCAGCCCGCCCACAAAGGCAAACGAGGCGTAGTGCCGACCGGCTACCTCCGGCCCGCTGCCGACTACGCCGATCGCGTTGGCGCGGCGTTGCACGGCACCGGGATTTTCGTCGGAAACGAAATTGGTGAAGCCGACATCGGGGTTCTGATTTTTTTCGAGAAAAGCCACCAATCGGCTCAGGCAACCGGGGTCGTGGAGGGTGTCGTCGTTGCCCAGCGCAAAGCAGTAGTCGCCGGTGGCGAGGGCCAGGGCGCGGCGCAGGGTATAATCGTAACCGCGATTCCTGGGGTTTTGCTCGAAGCGAAAGGGGAAGCGGGAATGGCGCTGAAACTCGGCGAGGCGGGCCAGCGTGTCGTCAGTCGAGGCGTCGTCCACGACGCAAATTTCTACGTCGGGGTAGGTTTGCCGGGAAATCTCCGCCAGCGAGACCAGCAGGTACGCGATGCGGTTGTACTGCGGAATGCAGACGGAGATTTTCACGTGGTATCGGCGTTTTTCGGAGGGACGTATTTTTCAAAACTATACGTCCTGCCGAATGGCCCGTTACCGTTCGCTCAATAGCCGGAAAGTGAAGTTAAAAAGTGACTTGGGTTAGGTGCCCGTTCCGGCTCGTCATGCTGCCTGTTGGGACTTTATTCACACAAAATTCACTTCCGGCGTCAGCCGGATGCCAAACTGCGCCTCAACCGAGTCCTGGACTTTCCCGGCCAGGTCTATGATTTCCTGACCAGTGCCGCCGCCGTAGTTGACCAGCACCAGCGCCTGCCGGTCGTGGACGCCCACGGCCCCAAAGCGGCGGCCCTTCCAGCCCGCCCGTTCGATGAGCCATCCGGCGGGTACTTTCACCGCCGTTTCGGAAGTTGGGTAGCCGGGTAGGTCGGGAAAACGGGTTTTGAGTTCGTCGAACTGGTTTTTTGGAATTTCCGGGTTTTTGAAAAAAGACCCTGCGTTGCCTACCTGAGCCGGGTCGGGGAGTTTGGATCGGCGAATCCGAACCACGGCTTCGCTCACGGCCTGAATGCTAAGCGTGGTGACACCCATCCCGGCCAGGGTTTTCTGGATATCGCCGTAACTAACGTGGAACGTCGGCGTTTTGTCGAGGCGAAACGTGACCTTCAGAATGGCGTACTGCCCCCGAAGCTCGTGTTTGAACACACTTTCGCGGTAGCCAAAGCGGCAATCGGCGTGGTTGAAGGTGCGCAATTTACCCGTTTCCAGGTGCAGCGCTTCGAGCGAATCGAACACGTCCTTGATTTCCACGCCGTAGGCCCCGATGTTTTGCATGGGCGAAGCACCCACCGAGCCGGGAATGAGCGAGAGGTTTTCCAACCCGGCGTAGTCATGGGCCAAGGCGTACTGCACCAGGTCGTGCCAGCTTTCACCCGCGCCTACCTTCAGCCAAACGTGCGCCTCGTTTTCGCGTACGATTTCGATGCCGGGAATGGAAATTTTAAGAACTAATCCTTCGAAATCGCCCCGGAGCAACACGTTGCTCCCGCCGCCGAGCAGCAACCGGGGCAGCGAGCGGAGCGTGGGAGACTGAAGCACCGCCTGCAGGTCGTCCGGCAAGTGAATTTCTACGAAAAACCGGGCGAATGCCTCGAAGCCAAACGTATTGTAAGGGCGGAGCGAAACGTTTTCCTGAACGGACACCATGCAGCAGTGAAAATAAAGCGGTAAAAGTAAACCGAAACGCCCCTCAGCGGTTGGTTTTCCCCGGAAATGCCCAAAATTTGCAGCGCTACTACTCTTTTCATATGAACCGAATTTCCGGGTTTGTCGCCCCCCTCGGATTGCTCTTTCTGCTGGCCTGCGCCCCGAAGGTAACCCGCCCGGCCACGACGGTGGGTAGTGGAGTGAGCGAAGACCTGAGCGCGTTCCGACCCCGCTACAACCCGGCGGCGGTCGCGCCGACGCCCGCCCCGGCTCCGAAAAAAGAAGCGCCCGCCGAGAAACGTCCGGCCCCTTCCAAAGGAAACGACCAGCCCCTGCACATCAACCGCCGCCTCGACATGGTGCTCGACACCCTGGCCCAGCGCAACCGGTACGTGAAGCACGTGCGCGGGTACCGGATTCAGCTTTACGTGGGCACCAACCGCCAGGAGGCCGACGCGGTGAAAATTTACGTGTACCAAAACTTCCCCGAACTCAACGTGTACCTCACGTACAGCGCTCCCACCTACCGCCTACGCGCGGGTGATTTTGTGGCCCGGCTCGACGTAGAGCGCTATTTCGAAGCCGTGCAGGCCCAGTACCCCAACGCCATGATTCAGACGGATAAAGTGGAAATCCGGAAAAGCCTGGCCATCAAGTAATCGGGCCGTAACGATTCTTCCCAGCCGATTCGTTTTTACTTTTGTGGGAAGTCAACTCCAGGCGGTGAACGAGCTGGGGTGTTGATTACCCGCCAATTTTTCAACCAATTCATGAAAAAAGCCCTCATCACCGGCATTACGGGCCAGGATGGTGCCTACTTAGCCGAGTTGTTGCTCCAGAAAGGCTACGAAGTCCACGGCATCAAGCGTCGCTCCTCGCTCTTCAATACCGACCGCATCGACCACCTTTACCAGGATCCGCACGAGCAAAACGTGCGCTTTCACCTGCACTACGGCGATTTGAGCGATTCGACCAACATCATCCGCATCATTCAGGAATTGCAACCCGACGAGATTTACAACCTCGGGGCCATGTCGCACGTGCAGGTGAGTTTTGAAGAACCCGAGTACACCGCCCAGGTCGACGGCATCGGCACGCTACGGATTCTGGAAGCCGTGCGCCTGCTGGGATTGACTCAGAAAACCCGGATTTACCAGGCCTCCACCTCCGAACTCTACGGGTTAGTGCAGGCCGTGCCGCAGAGCGAAACCACGCCGTTCTATCCCCGATCGCCCTACGCCGTAGCCAAATTGTATGGCTACTGGATTACGGTCAATTACCGCGAAGCCTACGGGATGTACGCCTGCAATGGCATTCTTTTTAACCACGAGTCGCCGCTACGGGGTGAGACCTTCGTGACGCGC
>Ga0163144_10021551_pt1 | contig 12804 bp, 12 predicted proteins | sample OliLak19BULKMAT1_FD_123175 | JGI IMG/M metagenome (GOLD analysis project Ga0163144, IMG submission 123175) | Freshwater microbial mat bacterial communities from Lake Vanda, McMurdo Dry Valleys, Antarctica - Oligotrophic Lake LV.19.BULKMAT1 | ecosystem: Environmental > Aquatic > Freshwater >...
GAAGACCAAAGATCTTTCAAGGCGGTCAGATCAATCTTGACGTCTTCACCAGTTTGGATTGCATTGAAAGTGGATCTAAACAGTGTTGAAATTATTTTTTGTTGAGGCGGCATTGATAGAGTATACCAAAGCTTTATCCATCAATCAGCAGATCTTGAGACGTATTCACCTGTATCGGTATCGACGATTAATATGTCACCAACCTTGATAAATAGTGGCGCATGGACGATCAGACCAGTCTCCATCGTCACCGGTTTCTTTGGTGCGTTCACTCGATTGCCAGCTGTCGCATCCTCAGCATACGTGACCTTCAGTCGAACTTTTTGTGGTACCCGCACGCCGATCGCTTTTTCATCATAAAATAAAATGTAGAGCTCACTGTCACTGGTCAAATATCCAATCTTGTCTTCCATAATCCCCCTAGGGATACTCAGCTGTTCATAGCTTCTTGGATCCATGAAAGCCACTTCTTCTTGATCTGCATAGAGAAACTGCATGATGCGGGTAGTGACATCAAGCTCTTCCACAGTTTCGGTTGATTTGAACGTAAACTCAACGACATTACCAGTCTTCATGCTTTTGAGTCGAGCACGGGTAAATGCTGAGCCTTTTCCGGGACTTACAAACTCAGTCTTGGTGACTAAGTGTGGGTCATTTTTAAATAAAATGTAGGAGCCTTTGCGGATGTTTCCGCCTTTGATAAATGCCATATGTAATTTCAAATTTCAAATTTTTAATTTCTATACAAAACAACCTGGCTATTTTACCTTATTTAATGTGTTTGCTCAATGGAAAGGTATATTGTATATGGTATGTAGTTGCTAATCGTTTGCAAATACTTCCCCCGCCGGGAAAAACAAAGTCTCTTCTATCGACTTCGCATCTGCAAAAAGCATCACCAATCGATCAACCCCGATCGCGATACCGGAAGATCTTGGCATACCTTCTTTGAGTGCCTCGATGAAATCTTCATCCATGCCATAATCTGTTTTGCCGAACTCTTTTCGTTCTATTAACTCTGCTCGGAATCGCTTTTCTTGCTCTTTGGCATCAGTCAATTCTGAAAACGCGTTTCCTAGTTCTAAACCAGCGAGGTAACACTCAAAACGCTCTGCAAATCTCGGATCTGACACTTTCTTCAATGAAAGTGCAGCCTGGGATGCAGGATAATCATAAATAATAGTTGGACGTGTTTTATCTAGTTTCATTTCGATTTCATTCAGGAAAAGTTGGTTGTACACCTGCTCCCAAGTCGTTTGAACATCAACCATATAGCCTTTTTGTTTTGCGACTTTTACCAGTTCATCTCGAGATAACAATTGATCAATAGTGATCCCTGCATAGCGCTCAAATGCTTCAGCTACTGACATTCTTGGCCATGGCGTTGACAAATCAATCTGTGTTCCCTGATACATAAATGTGCTGGCACTATTATCTTTTTTCACACATCTTAAGATAGAAAGCATCATCTCTTCGACATCTCTTATCATGTCAGTGTAGTCAGCATCAGTCCGATAAAATTCTAAAATAGTAAATTCGGGATTGTGTCTGCTACTTCTCCCCTCCCCGTTTCGAAAACTTTTACATATTTGAAAGATATTCCCTAACCCAGCGACCAACAATTTTTTCATGGCATACTCTGGACTGGTAAGTAAAAATCCCCGATGGGTGTCACCTTCTGCGAACTTCAACTGAGTTTCAAATACCTCCAAATATGGTTCTGTCCCTGGGTACTTTACCAGTAACGGAGTCTCAACTTCATGGAAATCTCTTTGTTTGAAAAAGAGTCGGATCGCGTCGATTACTTTCTCGCGAATGAAAAACTTTTCTTTTAAAGCAGTATTCATTTTAATTTTTTGCCAAGTTTTCATAGAAGATGATTATAACTTATAAATGGCCAACACAATTTTAAAAGTTGCATTTATATAGCAGGGCCTGCATTTGGCAAACTTGTTGTTGGAAAACAAGCAAATGGAATATTGCAAGCTACTGCTTGACAAGTCCATGTATTTGAGCATACATTAAAAGTAATAAACATGAAGGATGACTATGATCACATTACAACAAGCAAAAAAAGCAGTTGAAGCGGCAGAAAAAAAAGCTGCAGAATTAGAAGTTCAAATAACTACTGTAGTTGCTGATGAGCATGGTACTATTATTTTAATGTCTAGAATGGATGGAGCATTTACGGTAAGTCCAGAATATGCCTTTGCGAAGGCTTATTCATCTGCAACTCTAGGATTTTCTACAGAAGATTTAGCAAAATATTCTGGTGAAGGAAAGCCATATTTTGGTTTAAATGAAATAAAGCCGGGTTACCTTACTACGATAGCTGGTGGATTGCCTGTTTTGAAAGAAGGGAAAAGACAAGGTGGTGTGGGAGTTGGTGGATCAGTAGACGTAAATCAAGATATTGAATGTGCTAAAGAGGCAATAAAAATTCTGTTGCTATAATTCAGGTCTTAAACTGTAATTTATGAATAAACTTTTTCTTGAGTATCAATTGTAGTATTTTCTAGGGTGTCTTAGTCGACTGCTTTCATCTAAGCAGTATGTCAAGCAATAAGATTCATAAATTCTACATAGTCTTTTCCTTCGGATACAGTTTTGCAGCGGCCTCCATCATAAATGAGCACTTCCATTGCAGTGGTTGAATATTTTCTTAATGCTAGCATTCTATAGCTTCCAGGCGCACCCCAGTCATCTCTCATTCCAAAGCCATAGTGGCTCTTAGGATCAGGTTTAGTAAAGTCCTGAATAATCACTACACCATCTTCATGGATGAGTTCCAAAGCATTTCGTATAACTTTTGTCCGGTCTTCAGGTGGGAGCTGGTACAGGATTGTATTCATAGATACTACGTCTTTTGTTCCAGGTGAAATTTCATGGTCAGTATGAATAGGTAGATCAATTACATTTGCTTTTTTAAATCTTACATTTTCGGCTCTTGGTGAAAGATTTTTAGCAGTGACTCCGTGCGGCCTAGCTACAAGTAGCTCGTTCGGGTACCAAGTGCAGGCTATGAAAAATTGAAAAAAATCACTTTTCGTTGGGTCTTCTATATCCACACCGATCGCATCTATTTGAGGTTTAGATTGAATTAGTTTGGAAATAGTTTGATTCGGTGAAGTATCTATTATATCAAATTCACCATGAACTACGCGAATAGCTCCCTGATTACAGCTACAGCCTAAATCCACGTACGATAGTATTTTTTCAGGTTTTTTTGCAGCAAGCGTACTTAAAACGAATCTGGGGCCAAAGTACCGAGCGCTTTGATTTGTGACAGTGTTCCTTTTTAAAAGTATTTCGTGGATTCTTTTGTTTGACATATCATTATGAAGAAGTTCCATGATTTTGCTTTGCCATCGCTTTACATTCACAGCTTGATCTTCGTCCATATAATGCTGAGGATAGTTATCCAGGTTAATAAGTTCATATTGAATAGCACGAAATAAAAGATTGACATGAAAGCTTGCTGGCATTTCCCTCTTCATTTGAATTCCACGAATAAGTTCTCTAACAGCTGGGATGTTTTCTCCGAATTGCAGATAAACAGCCTGGTAAAAAGCACCAATACAACTATCATTTCCAGGGGGACGTAGTGCTTGTTCTTTTAGCGTTGCTACCACTAATTGCGTTAATTCTTCAAGTCTTTTCTTTGAGGGCTCGGAATTTTCAATTGACATATTTATCCCGTTTGTTTATTGAATTTATGATATGGAAGAGCAAAATAATTCTTTAAATTATTCTTAGAATATTCTGATCGTGTTTCTAAGTCATGGACTGGCATATCATTCTGTTGTATAGTTCCAACAGTAATTATTTTTTGTTTGTTTTGATATATTATCACATTGAGTACATTATATCTACTATTTTTATATCATTTACTAGCTTCAAAATCTATTGAAGACTAAAGTGGGGGTAAACATGTTTGAAGGCAGTAGTAGCATAGACCAAGACAGCTACTTGTCTGATCTTGAGAAGAGATTTGTTGAGAAGGGACTTGAGCCACCAGAACGCGTTCAGATTAGATCACTCAGAAATCCTGTAGATAGAGATAGAGCTGTAAAACTGGTGATTGAAGGAAATGTTATTGCAGTCTACAACGGAGGCGTATGGGCACTCTTTTGGGATGGGGCAAATGAAGCGGCTACTCAAATGATGTTAGAAATAAAAGGAAGCAAACGTGAAAATAAACCAAGTGCGGGCGTGATTGATATGAAATCATTTATCGATATGGTCGATAAGTCTAAAATTCCGGAAAAATTGCAAAAATACTTTTTAGATGTTAAAGTCTTGTCGATATTAATTGGCTCTTTCTCATTTCTTAGAATGCCAATAAGAGATGACGTTGTTTCTACTTTGCCCCCCCACATGGTTCACAAGTCAAGTGAGGACGGTTTATATTATTTTCAAAACTGGAGCAGTAATGGTATACCTTCAATTGATCAATTTCTTAAGAAACTCAGGAACTCTGGTGTAAATATGATTGCAGTAACCTCTATGAACAAAAGTGGTATTCAGTCTGAAATAGTGGATGACATTAAAGGAATAATTTTTGCATTTGAAAATGGACTGGATGAAATTTATATAGATCCAACCTTCTTTTCAAATAGTAATAACTTACCTAAAAGAGATGCTGCAGATGTTGGTGATACAGGTTATGGGTTAAATCGTGGTTCTTACTCGATATTGCAGATAGATCCCAAAAACGGCATATCAGTGAAACGAATTGGTACTTTTGGCCTTAATCTTTATGAGGCAATTTTAAGAGATGTATTAATTGAGACAGGGTCCAGTCTTGATTCCTCTTCAGCACGCTTATTGGAAGGTAGACAGCATAATATTCCCATATCATTGTTTGAAGGTGGTTTGAGTCCTGAGATTATAAATACTTCTATTTTGGCTTACCTAAACGGTAAGAGTGAAAATGATATCATTGCCTGGCGGACAAAACAGCTGAAAGCTCAGGAAAAACGACTGCTCCGAAAGAAGATTTAAGAGGTAAATGACAAAAAAGTATCGTCTTACCCCAGAACATATCTACAAAGCTCTAATAGATCTTCAAAAAATTCTATTGGATACCCTGGACTTTGACAAAGTTATCGACAAAGTAGTTAATGCTATGTTGTTTGATCTTGGCTTTGTAGAGCTAGGTTACAAAGTCATTGTCCTCACGCTGTATGACGAAAAAAGTAAAGTACTAAAAAGAATTGCACTTTCACAGACTGAACAAGCCGAAAGAGCCTTAAAAGCATCTTCAGTTCCTTTCCGAGAGATAGACATTCCAATTAGTGCTTCTGACAATTTTTTGATCAGAACACTCAAGACAAAAAAACCGATGGTGACCCACTATTGGCCAGACATTTTTCGTCCAATTCTATCCGATGAGGACGCATTAAAAAATCAAACTGCAGCTGGAATAAAGACAAGTATGCTTTTCCCTATTACTGTAAGGAATCAAGCAATAGGCGTCATGATTTTTAGCATGATAAAGAGTGAAAAGGAAGTGACTGAAGGAGAAAAAGGGTTAATACAAGGATTTGCTGATATTGTAGGTCTTTCTATTGAAAATTCAAAGTTGTTCACAGCAACTAAAGTAGCAAATGAAAAGCTCAAGCAGCTGGATAAACTCAAAGACGAGTTTGTCTCTATCGCTTCGCACGAGCTTCGTACTCCTCTCACCGCTATCAAGGGATACATCTGGCTGGCGATCAATAAATCACCCACTCCTCTTCCAGATCAGGTAAAGAAAAATCTGCAAATAGCTCTCGACTCAAATGAGCATCTGGCGTACCTGGTCGAAGATATGTTGACCATTTCTAGAATTGAAGGAAAGAGATTTAATATGAACATGGAAAAAACGGATCTGATACCGGTGATTGATCAAGTCTACAATGAACTTGCTATAAAAGCTCAAACTAAGGAAATTGAGTTTAGTGTCACTCATGAAGTTCCAAACTGCTTCATCATGGGTGATAAAGAGAAACTTAGAGAAATCTTTATGAATATAGCTGGAAACGCATTGAAGTTCACCCCTGAAAAAGGTGTAGTGAAGGTGATCATCGAGAAAAAAGATCACGAAGTCATTATCAGTATCCGTGACACTGGGCCTGGAATTTCCAAAGCAAATATTCCGAAATTGTTCCAAAAATTTGTCCGTTTGAGCGAGTCTTACGCCAAGACGAAAGAAAGCGGGACTGGATTGGGTCTCTATATTACCAAACAAATTATCGAGCTACATAAAGGGAAAATTAGTATCGAATCTGAAGTTGATAAAGGATCTACTTTCACAATCACCTTTCCCCTTGTATAACTAATACAGACATATCTATGGCAAGCCCACACAAAAAAATTTTGGTAGTAGAAGACGAAGATCGTTTGAATGATCTGTATGTTCAGCTACTGGAAGCTGAAGGGTATGCGGTAGATTCAGCCAAAACTGGCAATGAAGCGTTCGAGAAGATTCATGAAGGTGGCTATGATCTGGTACTTCTAGACATTGTGTTGCCTGAAATCGATGGCATTCACATCTTGCAAAAATTGAAGAAAGAGCCAGCCAAAAAAAAGAATGTTGCCATTGTGTTGCTTACGAACTTGACTGAAAATGAAACTATTGCCAAAGCATTAAAAGAAGGCGTATCAGGGTATCTCATCAAAAGTCGGTACACTCCTGATCAATTCCTTGATGAAGTCAAAAAGCATCTCAATTAAGTTCTGTTTCTGCCCATGTTTTCTTTTTTAACAAACCTTTCTCCATCGGAACCTTCTGAAAAACTTTTTAAGCTGATTTTTGATCATTCTCCAGAGGCGATCGTAGTGCTTAATGCATTAGGAGATGTGTTGCTCATCAATGATAAAGTCTATGAGTGGTTAGGATACAAACCTGATGAGATCGTTGGAAAAAATATCTTAAACTTGCCAATACTTACTTTTTCTTCGAAGAAGACAGTCATCAACCAGTTTCGATTGAGAATCCAGGGAGAAAAAGTACAGCCGTATGAATGTGAGTTTTTAACAAAAGATAAACAGATCCGTTACGGTCGGATCAAAGGAAGTCCAATCCACAATAAAGATAAAAAAGTGATCGGCAGCATCGCGCTGATCTCAGACATTACCGCCGAGAAGCGAAAGCAGGAAAAAAGTATTCAAAAAGAGCATCTGTTGGAAGCGGTGAGTTACGCGGCGCAACATTTTCTAAAAGCTGAGTCCTGGCAAGATCATTTGACGAAAGTGCTCAAAAAAGTTGGTGAAACGACTGAAGTGGATCGAGTGATCATTTTTGTGAACAACATGCTTGGTGAATATTTTGAATGGAATCATGAACACACGGTATCTTGTGTAGATGTATTGGATGAAGGATTTCGAAAGAAGGCACTCTCCAGTTGGCAGCAAGATCTAAAAAATGGAAAAGTCATCCAAGGAAATAGTATAGACTTCACGCCTGCAAAAAGTGAAGTCTTACAAAAATGTAACATCGAATCGATCGTGATCGTACCGATTTTCATCGGTGAAAAATGGTGGGGTTACTTGACGCTTCATGACACCCAACGCCAAAGAGTGTGGTCCAATTCTGAGGTGCGACTACTTTCGACCTTGTCAGATATTATTGCTTCAGCCGTCCAAAATACAAATTCGGAGTTGGAGTTACGAAAGACCGTGGAATACTTGAACTTGGAAAAAGAAAAAGTGCTGCAAGAGGTTCAAAACACTAAGAAATTCCAGCAAGCAGTCGATAGTGCGACTGATGGAGTAATCATTACTGATGTAATCGGGAAAACTGTCTATGCGAATGCGAGTTACTTGAAGATGGTTGGGTACGAGCTAGAAGATTTACTAGACAAAAGATCAGATTTTATTGTCAAAACAAGCACATCAAAACTTGTTTTTGACAACTTGATTAAAACGATTTCTGAAGGAAAATCTTACGTCAGCGAAGATATCATCGAAACTAGGAAAGATGGAATGACATTTCCTGTTCGATTATCCGTCTTCTCCATCACAGAAAAGGATAAGCCATTATTTTTTGTAGGTATTCAAGAAGATATCACTCGGCGTCAGGAAGTCGATAAGATGAAAACGGAGTTTATCTCGATAGCTTCTCACCAGCTCAATACTCCGCTCTCTGCTGTAAAATGGTTTTTAGACTTACTAGATCATGGAAAAGCAGGAAAACTGAACCCGAAGCAAAAAGAATTTTTAAGAAATATTTCAGAGGCGAACGCGAGAATGATCTCCCTGGTTCGGTCACTCCTGAATGTATCCAGAATAGAGTTAGGACGCATTATTATCGACCCGACACCTACTGATTTGAAAGAATTTATCCATGACATCACACAAGAAGTCATGCCACTCACGGAGCAAAAAAAGCAAAAAATAGTTGTTCATATAGAGCCCAAATTACCAAAATACCGAATGGATCGAAAGTTGATAAGGCATGTCTTTGTCAATTTATTGACGAATGCCAGCAAGTACTCACCGGAAAAAAAATCTATCGTGATCACAATCAAGAGAAAAGATGGAAAGTTGTTCTGTTCCGTCAAAGATGATGGATATGGGATACCAAAGCTTGATCAGCCAAAGCTGTTCACGAAGTTTTTCAGAGCGTCAAATGTCGTGAAGTTAGAGACCGATGGAAGTGGTCTGGGATTGTATCTTGTCAAGATCGTCGTCGAATCATCTGGAGGTCAGCTCGGTGTCAAAAGTAAAGAGAACGAAGGCACTGAAATCTGGTTTACACTACCTGAAAAAGGTGTGAAGGCTAAAAAAGGCGAAGTTTCTTTGGATCAATCCACTTTTGCCTAAAGAAAAGATTCCATGATATAGTCTACTCAAGCCATTAATCATTCGTCTTATCAAAAGGAAGCTATGAAAAAAGTACTTGTCGTCGAAGATGATAAATTTTTAGGGAATGCGTATAAGGCAGGATTTGAAGGCGAAGGTCTTGAAGTGGCCATTGCCTATGATGGCGAAGACGCTCTCGCGACAGTCGAGAGTTTTCAGCCAGACGTGATTTTGCTAGATATTCTGATACCCAAGATAGACGGATTTGGGGTGTTGGCAAAACTAAAATCAGATGACAAATATAAAAGTATCCCCGTCATCATTGCTTCAAATTTAGGCCAAAAGCAAGACATCGATCGAGGCCTAGAGTTAGGTGCCTCAGATTACATCATCAAAAGCGAGTCATCTGTGACGGAGATTTTGTTGAAGATAAAAACATTACTCAAAGAAAGTTAATGCTGCGAAGCCTTTTTCAGGTCTCTCTTTCTCAATCGTAAATTATTCGGAGTCACCTCAAGAAGCTCATCTGATTCCAAAAAGGTCAGAGATTGTTCTAGGGAAAATTTTACCGCTGGAGCCAACCGAACTAACACATCAGCATTACTTCTGACATTGGTCGCTTTCTTTAGACGACTTGTATTCATCACGATATCATCTTTTTTACCAGTGCGTCCGACGATCATCCCTCCGTACACGTCTTCACCTGGATTTACAAATGTCTCTCCTCGTTCTTGAAGATTTGCTAAAGCGTATGAAGTTTCTTGATCCATCTCTGAAGAGATGATCACTCCACTTCTTTGTTTTGGTAAGTCATTGCCTTTTTTCTTGTATCCCACTGGGTAGCTATGCATAAACACTCCACCAGAAGTCGCGGTCAGCAACTCGCCTCGAAGCCCTAACGTGTTTCTCGTCGCAATCTCAAATTCAAGCTTCGTCCCAGTGTGGGTCGCGTTCATCGCTAGCATGGTGCCTGCACGCTGACCTAAACTAGTCGTCACTGTGCCGATATGTTCTTGAGGTACTTCAATGGTCAATCTCTCCCAAGGTTCTTGCATAACTCCGTCGATTTCCTTGAAGATGACTTCTGGTCGAGAAACTGAAAACTCGAATCCTTCGCGACGCATCGTTTCAATTAGGATAGATAGGTGAAGCTCACCTCTGCCAGAAACGACAAAAGTATCAGCTGAAGCTCCAGATGTAATCCTCAAACCAACGTTTGTTTCTAACTCTTTGGCAAGTCGTTGCTGAATTTGTCTTGATGTCGTCAACTTCCCATCTCTTCCTACGAATGGTGAGTTCGACACGATAAAGTGAATCTGAACTGTCGGTGGAGTGATATCTAAGTCAGGTAAAATCTCAGTCTCACCTTGGATACTGAGCGTGTCTCCGATTTTGGCGTCACTAAAACCAGTCAAGGCGATGATGTCTCCAACTGAAGCAGAGTTGATTTCTACTTTATGCAATCCTTTGAAAGTAAACAAATGTTCTACTTTCGTTGGGATCGGTGCGACGTCTTTTCTCAAAATGACGGTTTGATCACCTTTATTGACAGTTCCACGATTGATGCGACCGATCATATATCGACCCTTGTAACTATCGTAATCCAAGGATGTGATCTGGACTTGGAAGTTACCTTCGAGCGTTCCTTTTGGAGCTTGAATGAAGTCAGTGATGGTTTGGAAAAGTGGAGTTAAGTCAGTACTGTCGATGATTTTAAGTGAATGTTCTGGAGTAGTCTCTGTTTTCATGCCAGCAATGCCGTCACGACCGATTCCATAGAGTACCGGAAAGTTGAGTTGATCGTCTTCGATCGCCAAGTCCAGAAATAAATTATTGATTTCTTCGATGACATCTTCTGTTCTTTGATCTTTACGATCGACTTTATTGACTAACACAATTGGTTTGAGGCCTTTTTTCAACGCTAAGCCAAGGACATAACGTGTTTGAGAAAGCACACCCTCAGCCGAGTCGACGAGTAATACACACCCATCGGCCATATTCAAGATACGTTCGACCTCTCCTGAAAAGTCAGAGTGACCAGGTGTATCTAAAATGTTGATTTTATAATCTTTCCAGAATACTGAGGTATTTTTGGCCAGAATGGTCACACCACGCTCCCGCTCTAACTCGTTTGAGTCCATGATCGTAGTCTGACTCATCTCAGATTCATGCTTCTCAAATGTACTTGTTTGCTTCAGCATGGCGTCGACCAACGTGGTTTTTCCATGGTCAACGTGCGCGATGATTGCGATGTTTCGAATATTTGATTGTGGATAAGCATTAAGTTCTAACATATGAATGTACATTAAAAATAAAACGGTCAATAAGATGTATTGTTTTGGGAAGTTTCAAATGCTATTGGAAATCGGAGTATGTATACTGTAGAACCAATGAACGACTGAACTTACTAAATAATTATGGATGTTTTAAAATTTCCTTTTATGTTATCTTGTAATTGAAGCTACTATTATACCAAACTTATTAGATATTTACACCCCACTATGACATGGAATTTTTCTGGATGGAATCACGCCGCGGCAGTGTCCTTGATCATTTTTACATTCGCCATCCTTTATGGCTATTTTTTTAGGCAGACTGTCAACATTGCGGTGGTGAGTGAGTCTTTTGCGTTCACTGGCGGTGTGCTGATCGGCTTATCTTTTATCTTGGCGCCGGTGAGTTATTTCTTCAACTTTGCCGATAAAGAGCTACGGTACCGCAAATTTCTTGGATTGATTGGCTATTATTACGCTCTTTTTTACTGTTTTTCTTTACAAATTCGCTTTCCCGACAAGTATCTCTTTGGCTTAGCAAATAGTCTCTCAAGCCCAGAAGTGATCCTTGGTCTGGCTGCGATGGGTATTTTTACCTTAATGGCGCTCGTTTCTGGGCCAGTTGGGATGAAAGCGTTAGGAAAAAATTGGCGATATGTCTTGAGAACCGGGTATCTCGCTTACTTTCTTCTGATCATTCGCGCGATCATAGTCGAAGGGGAAGTTTGGATGACTTGGCTGAACAGGCTTGAAGGTTTGCCGCCACCAAGATTTTTGTTGACAATCTTCGCAACTTTTGTAATTTTAGTTAGAGTGGTCATGCTACTGCACCAGGCAGTGTTTAACAAGAAAACCTATTGAAAATCCCGCAAGCCGCGGGGAACCATCTACTCACTGAAGCTATTCTTATACAACATCTTGTTATACTCGCTGATCATACGATTGGTACAAAATTGGTCTTTGATGATCTTTGAAGAGTTGATCATCCGATCGACCCACTCCCTGGGATACCCCATGTCGTCTCGTTTCATGTACAGTGGAATGATTTCCTTTTCGAGTGTGTTATAAATGGATTCTGAAATATGCATATCATCAAGCAACCAACCGGCACTACTCCAATCCACCTCACGCACCCAACCATCATTTGTAGAACACTGCAACACACCATTTAGGGCGGCTTTCATGCCACTTGTGCCACACGCTTCAAAACCTTCTTGCGGTGTATTGAGCCAGACATCGCTGCCTTGGACCAAGTACTTTGCCACTTCGAGGTTGTAGTTTGGAATAAATGTGATGTATTTCGTAAACCGCTCACTTTGTGCGATGAGTACGACATTGTTGACTGATTGCTTGGCAGCAGTATCGTGAGGGTGTACTTTACCTGAAAAAAGAAAATGAATGGGAACTGGCGAGTTTCGAATAATTTTCTCGAGCCAATCAAGCTGCCAAAAAAGTGCTTCAGGTCGCTTGTACTGCACAAATCGTCGAGCCCAAGTCACCACCAGAGAGCCTGGTTTGATCTGCTTGCCAGTTCGTTGAAACACAAACCGGAACAGCTCTTCCTTATCGACTTGGTGTGCTTCAAAAAAATGATGTGATTGCTGAGGTTCGTGTTGTTTCTCGACAGAAAGCCAGCGGGGTTGATAGATCCCGTTGGTAATGGGCAAGAGTGGGTATGCTGGCCAGATGTTTTTCGCTTTTTCGGCATGAAAATGGCTGACGGCATTACTCCGGCTCGCTGTGC
>Ga0163144_10021552_pt1 | contig 12804 bp, 12 predicted proteins | sample OliLak19BULKMAT1_FD_123175 | JGI IMG/M metagenome (GOLD analysis project Ga0163144, IMG submission 123175) | Freshwater microbial mat bacterial communities from Lake Vanda, McMurdo Dry Valleys, Antarctica - Oligotrophic Lake LV.19.BULKMAT1 | ecosystem: Environmental > Aquatic > Freshwater >...
AGCCTGTTCGTGGTTTGGTGGTGCACCGTGCCAGTGAAAGTCATACTCCATAAAGTCCACACCTTTACCTGGTATTGTGTGTGCGATTAACATAACTGGTTTTTCTATAATGGCTCTAGCCATAGCACAGGCATCAATAACATCTTCTATATTGTTGCCATCTACATCTATAACGTGCCAACCAAAAGCCTCCCATTTAGCTTTCAAATCTTCTAGTGGCATAACCGATTCTGTTGGACCATCAATTTGAATATTATTGCGATCAATAATACCTATGATGTTGTTAAGCTTATACTTGTTGGCAAGCATAGCGGCTTCCCAAATATTGCCTTCGTTAAGCTCACCGTCTCCCATAACTACATATATCCAACGGTGGTGTTCTTTATTCATACGCATAGCAAGCGCCATGCCGCAAGCCTGAGAAAGGCCACACCCAAGCGGACCGCTAGTATTTTCTAATCCTGGGAGTTTTGTACGTTCAGGGTGTCCTTGTAGTCGCGATCCTAATTTTCTTAGAGTCATGAGTTCTGCATGCTCAAAATAGCCTCGATTTGCCATAGTTGCGTATTGTACGGGAACACAATGTCCATTGCTAAGCAAAAAGATGTCGCGTTTTTTCCAGGTTGGGTTTTTTGGGTCAAGTTGCATGATTTCAAAATAAAGAGCAGTCAGAATATCAGCCAAGCCTAATGGGCCAGCCGAGTGACCGGAACCAGCATGCTCCAACATCTTAATAATGTCTCGGCGTATTAGATTAGCTTGTAACTCTAGTTCGTGTAATGTCATATTTGTATTTAACTTATGCTTACGTTAAGTGTATCATAAGCAGCTTCAGGATTAGGAGAATTTTGAATGTAACCTCCTACGTTTAATACATCAACGCCGCCGTCAGCTAACCTTAGCGCCGTTCCATCCTTAACTCCACCGTCCCAGCCTATTTCAATTTCTGGCTTAAGCTGCCTCAGCTCTTCTACCTTATCAAGCAGACCGTAGTCTACAATGCCTCCATAGTAACCAAGGTCTCCACTAAATATGAGCACGTGGTCGAGCTTTTCCAAAATAGGTTTAATAGTATCAACGGGAGTTTGTTTAAGTAATGCTACTCCAAGTTTAATACCAAGACCCTCCAATTCATTTAAAAACTCTTCAACACCTTCAGCTTCTGCATGAATTATTACTAAGTGTGGTTGTTGATAAATAATATCCTCGATGTACTCCAACGGTTTCTGATACATTATATGGAAGTCCACCATTAGTCCTACTGGCCACCAAGTATCTACAATTGGTACCAGCTTTGTAGGGGCAAATTTACCGTCTGCAAAGTCAATATGAATTCTCTCGGCAAACTCACATACTCGTTCAATAGCTGCACGATATTCGCGCGGATCCTTACCCATAACTGTCGGACATATGATACTCATTTAGCCTATATTATCTAGCTCTTTAACCCGGCGACGATGTCGAGCGGCGTGACTGAAAGGTGTAGATAACCAAGTCTCTACAATTCCTTGCCACAAACTTGGGTCGTCAGCCATAGTGCGACCAGAAAGACATAGTACATTGCTGTCATTATCATTTCGCGTCATACGAGCTTCGTGGGCGTCCCATACTACTGAAGCACGAATACCTTTATGGCGATTAGCCGCAATTGCTACGCCCTGTGCACCAGTGCAGACTATTATGCCGCGGGGCTCTGGGTCATTTGAAGTAAGTACTGACGTCGCGACCTTAGCGGCAAATTGTGGATAGTCATCTTCAGGATCTAGCACAGTATTGCCTTCATCCTCGACCTCAAAACCAGATTTCTTAAGATAGGCTTCTACAGCTTCCTTGAGATGAAAACCACCGTGGTCTGCTCCAATATATATTTTCATTATAACTCCTAGTGTTGGTGGCCGTGCTCATCTGAGCCGTGATGGGCACTATGATGACCTTTGGTGTGTAATAGCCTTCCCGCATCTGCAACAACCTCTACTAAGCGGTTGCTGTAACCCCATTCGTTGTCATACCACACCATTACTTTAGCCATATTGCCGTCAACAACTTTAGTGAGTAGTAAATCAACAATACCTGAGTGGCTATTGCCAATATAGTCGCTACTGACCAAAGGCTCATCTGAGACTCCTAATATGCCCTGATAGTAAGCTTCTTTTGAAGCTTTACGGAAGGCATCATTAATTTCATCGACTGTAACATCTCGCTTAAACAGTAAGGTTATATCGCTTATAGACACTACTGGAGTTGGTACACGAACACTAAGGCCATCAAACTTACCTTTGAGTTGAGGCATAGTAAGAGTTACGGCGATAGCTGCACCAGTTGTTGTTGGGACAATATTTTCAGCAGCATTACGACCTTCCCGCAAATCTTTAGCAGGAGCGTCTTGTAGTGCCTGAGAGGCGGTATAGCTGTGAATGGTGGTTAACATTGATTTTTCTATACCAAAATTACTATCAAGTACTGACATGACTGCACCAAGTGAGTTCGTAGTACAAGAAGCGTTGCTAATAACCTCTGTTGAACCTTCTAATTTATCGTCATTGGCCCCGAGAACAATAGTATCGACGCCGTCACTTTTAGTTGGACCAGATATAACCACGCGTTTTGCGCCAGCCTTAATATGTAGCTCCGCATCTTCTTTTGCCGTAAACCGACCGGTTGATTCTATAACTACATCAACATGCAAATCACCCCATGGCAGATTAGCAGGCTCACGTTCAGCCGTAACTTTAATGTGTTTACCGTCTACGATAATTCCTGCATCGTCAAAACTAACTTCTTTTTCATAAGTACCGTAGTTACTATCGTGCTTGAGCAGATATGCTAAGGTCTTTGTGTCTGTTAAGTCATTAACTGCTACTATCTCTACATCTGAACGCGCGAACGCTATTTTAAAAGCGTTACGGCCAATGCGACCAAACCCGTTAATTGCTACCTTCGTTTTCATATATCCCCCACATTAGAAGTTTGTCTTGTTTCTGAGTAGGTATTGTATAAGCGTAAGCGCTTACGCGCAATATCTATTGTTCAGTCCAGCGCTTTTGGCATTCTTTGATAGTTGCTTTGGCTTCTCCTGCATTGCCCCAACCTAATACTTTAGTGCTGCCAGGTTTCTTTAGATCTTTATAGTGATTAAAGTGATGCTCTGCTTGACGCTTCCATGCTTCGTCAACATCATTAATGTCATTCCGGTCATTGCCGTCATTTCTATCATCAGCTGGCACACAAACAATCTTGTGGTCCATCTCACCGTCATCCTCAAAATTCATAACGCCAATAACTTTAGCGTGAATTTTAACTCCAGTAGGGACAGCACCATCTAGAAGGATAAGAGCGTCTAATTCGTCACCGTCCTCATCAAGAGTCTGGGGTATAAAGCCGTAGTTACAGGGTTTAGCAAAAATACTTGGCTCAACACGATCAAGTTCAAACACGGCCAAATGTCGATTCCATTCTATTTTTAAATTACTCCCCATTGGTATCTCGTTAATAACGTTAATTAGACCGTTATCTACATCGCCTGCGTCAAATATTTGGTTAAAATCTGCCATTTTGTCTCCTTATTGTTCTATTCTCATTATATACTGAGGTGGAATGAAAATCATAGGCCACCGTGGTGCAAAGGGTTTAGCACCCGAAAACACACTAGCAAGTTTCAAAAAAGCGCTAGAATACAAAGTTGATGCCGTAGAGTTCGACGTACACGTAACTCGTGATCACATACCGGTAATTAATCACGACGATTTTATTCCAGGGTTAAAACCAACGAAGCATTTTATAGCTAAGTACACTTTTAAAGAACTTAAGAATATAAAAACCGATCTACTTACACTTGACCAGACTCTTGGTTTCTTGCAGACTAAGACAAACTTGATTATAGAGATTAAACCTAAAGTAAATACTGAGCCTGTTATTGACATACTAAGGTCTCACTTACGCCGCAACCTTAAAGCAAATAAAGTTACTATTTCTTCATTTGATCCTAAAATGCTCGCTCAAATTAAGTCTGCACTCCCTGAACTTACCCTAGCCGTTAATGAAAAATGGTCTGGGGTACGTGCCAGCAGACGCGCAAGTAAACTTGGTACTAAATATATAACCATGGATCACCGTTGGCTATGGTATGGGTTTATAAAATCAATGTCACGCAACTATAAATTGTCTGCCTATAATTTAGATAGTCCGCGCAAAGCAAAGCGCTGGGCCAACGCCGGCCTACATGCAGTAATTACAGGCTACCCTGATCGTTTTTAAGCTAACACCTTAATGTCGTCTAGGTTTTATTATTTGTTATCTTTATTATTATCTTCGAGAAGATATTCACGGATTCTAAGAGCTGCTGTTGCGCCCTCGCCTACAGCCGTAGCTATTTGCATGGTTGCACCGGACCGACAGTCACCTGCAACAAAAACGCCTGGCATTGAAGTTTCAAGCCCTTCATTACTGGCTATTAAGCCGATCTCATCCATTTCTATACCGCTGTCTTTGGCAAAAGCTGTATTAGGCTGTAATCCTACAAATACGAATACGCCGTCAGTTTCAAATTCTTTTTTTTCACCACTAACAGTATCCGTTCCTACGACTTTTGTTAATTTTCCGTCAACACCAACAATTTCATCTGTAGTAGTGTTCTTGTATACCGTAATCTTATCAGCAAATTTATCTTCAAGCTCGTGCACTAACACTTCAGATGCACGGAAATCTGTTCGTACCAGCATAACAATTTCGTTTGAGAAACGAGTCAGAAACATGGCTTCTTGGACGGCCGAGTTACCACCACCGACAACCACGATTCGCTTGTCGCGGTAAAAAGCTCCGTCACAGGTTGCACAGTAGTGGACGCCGCGCCCATAAAACTCATCCTCGCCAGGTACTCCAACTTTTTTATAGCCTGAACCAGTGGCAATAAGTACGACCCGAGCGTATACGTCACCATCAGTTGTTCTGAGTTTCTTGGTAGCACCTTCATTAACAATCTTCGTAACTTCGCCCAATTCTATAATAGCGCCAAAACGCTCAGCTTGCTTACGCATGGCATCGCCAAGCTCAAGGCCTGCTATTCCGTCAGGAAAACCAGGATAGTTATCTACCCAGTCTGTTGTAGCTATTAGTCCACCGGGAACAGCCTTTTCATACAATACTGTTTTTAAGTCTTCGCGTGTTGTATAGATGGCTGTACTAAGAGCTGCTGGGCCGGCACCTACAATCACCAAATCATGAATCATCTTATCGTTCATTATAAATCTCTTTCATTAAATACTAAGCTACAGCTGGCGCTAGTTTCTGTAAATTGAAGCCTATAATTACTTCTTGAGAATTATCCTCTTGAGTCACAACAGTTACGGGTACTGTCAAAGCGCCACTAATAGCTAATGCCTCTTGCTGGCGATGAGGTTCTTTATCAATGTTAACTTCTTCATATCCGATGCCTTTATTGCCAAGATACCTCTTAACCATTACGCAGTATGCGCAGGTGTTGGTAGTGTAGATAGTGACTTTTTTTGGCATTTTTTTGCTCCTGTTAGTGTTTTGTTGTGAGTATAATACTCATTATATAGCGCTTGTGCATGACGTCAATACGCTATATGTTGTGTTTTTACACATTTATTGACCAAGAGAGACTAGCTCGATGTCAAAAACTAATGGACCCTGTGGTCGCGAAGTACTACCAGGCGTATAGCCTTCTGGTGCGTCTCCGTAAGCTAATGGGCCAGGGATAACTAAACGGCGAATACCGCCAACCTTCATTCCTGGCACGCCCTGTGTCCAGCCCGCAATAACACCTGATAATGGGAAGGTAGCTGGTTGACCGCTATCTTTTGAGCTTTCAAAAATCTCGCCGTTAACTACATAGGCGCCGGTGTAGTGAGCTGTAATAGTTGCGTCCTGAGGAACAACTTCACCGGTACCCTCTACAAGGTCAATCACCTGTAGTTCAGCCACTGGTGTTGATAATGGTGTAAAGTTTGTAAGTGTGGTGCCCTTAAGCATATTCTCTCCTGTTTCGTTAATTTGTTGTTGCTGTTCTAAAGCTTGTTGTATTTCGGGATCAATATTTTGGTTATCGTTACTCTGGGATGATTCCCAGATTACTATAGCCGTAAAGCCTACTGATGTTAATAAGAATAGACCAGCGAGCATAAGCGAGCCGAACCGCTTAGTATAATCAGAAAATTTAGACATTAAACAACCTCCACTAAATAACTATAAAGTAATTGTACCAGTACCGGGCAGACAAAACTGCAGTGTTTTTTACTATTATGTGGAGATCTCGTAGTCTTTTAGTTGCTTACGAGTCCGCGCCGTGGGTGCACGCTGTTGTAGCGCTAAAAGCTGTGCATAAATGCCATTAGTTGCCGCTAGTTGTTTGGGTGTACCGATCTCATCAATTGCACCGTTCCTGATTGTAATAATCTTGTCGACGGACTGGATAGTACTTAGACGGTGGGCAATTATAATAGTGGTCCGCTTCTTCATCAGCCGCTCTAAGGCTTTTTGTACCATCGCTTCGGATTTACTATCGAGCGAGCTTGTAGCTTCATCGAGAATTAGAATCGGCGCATTCTTAAGCAGCGCCCTGGCAATAGCAATACGTTGCTTCTGGCCACCAGATAATTTCAAACCACGCTCACCTATCTCGGTGTCGTAACCGTGCTCTAGTTTTTTTATAAACTCTTCGGCATTGGCAGCACGGGCCGCAGCCTCAATTTCTTTAAGCGTAGCCTTGGCGTTAGCGTATGAAATATTTTCCTTAATAGTGCCACTAAACAGCGCTGGATCCTGAAAAACCACGCCAATAGCAGCATGCAAGCTTGTCTGCGATACGTCGGCAATATCCTGAGAGTCAATACTTATTTTACCTTTTTGGGGTTCATATAAACGCATAAGAAGATTGGTTAAAGTAGTTTTACCTTCGCCGCTTTCTCCAACTAGTGCAATCTTGGTATCTGGCTCAACATTAAAGCTTATGTCCTTCAATACAAGCTTCTTATCGTATGCAAAAGCTACCCCATCAAAACGGATGGCACCCTGTGTTACGTTGAGAGCAGAAGCCCCTGGCTTATCTTTAATTGCAGGTTCTATTTCCATAATTTCAAAGTAGTCCCTACTGTCAGCAACTGCACGCTGTGTATTTTCAACCAAGAAACTAATTGTGAATATGGGTATACGAATGTTCATTGCATAGAGAATCAATGCTACCGCTTCACCAGGAGTCAAATGGCCCTGAGCAGCCTGGACAAAAATAAAGCTGTAAACACCAAAAAATATTAGGTTTAGCACCAAACGGCGTATGATGTCATTTTTATGCCAATATATAGACTGTGGCCTATTAATTCCAATGATTCTTGAAAGATGGCCGCCAAAGAATTTGAGCTCACGGGGCTCTTGGTTAAAACTCTTAACTGCTTTTACCTGTCCAATTGCTTCCGCAAATCGGCCACTAGCTATGTCACCGTGCTCATTCTTTCGTTTCTGATACTTCTGCCAAATGTTACTAGTACGCACCGTCATGAAAATAAATATCGGATAAAGCGAAAATAGTAACAGTGCAACTTGCCAACTATATATGGCTACTACGATTAGAGAAAAGATGGTGCTAAATATAAACTGTAGGAAGTTATTGCTCATCATCTGTATGAAACTAGCAATCTGCATAATAGAGCGGTTAAGGCGATTAATGATTTTGCCGGATAGCTCAGCGTCAAAGAACTGTTGAGGTAGGCTTAGAATATGCCGATAGTAACGTTCGCTTAGGATCTTAGTTAACCTAACCTCCATCTGATCACCAAAGTATCCGCTTACATTACTTAGAATTGTGCTAGCAACATCAATTACGAAGATGATTACTGCCATCCATAGCACAAAGCTAATACTGGCATCGGTACCGAGCCGCAGTTCGTCAATAACCTTACCTGTAACCAGGGGTAGAATTAGCGAAATAAGTGATAATAGGATTGTAAACACTGAAATAGCAGCGTAATAGCGCCATAGACTTCTGCTAAATTTAATTATCCTTAAAATATGCCTCATATATACGCAAACATTATAACTTTTTCGTGCCTGACACCACAAACCTTCTAGAATTTATGAGTTCGGGGACGAAACAGACGTGAAGTAATTTTGGAGCAATAGCTCAACAAAAATAGCCAGATGGCAAACTGTTCGTTAGAAAAGTGGTCATATCCCCCGGCTCTCAGGTCTACAAACTCGCTAGGCGGGTCTGCTGATCATTCCGGGAGCCGGAGGATACGATATTGTGGTGTCCCGTGGCTTTAAAGCCGGGTAGCCTTGCAGCAACGGGTAGGGACCGAACCCTCACGGGGCACCAACTTGTGGGCATTACTGCCGCGAAATACGAGATCCACTATAAAGACCATATGGCGCGCTTGCCGAAATGATACTACAGGGGTGGCACAGTTTGGTAACTGTGAATCTAGTGAACGAGCGCCAAGCGCTGACGTCGAATCTCTGTGGACTAGATAATCTCGCGAACTTGCTGAGCGCTGCGTAATCCTGTCATTCCGTACAGGATTCAGCTTTGACTGCGCCACTTAAGGCTGCGGAGTCATTTTGTGGATAGCGCCGTGCTGTGCTCAGCAGGCGGGGTTACTTGATTGCTACACCACTAGCAATCGTAAGTTTCCACCGCAATTGTGGATATATAGATCATCGCCCACTGGTCCATGCTGCAAGCAAGGCGGATCGCTTTATAGCGAACCAGTGGGCGGTACGACGCGGGATATGCCTCAACCAGTGCAATGGGAAGCTCTCACAGGCGTCGAAAGGGGTGCTAATGTAGCAATGAATAAGGAGAATATCCCCACACTCATTGCTACATTAGTCTTTACTAACGAATTAAAGTTATCACGTCTGTTAAAGGACGTTTACCTGGGAGCAAAACTCAACCTGTAAACAAATTAAAGTATATCATACTTCCTTGCATTATGGGATTACTTATTGTTTACAAAGTTTGTTGAGGTGATTTATGGGCAACAATAACATTATGATATTTTCGCCTTAGGCCACGTTCTTTCCTGGTTTGAATGAGGACAGTGATAATAAAATATAAAAATATTGTTGCTAAAATAGCACCTAAAATTACATTTTGAGTTATTTCAAATGCTACATACGTTATTAAAAGTATAATGCCAGTTAAGCCAAAGTTCTTTTTAAGCTTTCTGTGGCCTTTAGTTACACCTACTGCAGTACGGGCAACTAATGCATTACTTACAGGCTCTTGCCTTGTATCACTATCGCGAAGGCGCATCTCTTCGAGCAAAAGCGGTAACTTATTTAAAGTTTCACCTATTTTCTCGAGAGACTGGTGGTTATAGGCGTACAAATACATTAGTGAACCGTTAATTTCTATATCGTAATCTATCATATTCTCGAGTATATATAACATGCTGTCTGGGGTTAACATACTTAGGGTCTCTGACTGGGTAGTAGCTGGCATGTATACGTCGTAGAAATCACCAAAGTCACCTTCAAGACTAAACCTTTCATCGTTAGTAAATCTTGCTATGTTTCCACCACTTGAAGCATCGTTATTAATCTTGCTATTAATTATGATTTGTAGGCGTGTATCTGGTATCACAATCGCAATAATTGTGCGGCTGTAGACTCTACGGCTTTTGCCGCTGCCTCTTGTCTCTGTTTGAAGTAGTACCGTGAACTTGTTACCAACCTCTTTCACGCCACCACCAACCATGCGCGCAATTTGACCGTCATTAAACGACGATAGACTAAGAACAGTACTTACAGCATTTGCCGCATATTCGTAACCGTTCTGACTGGACCATTCGATCCACTTAGCATTTTCTTTGGCTGCCCGTTTTTTTAAGTAGATAAGTAATAATGCAAACGCCACAACTGGTAAAGTTAGAAATAGTAAAAATGTAAAGAAAACTAAAGAATCTTGGAAACTATTCATACTTTAATCCTTGCTTGTGTGTTTGTAATAAGCGAAGCGACTAAGCTATTAGTTTCTTGAGTAGTTAAGGTTCGATTTTGGTGCCACAATATTACCTTGAAAGTTATTTTGCGATTAGAAATATCTTCTGCACGGTAATCACCCTCAGGTGAAAGTTGCCAACTATAGTTATGTTCTTCTGTTAATATAATTAACGATTCTTCTACTATTGCCCTCACGTCACTAAAACTCATCTTGCCTACTTCTATTGTTATGTCTTGATTGATTGATGGAAAACCAGGGAGTATCTGATAAATTAGAGGTTTTAGATATTTTTGTAAAAGTTGAATATCTAACTCAAATCCGGCAGTAAAAGAAGGAAGTTTTAATGCGGACTGTACCGACTCATTTAACTCACCTATAACACCTAGCACTACACTACCGACTGATACTGTTGCGCTACGGCCAAGTAGAAAAGGTGCAGTTATTGGATAACTGTAGTTTTCGATGGGTCTAAATGACGCTTGGTAATCAGTAATATAGTCTAGGATATTTTTTGCTTGATAATAGGCGCTGATACCTAAACGAGCTTTAGCCGTTTTGTCATCAGCTGCAAATACTAATGCTAAACGTTCCATCTGTTCTGGAAGGCCATCTTTTTCTTGACCCTTAACATGGGCTTTACCTATTTCAAATAGGGCAAATTGGTTATTGTCACTACCTGCTTGAGCTTTTATATTATTGTGTACTTTTGCAAGTATGCTTGGCATCAAACTAGTGCGGAGATACTGCAAGTCTGGACTAATGGCATTGCGAATATGGTGGGCGTATTTTTCTGGATCAGTTCCAGTTTTAAGTAGTAAATTGCTGTGTACAAAACTATAGGTTAATACCTCATTGGCGCCAGCTTGTCGTAGCCTATTTCTTAATTCTTGCTTGAACTCGAATAATTGATTTTTAGCAGCAGCCTTAGCTGCTCGTAATGGTAGAGCTACGGGTAGCAAGTTATAGCCAAACAAACGACCAATCTCTTCAACTATATCTTCAGCAAGGCTTATATCCATACGCCAAAACGGTGCCTTAATAACTAAATTTATGTCGTCTGTTTCGGCTTCAAACTCTACATTATTTAGTAAACTACACATAGCCCGGCCATCCATATGCGAACCAAGCCGTTCATTCACAAACGCTACAGATAACTGTACCGTTTTACCCGGTTGTTCAAACCGGGCTAGATCATAAACACTGCTAGCCTGCTGTGCATCAGTTAGCTTTGCCATTTGTTCCATTGCAAAACTAAGTACCCGGTCGTTCTGAGCCGGACTCTGACCTTTATTGAATCTGGTGACTGCATCAGTAAAAAGACCAAAACGCATACTAGTTTTTCTAATACTGTACATATCAAAAGTAGCTGCTTCTATGACTATATTTTTAGTATCATTATCTACTTCAGTTTCTGCACCACCCATTACACCCGCGAGTGCAATTGCCATCTTGTCCGTAGCAATAACAATTTCATTACCCGTAAGCTCAATTTCTTTTTTACCTAAGAGAAGTAGCTTTTCACCTTTTTCGCTTATACGCGGCATTAGACTTGGTACGTTTGAGTGTTCTTTTAATTTGTCATAATCAAAAGCGTGCAGCGGTTGACCCGTTAGGTGCATAACGTAGTTAGTCACGTCAACGACATTGTTAATTGGCTTAATTCCGACTCGAGTCAAAAATGCCTGTAACCAAACTGGGCTCTGTTTTACTTTTACATTATGCATAACTACAGCCATGAAACGCGGTACTTGTTCTTTGATATCGTTACGAACGTCTATATCAAGCTTATCGGCGGCTTCGAACTGTGGCGTAACTAAATACCAATCTGGTGAATTAAAGGATAGCCCGCTAATCCCAGCTAGTTCACGCGCTACGCCAATATTTCCGAAACAGTCTGGACGGTGTGTAAACATCTTGTTTTCACAATCAATAATAAAGTCATCTAGGCCGTAGAAATTTGTAAGAGCTTCACCAAGCTCGGGTTCACGACCAATTTCTGCTGGATCAACTTCTAAAATGCCTTCGTGTTCATCAGATATACCAAGTTCTTTTGAGCTAGCCATCATGCCATGACTTAATTTTCCGCGGATCTCGCGTGCTTTAAGTACGAACAGATCGCTTCCACGACTGCTTGGAACAATTACTCCGGGCTTGAGCCAAACGCCGAACATACCGGCCCGAACATTTGGCGCGCCACACACTACCTGCGTCAACTCACCACTACCATCATCTACTTGGCACACTTTGAGCCTATTTGCATCCGGATGTTTCTCAGCGCTTATGACTTTTACGACGACTGCTCCCTCAAGCTTTGGAGCCCAATCTATAATCTTTTCAACCGCACCAAGCTTATTACCGATACGCTTAAGTAGCTCGGTGCGAGGAATAGCTTTAAGATCTACATTGGAATATTGTTGGGCTAAGTTAATACTGACTTTCATAGCTTTTCACTTTCTAGGTCTAGAATTTTTACAAGTTCGGGTAGCTGTTTGTGCTTCAGGTCTTGCATTTCGCTGAAGTGTCGACCTCCAGGCACAATTATAAGCTCACCGTTGAGTTCATCCGCAAAATATTGGGCTTGTTCTAATGGACACAGATGATCATTATCAGAGTGTATAAATATAAAACGATTAGCCTTGCCCCTCACTTTATCTATGTCTATAAGATCACGAGCAGAGTACTCATTTTGCTCCGGACGGTAAACTCCAACCATCACAGCCATATCAACCATTGAACCGTCTGGAAGAGCTTCAAGTAAAGATAGTACAGCAACTGCACCTGAAGAGTGGCCGATGACAAGTGATTTTTCATTAAATGACCAGTCGCTAGAAAATATAAATTCTCGG
>Ga0163144_10021553_pt1 | contig 12803 bp, 11 predicted proteins | sample OliLak19BULKMAT1_FD_123175 | JGI IMG/M metagenome (GOLD analysis project Ga0163144, IMG submission 123175) | Freshwater microbial mat bacterial communities from Lake Vanda, McMurdo Dry Valleys, Antarctica - Oligotrophic Lake LV.19.BULKMAT1 | ecosystem: Environmental > Aquatic > Freshwater >...
GGTGGTTTTCTTACCGGTAAATTCGCAAACTCGTGGCATCGCTAAACCTCAGTCTTATCCCGAAAATCGGGCCGCGCATAGTATGGGAACAGGCAGACCGATGCAAGGGGGTGAACGGTTTGTTCCGCGAGGGGCAGGCCTCCGGGTCGCTCGCGAACAATTAACTGGTAGGCGTTAGTGGCGACAGCGTGCCATCGGTCGCCCGAGTCTCAAATTGCCAACAGCCCGACGGTGTCGAGGAAGACCATGGGGTGTGCTACGGTTAATATTCGTTGTGCCGCTCGGCGACGTCGTGTTCGCCCGAGACATAACGCTCGGATAGAACTGCATAGACAGTATCTAACGACCCATCGTCGTTAGACGATCGTGGTCGCGGCTCGAACTCGACCTCTGTATGCTCCGGCAGATCGACACGCTCGATCGGCTTGAACCCGCCGTTCTCGAAGATGGCTCTGATCGTGGACATGCGGTCATTGTAGCGACCTTCCCAGCTTGCGTGGCATGATTTTCCGCTATTCAGCCCCATCCTTTGACCTTTGCCCCCATCACTCTTACCTTTTGCGCCGCATGCTTTCGTACGACACCCTCATCGCTGCCCGCGACGCCGTTGCCAACAAGGAAATCTCGGCCCAGGACCTGACGCGCCAGGCGTTGGCCCGTATTCGCCAGGTGGACCCATCCATTCAGGCTTTTAATGAAGTCGACGAAACGCGGGCGCTGATGGTCGCCAAGGAGGTCGACGACGGCATCCGCACGGGACCGTTGGCGGGCGTGCCGATCGCGCTGAAGGACAACCTGTGCACGAGCTGGGGTCACACGACCTGTTCCAGCAAGATGTTGAAGGACTTTAAGGCCCCGTACGATGCGACGATCGTCAAAATGCTCGAGTCCGCCGGCGCGGTGGTGATTGGGAAGACGAACCTCGACGAGTTCGCGATGGGCTCGTCGACCGAAAACAGCGCCTTTCGCACCACCCGCAATCCGTGGGACACTGACCGCATCCCCGGTGGCAGCTCAGGTGGTTCCGCAGCGGCGCTGGCGGCGGGGATGTGCTGCGCGTCGATCGGGTCCGACACCGGTGGCTCGATCCGCCAGCCCGCGGCGCTGTGCGGCGTGGTGGGGCTGAAACCAACCTATGGCCGAGTCAGTCGGTATGGCCTTGTGGCGTTTGCGTCGTCGCTCGACCAGATCGGCCCGTTCGGTTGGACTGTTGCCGACGTGGCGCTGTTGATGAACGTCATCAGTGGGCGCGACCCCAAGGACAGCACGAGTGTCGACAATGCCGTCCCCGACTATCTCGCGAACCTCGAACAGCCCGTGAAGGGCCTGCGCATCGGCATCGCCAAGGAATACCAACTGACCAGCGGCATGGACCCACAGGTCTCCGCCGCGGTCGAAGTGGCGATGAATAAGTACAAGGAACTTGGCGCGACGTTCGTGGACATCAGCCTGCCGCACACCGAGTACGGGATCGCGGCGTACTACGTCATCGCGCCCTGCGAAGCATCGTCCAACCTCGCCCGCTACGACGGTGTCCATTTCGGTCACCGCACCGCCGAGCCCGTTAAGGACATCGTCGAACTCTTCAGCAAGAGTCGCTACGAAGGGTTTGGCGAAGAGGTGCAACGCCGGATCATGATCGGTACGTATGCCCTGTCCAGCGGGTACTACGACGCCTACTACTTGCGTGCTCTCAAGATTCGCGCTCTGATCAAGCGGGACTTTGACGAGGCCTTCAAAAAGTGCGACGTCATCCTCTGCCCGACGAGCCCCACGCCCGCCTTTAAGGCCGGTGAGAAGACCGCCGACCCACTAAGCATGTATTTGTGCGACGTCTTCACCGTCACGTGCAACATCGCCGGCATCGCCGGTATCAGCCTGCCGTGCGGCTTCACTGAAAGCGCCAAACCCCTGCCGATCGGTCTGCAGTTGCTCGGCCCAACGTTCGGTGAAGAAAAGCTGCTGCGCATCGCCCGCATGTACGAGTCGGCGACGGACTGGCATAAGCGCCGACCGACGCTCTGATCTGCGGTCTCCATCATGCAAATCTCCATTGCTTCCTACTCGTTTCACGGCTTGGTCGAATCCGGCCAGATGAATGTGTTCGGTTATCTCGAATCGTGCCGCTATCGCTACAACGTGCACGTGGCGGATTTGTGGAACGGGTTGTTGGGAAAGACGCCGGACCAGCAGCTTGACCCGGCGCACATCGCTGCGGTTCGGGCGGGGATGGACGAGCGCGGGATGACGTGCGTGAACTTTCACGTCGATGGCTGCCATATCTGGGAAGATGACGCTGCGGCCCGTGACGCGCATCATCAGTTGGCGCTGCGCTACCTGAAGGCGGCCGAGCAACTGGGGGCTAAGACGTTTCGCATCGACACCGGTGGCCGGGCGGCGACGTGGAATAGCGAACAGTTCGACCTAATCGTCACCCGCATGCGCGAGTATGCGCACCTGGCAGCAGGGTTTGGTTGTCGCGTCGGGCCGGAGGTGCACTGGGGGACGGAACTGTACCTCGGCGAGATGGAACGGCTCGCGGTCACGGTCGATTCGCCGGCGTATGGCATCCTCATGCACTTCAAAGAGTTCAAGGACGCCACCGCCGCCGAGGCGGAACGGCGACTGGCGAAATACGTTTACCATACGCACGTCGATGCGCAGACAACCGACACGCGGCTTAACCAGGTCATCGAGACGCTCGTCGACGCCGGCTACAAGGGGTTCTGGGGCGTCGAACACCACAGCGGACAGGAAGAATACAAACACGTCGAACGCCAACTGGCCAAATTGCGGTTGGGGCTGATCAAAAAATTCGGGTTCGTGTGATGCCGTCGCTCGATCACAGTTCTCGCCGAAATTCTTAACGCAGAGGCGCAGAGTGGGAACGCAGAGTTACGCAGAGCAATACATTCCCTCGTTGTCCATTGCGTAACTCAGAGTCTCGTCTCTGCGCTCGTCGTTAAACGTCTTCACCGCACTGCGGCATACGTGGCGCATTCGTTTGTTACGTATTTGTCTCGACAATTGCGGAGAAGGAAATCCGTTTACGTCTGGTGAGGTGACCGAACTCGTGCCCGAGCCAATCCGCACCTTGCTACGAACCTGAGGTCTCTGGCACCGGCTGGACGTCCTGCCCGGTCGCACCAGCACAAACAAGACGAGCAAACTGAGCCTGAAGAAACTGGATGAGCCCAGCGAGTCAATTACGATCGACAATGCGCAGGTGTCGATCGTGTAGCAATAACGGAATGCCGACCGTAATGCGGTCATAACCGAAAGAAGGGACGAAGGGATGTTGGCTGCCTCACCGGTCCCGTTGTGTCACGGACGACGAGGGTCGACGGGATGGCCACGTGGTTCATCGGCTCGGTGGGGTTTTCGAGTTGGCGTTGGAGGACGTCGACCACGGCTCGCCCGTACGCGGGGATATCGGTTTCCATCGCCGTCAGCGCGGGGTAGAGAAACGGGGCCATGCGCCCTTCGCCGCCATGGGAGATCACACTGACCTCACCTGGGACGGCAATGTCCCGCTCGCGCAGGGCTCTCAAGACCGCGATCGCGCCCGTGCAGCAGGCGCAGAACACCGCGGTGAACGGGGTATGCGGGCTGTCTAGCCACTTTGAGAAATAGGCGTAGGACTCACCGATGCTGAAGTCGAAGGGTTTCAAATGACTGTCGACAACCAGCTCATCGAGGTTGGTCTCTCCCATCGCGGTCATCTGTTCGCGCCAACCGGCGGCGCGTTGCTCACCCGAGGGGGCCATGGGCTCACTCAGGAACAGGAGGATTCGCTTATGACCCAGTTCCGCCAGGTGTTGGACAGCCAGCCTCCCGATCATCTGGTCGTCGATCCGGACGGAACTCACGCGCAACCCAGCCGGTGGGTCCTGGATAACAACGATCGGCCGTTGCGGTCGGCGCAATGCCGACGAAAGGGAGGGGGGAAACGGTTCGGTGCTGGGGACGAGGATGGCCGCGTCGTTGTCACCCACGTCGCGCCGCAGGCTCACGTTATCCAGCTTACGGTAGTAGGTGGTCTCGATCGCCCAGTCACGGGCCTTGGCGGCGTCACTGATAACCCGGGCCAGCTCTTCAAACGTCGGCGACGGATAGTCCGGACGTATGATCGCCACACGATGGGTCGCCGGGTCCGACCGCTGGGCGACCACCGGCCTCAACTGACCATCGGGCCGGACCACAAGCCCTTCCCGCCTAAGACGTTCGATCGCCCGTTCGACGGTTGCCTGGGAAACACCAAAGGAGGTTTTCAACTCGGTAACGGTCGGCAACGGGTCACCCGGCCGCATGCGTCCAATGTCTCGGCGCAACTGCTGAGCGAGCTTGAAATGCTTGGTGCTGACTAAGACTTTGGGCACATAGTCAGTATATCGATGTATGGACCTCAGGCAAATTGCCGACTTATAATCTCACTCTCGGAGCCCATTTCACGATCTTGCTTCCTATGAAATTCGCTTTTCAGCCGAGTTAGGCAGATCCCTTGTCGCAAAAAAAAACTTTGACGAATTCATTTTCGTGAGGTATGGTGCATGAAACATATCGATATTAGTCGTCAGAAAAACTGTGTGAGGCGACCGGTCGAAAATGGTATTGGTGGGTTGGCGGTTCATTACTCCGGAGGAAAAATGCGTCGGAACACTGTGTTAAAAGCGGCTTTGGTTGCGGTCGGTGCAATATACCTCGCGCTGCCTGCAGCTCGGGTCTTTGAGGTCGACCGCACTTGGGACAACGATGGTGGGGACTTCCTCTGGTCCAACCTGAACAACTGGAGCAGCAACACCCAGCCCACCTCAAGCGACAACGCGATTATCAACGGTTTTTCCACTGCCATCAACCCCGTGTTGATCGCGGTGGGGTCACCGGTAAACCCCGCTAACCTGCTCATGGGCAATACGGTTGGCTCGGCAGGGTTCCTCGACGTTCAAGCAAACATTAATTGGGGTGGAGGGACTGCAACACCGTTGATTGGTAACCTCGGTGCTGGAACGGTGACGCACTCGGCAGGGACCATAGGTGCGGTCGGCGTGGGCTTCGGGCTCACGTTAGGAGAAGGGGCAACGGGTGTCGGTACCTATACGATGTCGGGCGCGGGCGCTCAAATGATCACGGGCTCGGTCAACGGAATCAAGGTTGGTAATAATGGCACGGGCACGATCAACCAGTCGGCGGGCTCGATCAATTCCGGGGGTCAGATCGCGCTGGGCAAAATCGCCCTCAGTTCCGGCACCTTCAATCTGAGTGGCACGGGCCGGGTGACGTCGACCAATTCAACATTCTTCATCGGGGATGCCGGGACGGGGACCTTCAACCAAAGTGCGGGAACATTCGGTGTAACCTCGGCCGACGCCGTTACGACCCGCGCCGTCATTCTCGGTGACGATCTCGGTAGCTCGGGCACCTACAACCTTACCGGTGGTGACTTCAAGCAAAGCGGGACGGACGGAAATCTGACGATCGGCAACGCCGGCACCGGTGTGTTCAACGCGTCGGCGGGCAATCTTACCGGTGGGCTGGCTATTACCCTAGGTGGCTCTGCCAGCGGCAATGGAACGATGAACCTCAGTGGCACGGCGACCGTCAATCGAAACTCGAGTCAGCCGATCAACGTGGGTGTGACCGGTACGGGTACCCTCAACATCGCGGGCAACACGATCACGGCGGGTGGGTCTAACGCAAGCGTCTTTATCGGCGCTAACGGGTTGGTGCAGGGTTACGGTACCTACAACTCGGGCAATAACGCCGGCGCAACGGTCATGCTGACCACCAATGGGCGCGTTATCGCGGACGGTGCAGGTGTCGATCGCACGCTCGCGTTTATTGCGGGTGGCACGTTCAGCACGACCAATCAACTGACTGCCAACACGATCGAAAACACCACGACCAATGGCTGGTACGCGCAGAATCAAGGTAAGCTGACGCTCAGCAAGGTCTCGATCGGTGTGAACGGTGCCGGCAGTAAGAGTGTCACGTTCGCCGAAAGCGCAGGAGACGCGACGCTGGACCTGGTCAACAGTGCCCGGTTCAACTTTAGCTCGACGGGTTCCACCAACGCCACCGCCGACGTCAGCCTCCTGGCCGCAGACCGGACAGACGTGGTCGCGGCGCCCACGGGCATCGATTTTATCGGTAATTGGAACCTTACATTGGTCGGTGGCTCGCTCAGCGGCTTTTCCGCCCCGAGCTACACGTTCCGTTACGACGACGTGGCCGCTGGAGCCAGCATTCCGTCGCTATACCGTCTGAACGGTGGCGTGTGGACGCTGATCGGCAGCAGTGACGACGCCGTGAATAACATCCTGTCGACATCGGACAGCAGCATCACTGCGTTCAACAACACCTTTGCCATCGGTATTGAAGCCGTCGCCGTCCCCGAGCCGGCGACCCTTGGCCTACTGTCGTTAGCAGCCATACCCCTTCTGCGTCGCCGTCGGTAGACGCGTGAGGGGTCGCAGCGAGTTTGACGGGGAAGCAACTCGATCCCCGGTGGGTGAAGCCCATTGGGGTCGAGTTGTTGACGGTGAGTGTCGACTGAAACGATCTGGAATGTTGGCAATCGAAACGTTCGGTTTTGCACCGGAGACGCGCATGTCGCATCGCACTCTGCAACGAACCGGTTTTACACTGGTTGAGCTTCTCGTCGTCATCGGCATCATCGCGCTGTTGATCTCGATCCTTCTGCCCGCGCTGAACAAGGCACGAGCCGCTGCGTATGCGGTCAAATGTGCCAGCAACTTGCGACAAATTTACCTTGCTCAGTCGATCTATGCCTCGGAAAGCCGCGGGTGGATCGGCGTGTCGTCGTCGGGGAACAGTTCTTCAGACGGTGGGCACTTCAGTGATTTTCTCACGGGTGGTCCCGCAGCCTGGAACACGGTGCCGGCGTACCCTATCAACAAATACATCAGTGGAAGTGAGGTCTTCGTCTGCCCGGCTTGGTATCCACAGCAGTGGATAGGCCCCGGTGTTTCCTACGGATTTAACATCGAATCTGCCTTGATCGCGGCCTGGCTCGGCAGCATCCAATTGCCGCATCCGGGCTACCCGATGACGTTTATCCCGCAGCGCTATTTTGTGCCTGTTACCGGATTCTACCGAACCCCCGCGCTCGAAGCGGCAGCGCCGCCACTTGCCGCGAACCCTGCGGTGAAAGTGAAGAACTCACAGGGAATGCTTGTGTTCGTTCAACTGTCCAAAGCGAAGTGGCCCGCCACGGGTGTGATGCTCGGCGATTCAGTGTCCGCGTTACAGGCCAACGCACCACAGTCCAGCACGTTCGCACTGACGAGCTTGATCCAAGGGGGTGGCGCACCGTGGCTGGGCGTCAACCAGCGTGGCCTTCACTTGCGACACAACAATCGGGCCAACCTGCTGTTCTGGGATGGACACGTCGACAAGCGATCATTCGCCGAGTTCATCGCGATGGGTGTTCCACTGAACGCCGGCAACCTTCGCGATGAAAAGCTGAAGATCCTCAACCCATAAAGCGTTTTCGCTCATAACCCGGAGTGGACGTCGCGCAGAGTTGGCACCCATCTTTGGCCCTCCAGTGCTCGATCGAAGACTTCGGGGCCTAAACGGGCGCGTCGTTTCCAGTCTGACTCGTGATGTCAGCGTTACCGCCAAGGTAGCGGAAGATCACGATTATCCACCAACAGGTTGTTCACCATGAAAATCTCTGTTCGTAATACCATCGTCTCCGCGTTCCTGTGCGTAACGTCGGTCGCGTTCAGCTCGACCGAGGGCGCGGACGTCGCCAATGTGTATCTGTTCGCGGGTCAATCCAACATGTGGGGAACGGGCAACAAGCCTGAGGACCTGCCGCCGGAGTTGGCTGCGGTTGATGAAGGGGTGCGTGTGTTGGTGCTCAAGGGCACGCCCGCTGCTGGTGAATCGGTGCCGCTGCAGAATGGGGTGAACAACAACTGGTCCCCCGGCGCATGGGGCAGCGAGGCGCAACTGATGCACCGGTTGTCCACCATCGCGACGGACAAACCGATCTACATGCTGAAAGTGAGTGCCGGGGGCACCTGGTTGATGCCGCGTCCCGACACCGAGCAGACGGATTGGAGCCCGCGATCAAGCAATGAACTGCTTGATGCGTTCATCGGTGACATCACCAAAGCCAAAGCAAGTCTGGAGGCCGCTGGCAAGCAGGCTCGCTTCCCGGCATTCATCTGGATGCAGGGTGAATCAGACAGCAACGACCTGGCCGCCGCTACGGCCTATAAGGACGACTTGGCGACGCTCATCGCGCGAGTGCGCGAGGCGGCAAGTGAGCCGGAAATGAAGGTCTATGTCGGACGCATTCATCGACACTACTCCGGACCGTTCCTCAACGAACTGCGGGCAAGCCAGGCTCGGCTCGCAGAGGAAGGGAGGAACATCGTCCTCTTCGACACCGATTCGTTTGCCCTGCACACGGACAAGATCCACTACGCTCCGGCGGGTCAGATCGAGATCGGGAATGCAATCTTTGATCTGATCACGGGCACCAACAAGCCCGTTGCAAGCGAGGTTGCGGCGGGGCAATCGTTCACCGTTCGCGCCTACGCCGGTGCTGGTACGCTGGTTGGCACGGTCGCGATGACCACGCCGGGCTTACCCGCGCCGACGTTTGTCATTAATCATCCTGCGTTTGTGATCGATGCCGAGACGGGTGTGTTGCGCGTGAAAGATCTGACGGCCGTTGACTACACGGCGACGCCCGAGATGAAGTTGACGGTCAGCGCGGTCAATGGTGCATCTCCAACCGGTGCGAGCGAGATCGTCGTACGATTCGACGCGACCGAGGACGCCGAGAATGCGATCGCCGGCCGATATATGGTTATCGACCCTGACTCGGCAGAGAGCGGGACGGTCACCGACAGCGCTTACACCGACGTGTACGACGCCGCGTTCCCGGCGCGAAAGTTCACCGCAGAGCGGCCACCCATTCAGGACCTGCTTCCCGGTTCGACTAGGATGGCCATGCGCTTCGACGGCGCTCAGGTGATGATCGGTCCGCGAACCAGCGATTTCGTTACACCTGGAACGGACGAAGACCTCACCCTCGCGATGGCGGTGCATGTGGCACCATCAGATCGAAAAGATGTAGGTTGGTGCATCGTCATCAATAAAGGCGACACGCAGCCCGGCATCGGAGTAGGCTACGACTATGCGGCCAGTCAGTTCGTTTTTGCCTACGCCAACTCGTTCAACGGTGCGGTGCAAATGGGTCGCACAACCGAGCGCTTTGAAACCGGTGTGTCGCGCGTCGTGCGTCTGCGAAAGGTGGGCGAATCGTTGCGCCTTTATATCGACGGAAAATTGGCCGCCGAGGAGACGGGCAAGGGTGTACGCAAAGTGATCTTAGCTGCCAACGAGGGCGCGCCGATGGGTCTTGGCGGCATGTTCAGGCCGGCACCGTCGCTTGTTGGCTCGATGGGAAAGATATACATCGTCAAGGGCATCCTCACCACACGGGAAGAGTCGCATATCGACAACGACCTGGCCGACTGGGCGCAGGTGTCGATCAAATCCAACTAACGCTTCAACGGCCTTCGATGCGGTTGCAAACAGTCAGAGTCCAAAGTGACGGAATGGGTGGTAGCGATTGACGGCGAAACCTGACATGAATGGTCTTCGCTGGTCGCCCGAACGCGCGTGGGCCTGGCACGCGCAGGCGCCCTGGTTGCTCGGTTTCAACTACGTTCCGAGCACGGCGTGCAACACGACTGAAATGTGGCAGCGCCAGACCTTCGATCCCGCCGCTATCGATCGTGAACTCGGCTGGGCGTCGGCCATTGGTTTCAACTCTGCCAGGATCTTCGTTCAATACCTCGTCTGGAAGAATGACCCCGACGGTTTGATAGATCGCATCGGCCAGGTGCTGCGAATTGCCACACGCCATCGCATCAGTGTCGTTCCCGTCTTGTTCGATGACTGCGCGTTCGGCGAATCGCCACGGTTTGATCCGTATCTCGGACCGCAGTCTGATCCCACGCCCGGGATGATTCTGCCCAGTTGGACCCCGTCGCCGGGCAGGGCGCTGGGGATGGATCCTGCAGAGGAACCGAGTCTCAAGAGATATTTAACCGATGTCATCGCGGCGTTGAAATCCGACCCCGCAATCGTGTTCTGGGACCTCTTCAACGAGCCGGGCAATGTCGCAAAGGTCGGAACCGCCCCGTTTCTCGAACGGCTGTTCGGTTGGGCAAGAGAGTCTGCACCACCACAACCCCTAACAGTCGGGTCGTTCACGGACAACGAATCGCTGAACAAAATCATCTATCGGCTGTCCGACGTCGTGTCGTTTCATGCCTACACCGATGCAGCAGGATTGGCCAGGCAAATTGAGGTGCTAAGGATCGAGGGATATCCGATCCTCTGCACCGAGTGGATGGCGCGCGGGCTGGGAAGTCGTTACGACACTGATTTGGCGCTCTTCAAGCAGGAGGGAATTGGTTGTTATCAATGGGGCCTCGTGAATGGCCGCACGCAATGTCAGTACCCATGGTCCAACAAGCGCGGCGATCCGATCCCCGAAACCGGCTGGTTTCACGATCTCCTTCACCCCGACGGCACACCCTATCATCCCGCCGAAGTGGAAACCATTTCACGAATTAGCGCCGGGCAATGAGGGTGGTACCTGGCGCGTACGAACCTCGTATGTAGCGTGGCGGGCGGCCGCACTGCGTGGTCAATTTGCCCACTGCCATGAAGACTTCCGAGCCCGCCGAGGAGAAGGCGGGTCAAATTGCCGAGTGTTTCTATAATCGTCACTCGGGCTTAACGTCACTAAGCTCCGTCCTTCCCCGATGGGGAGTAGCCTCCCGCTGATGCGGGCGTGATTGGCGTCAATACGGTCTGCGACCCCGCGTCGCGTGCCCGCCTTTCACCTGCGAACCTTCGCAGAGCGCAAGACCATCATGGCTTCTGTAGCCGTGGTGTTTTGCGCTCACACTTCGACGCGCAACCGCACACGGCACGAATTGGGCGTGCTAATGCTTTGGGTTTGGATAGGGTTTGTCGTATTTGTTCTGTTGATGCTCGCCTTGGATTTGGGCGTCTTCCATCGCAAGGCCCATGTCATCGGCATGCGCGAAGCCCTCGGATGGTCTGCGGTGTGGATCACCATGGGGCTCGCGTTCTCGGTGTTTGTCTACTTTGGCTACGAGCACCACTGGTTAGGCCTGGGGAGCGCCGTCGATGCGGTCGACGGTGGCGTCAACGACGGCGGGTCGGCGACGCTGAAATACCTCACCGGCTACGTCGTCGAGAAGAGCCTGTCGGTCGACAACGTCTTCGTTATCGCGATGATTTTTTCCGCTTTCGCGGTCCCTGCGATTTACCAGCATCGCGTCCTGTTCTGGGGCATCCTTGGCGCACTGGTGATGCGCGGCGTGATGATCGGTGTTGGCGCGAAACTCATCGCAGAGTTCCATTGGATTCTTTACGTCTTCGGCGTTTTCCTCATCGCTACCGCCGTCAAGATGCTGCTCGTGAAGGGTCACGCCGACCCTTCGCAGAACGTCGTCGTACGATTGACCAAACGTTTCATCCCCGTCACCGACCGTTTTCACGGCCAGCACTTCTTCGTCCGCGCCGGATCGGCCGCGTCGCATGTGGCACCAACTCCCGATCAGGAAGTCGAAATCGATCCTGCGGTCGATCGCCTTGAAAGGCTCCGCCCCGGCGCGCTGATGATCACACCGCTGTTTCTCGTGCTGTTGCTTGTCGAGTTCACGGATTTAATCTTCGCCGTTGATTCGATCCCCGCGATCTTCGCCATCACCGCCGACCCATTCCTGGTGTTTACCAGCAACGTCTTCGCCATACTCGGCCTGCGTAGTTTGTACTTCGCGCTCGCCGGCATGATCGACAAATTCAAGTATCTGAAGGTCTCCCTCGCCGCGGTACTCGCGCTCGTCGGGGTCAAGATGCTGATGGCCAGTTGGTTGAAGCAAGTCGTCGGCCCGCACTTCAACTTCTATCTGCTCGGCGTGATCCTGCTGATCCTCGCGACGGGCGTCGTCGCTAGTGTCATCGTGAACCGGCGCGAATCCACCCTTGGCAGACCCGCGACCTGATCGCAACTCGCGCGAACAAATGTGTCGCTACCCAACCCTTCTCTTGAAAGGAGAAAATCCATGATGTGTCCAAAATGCAACGTGCCACTCGAGGTCTCGCAGCGGCAGGGCGTCGAAACCGACGTGTGCCGCACGTGTCGCGGCGTCTGGCTCGACCGCGGTGAGCTGGACAAGATCATCAACCACTATGAAGCGTTCGACCGCGATGAGGAACGCAGCCATTACGACGACTACCGCCGGCGCGAGGAGCGTCAGCCCAAGCGGAAATCGTTCTGGCAGGAGATGTTTGACTGATTGCGTTCACCGACAACGGGCGGCCCACCGGGGCCGCCCGTCATGGTGGCACGGATCTAAGGACATTGAGGCGACATGCCCTAAAGTGGCACCCAACCGCGTCAGTCGCGCTGCCAAGCCGGACAGGTGAGCAGCGTAGAGAGGTTGGGAAGTAAATAGAGCATCAATCGCCTTTGCCGTCGCAGGGGGAGATCGGCGTCAACCGACCGCACACCGAGACTGCCGAACGATATTGTATGTAGACGTTGGGCCAATCGACGGTCAACCGCCATCCACCGCGGAGGAAACCGATTTTATCCGGCTCAGTCTCGACCCTCAGCAAGTTCGGCGCGTGTTCGGTAGCGCGATTGTGAGAAGGTCTGTACATCCTACGCGATGGAAACCTGTCGATCGCCGTTGGAAGTGTTGCGTCGGGCGTAC
>Ga0163144_10021554_pt1 | contig 12802 bp, 12 predicted proteins | sample OliLak19BULKMAT1_FD_123175 | JGI IMG/M metagenome (GOLD analysis project Ga0163144, IMG submission 123175) | Freshwater microbial mat bacterial communities from Lake Vanda, McMurdo Dry Valleys, Antarctica - Oligotrophic Lake LV.19.BULKMAT1 | ecosystem: Environmental > Aquatic > Freshwater >...
CGCGGATTCAAGTACGAGTCCCGACACGCGGTCGGCGGTTGAATGCTACCTCATAGGGGGTCAAGAAACCTAACGACTTGCGAGGGCGGTGGTTGTATTTATCCTGGAGTTTCTTGACCTTTGCCGGGGTGAGATTGTCCATGCTCACGCCTTTGGGCAAGTCCACACGCATCATGCCGATCTGGTTTTCATTGGTACCGCGCTGGTTGGGTGCGTGGGGATCGCAGACAAACGCTTTCCCTTTAAAGGCCCGACCGGTAGCTGTGAACTCACTACCGCGATCGGTGGTGACGCTCCTGAACGCAATACCATTCTTGCCTAGCCTGCGTTTCATCGACTGACTCGTCTTCGTCGCGTCCGGGTGCCGCTGCAACACCAGCTCCATGTACAGGCTCTGACGCTCATTCATCATCAGAATGCGCTGGACATCCTTCTTCTTGCCAACCGCCGTATCGGCCTCCCAATGACCCTTCTGGGTGCGCGATTGCACGTCTTTGGCGCGCAGGTGAATCGATTGTGCGTCGCCGTTCCACGGGCGTCGGGCAGGCCGCTTCAGATGCTGCCGTAACCGCGAAGTGTGCAACCAGGCCTGCCAGCAATACCGCTCCACCGCCGCGTAGATCGCCGGAATGCTGATCGTATGCCGGTCTTGTCGTAACTTGCGCCGCCCGCTGATTTGTTCGGGCGACCAGCCGCGCTTGAACTGGCGCTCCACCTTGCGCCATTCTGCCGCCGGCTTTCGACGACTGTTGGCCGCGCTGCGGGCCACCGCCGCGTCGCGGTGCAACTGGGCGCGATGTGGGCAATAGTTGCCGGCTTTGGTAAGACCTCGGTGTCGTTCGTCGTAAATCACCGACCGATGTCGACGCAATTGCTTGGCTATCTCAGCCGGCGACAATCCCGCCACAAAACCAGCGTGAATAAGGTATCGTTCTTCCAAGGTGAGGGGCGTACCACTCATAGCGGTTTCCTTTCGTGTCAGAAACAAAAGGGTACCGCGGTTCGTTACCTCACCCCTATCTGCTGGTGCCTTAAGTTGTCGGGACTCGTTGTTTAATCCGCGAAAAGCATTGGCAAGGCCCGCCGAATGGCGTTCTGTGAATTGGGAACCTCTCAAAACCTACCGGTAGCCCTTTGCCTGACGAAGGGTCGCCACCGGCGCGTAAAAGGTTTTTAGAAGTTCTCAATTTGCGCGTTGGTTGCCGGTAAATTACGTCGTCTTTTATTACGCATCCAACGCGCCGCATGACGGCATTTTCTTGGGAGAGGCCGCCGTGTACGGCAACGATATGCTCGACTTCGCCGGCCTCGATGGTGAGGATATGCGACTCCATTCCCAGCAGCGTCGCGCCATTGGGCATCGCGCGTTCGCCTAACGGCCACAGTCATTTGCAGTACCCGCTGTTTTGGCTATAATCCGCCTCCCCTTCCAAACCCAGATGCAGAGATTGGCCTCCGGCTCCGCGACCGGAATACTAACCAGCCCGAACCATGCCAACCAACGACTATTGCGCCATCGACTTTGGCACCTCCAATTCAGCCATCGCCATCCCGCACCACGATGGCATGCGGCTGATCGAACTAGAGCCGGGTTTTCTGGGTATGCCGACGGCAGTCTTCTACAACGCCGAAGACGAGTCGCGGTGCTTTGGACGCGAAGCGGTGAAAGCCTATGTCGACGGATATGATGGCCGCCTGATGCGCTCTATCAAGAGCATTCTCGGCTCGGACCTGATGGAGCAAAGCACCGAAATTGGCCACGGCATCAGCATCAAATATATCGATGTCGTCATCGGCTATCTGCGCCACTTGAAGAAAGTCGCCGAGGCCCAGCATGGAAGCGCCCTCACCCGCGTCATCATCGGCAGACCGGTGCGCTTTGTCGACCACGACGAATTGCGCGATGCAAAAGCGATGATGTCCCTTGAAACCGCAGCGCGCGCCGCCGGATTCGAGGACATCGCGTTTCAGTTCGAGCCGATCGCAGCGGCGCTGGACTATGAATCGACCATTCAGGACGAGCAAATCGTGCTGGTGGCCGACATCGGTGGCGGTACCTCGGATTTCTCGCTGGTGCGCGTGGGGCCAACCCGTCACGGACGGCTGGCGCGGCAAGACGACATCCTCGCCAATCACGGCATTCACGTTGCGGGAACTGATTTCGATCAATCCGTAAATCTGGCCGCCATCATGCCGCAACTCGGCTTTGGTACGCTGGGCCCCGGCGGGCGGCGCGTACCGGGCAAAGTCTATTTTGACCTCGCCACCTGGCATCTGATCAATACCGTCTATGCGCACAACCGGACGATCGAACTGCGCGAGATGATCAGCATGTACGCCGACTTGGACTCGTATCACCGCCTGATGAAGGTTGTCAGCAGGCAACTGGGGCACCATCTGGCGGCAAAAGCGGAGCAAACGAAGATCGAAGTGGCGATGCACGCCCATACTCGGATTGATCTGGATCTGATTGAAGAAAATCTACGTACAACGTTTACGGCCGCCCGGCAGGCAGAAGCGCTGGATCACAAGATCAGCCGAATCGTAGGCACCGTCAGGGAAACATTGCTGCGCTCGAATCTGGACGCCGCAGATGTCAGGGCCGTGTATTTCACCGGCGGCTCCACCGGGCTGATTTTTCTTACCGATCAAATTGCTGCGCTGTTCCCGAATGCCAAGGCCGTCAGAGGTGACAGATTTTCCAGCGTCGCCAATGGGCTTGGTATTTACGCAGCGCGGAAATTCGGCAAAGTTCGCTAGCCCACTATTTCTTCATTGCCGAATCTCTACGATAATAGCGCCATGAACTCCACCTCCAGATTGCTTCGTGTTGTTACCCCAATCCTGTTCGCCTTGCTCGCCGCCCTCGTGGCCGGGTGTGCGCCGGTACAACTACTCAATACCTTCGTGCCGGAAGGTGGCCTTGAAATTAGCCGCGATATTGCTTACGGCGCTGATTCTCGTACCAAGCTCGATGTTTATCGACCCAAAAATACCTCCCGATCGCCGACAAAAACGGCAAAGCCTGTAATCGTATTTTTCTACGGCGGCGCCTGGGATTCCGGCGAAAAGGGCGGTTATCTGTTCGCGGCCGAAGCGTTGACTTCGCGTGGCTATGTTGTCGTGGTTCCCGATTACCGGCTTTATCCAGAGATCACCTTTCCGGCATACATGAGCGATGCAGCGCTGGCAGTGAAATGGACCTTTGACAATATTGGCAAATACGACGGCGACATAAACAATGTTTTTGTCATGGGGCATTCTGCTGGTGGGCAACTCGCCGCACTGGCTGCCTATGACAAATCCTATCTGGATCGGGTCGGTGTCGACAGTGGGCGAATTCGTGGCGTGGTCAGCCTGGCGGGTCCAATGGATTTCCTGCCACTGACCGAGAAGAAACTGGAGTACGTCTTTCCTCTTCCGGTACGCGCTGCGTCACAGCCGATAAACTACATCACTGGAAAAGAGCCCCCAACACTGCTGCTGCACGGATTGGCCGACACACGCGTCGGCATCCACAACAGCCGCAATCTCGCCGCACGCATCGCCGAGCGCGGCGGTGCCGTGGAAACGACTTACTATCCAGAAATGACGCATGTCGGCATTCTGCTGGCGCTGGCGGCGCCGCTGCGTGATGGCAAGCCGGTGTTGGACCGGGTGGCGAAGTTTATTGATGAACAGGTGGCGAAGGCGCAGTTTGCCCCTGAGCAGAAACCGAATTCGACTTCAGTCCAAAACAAGCTCTGAGCCGTTGCGTTCCTATCGCTGGTGGACAGCGTACTTGATTCCGAAACACTCGAATCCAGCTATGCGCGCGCGAAGATACGTGAAGGCAGTCGGGTCCCGGTCAGTTGCCGCTACCGCGACGGTCTGCAAAAGCGCGCGTGTTAGTCCGCAGAAACCCCGCCTGCACGCGGCATAATGATCAAGGCGCGACTTTTCATTTCCGAGAAAGAATGCAAATAGACATAGGTAGCTTCTCCATCCCGAAAAAAACTTGGGCGAACGTCGCTGCATTGTTCCTCGCGACCGCGATTTGCGAGGGAAGTGTTTTCGCGCAGACACCGCGTTTGACAATGGGCACCCCACAAGTATTGTCCACGTTGGGCAGTCCACTGCAGGTGAGAGTTCCCATCGACGTTTCGGGTGTTGGCGAGTCGGTGTCGTCCTCGCGATTTTCGCTGGGCGCGCGTCCGCCAAATGCTGCAGTGCCCTTCATTGAGCGCGCCGAAGTGTCAGTGGAAAGCGTAGGCGATAGCGTCGTGTTGGTCATTAGGACGCGCAGTGCGATTGAAGAGCCTGCGGTCGGGATTATCATACGTGAGCAATTGCCAAATGGTGTGCGTAGTCGCGAGTTCTTTCTACTGCTAGACCAGCCCTCGCTAATCGTTTCCCCCTCGACCGAGCGACGCACCGATGTCGCCGCAGCCCCGTCGCCGGCCCCCGCCGCAGCAACGGCAGTCGCATCGCTGCCGGTTGATGCAAAACCTTCAAGAGTGCCGGGCACAGACACAAAAAAATCACCGCTTGCTCGCAAGCCGGCATCTCTCGCCGCGGCAGCCTCACCGAGTATCGGTATTGGTGCCGCTCTCCCAGCGCCAGCGCCACTCAGTTTCAAGGCGCCCGCTTACACAGAGGGCGGACCGCGTTTAAGGCTGTCGGCCGCAGGTGACTTTTCATCCAGGCCAGCAACGACGGCGGCGGAGCGCGAAAATCTTCGCGCACGGCAGTTCACGCTCGAAATGGACGACCTGACATCCGTGCTGCTTGAGCGTGAAAATCGAATCTTGCAGTTGGAGAAAGAACTTGCTGGCCTCGCCACGCGGGTCAGCGTCGCGGAGCGTGTCATAAGCGGCTCAACAACGCTTGCTGAATTGCGAAATACTGCCAGCCAAGTGCCGGCGATTGAATCAACATTGCCGAAGCCGGCGTTAGCGACCAATGTGGTTAAAGGTGATGAAAAACCCGCGTCAGAACCACCGAGTTCTTGGACCTCGATTACATGGATTTTGATATTTACAGCGTTCGCAGTGGTGGTAATCGCAGTCTTGCGTTTACGATCCAAATCCGGCACGACTTCAATCTCGATTCAACCCGGTGACAATCGCGAAGCGGAGTTTGCCGCCACCGTGCTTTCGCAAGATGTAGCCCGCGACTCTGCCAAGATCAATGGCGCGCTGGCTACGATTGCGGCGTTACCAGCTGATCCGCAACCAGCGCAAAAAATGGCAAGGGCACCGATTTCCTCAGAAGCTGAATCGAAGGATTTTTCACCTCCTGAAATACACTTTGAATTGCCGGAGATTGAGGAGGTTGCGTCAGAAGCGAATCGCAATTCGTTGTTGGCAGATGCGCCGTTCTCCGCGTCCGCGCAGAATGCGAGACAGTTGCCAATGGACAGTCAAGTCATGCAGAAAATACGTGAGTTGCAACCCCACTACCTGGACATTTCCCGTCTCGCGCCGCGTGTGGACCTGCCACCGCGGCTGTTACAGCAGGCGGCAACGGTCTACGAGCAAGGAGACGGTGAATTTGCCAAGCGTCTGCTGGCATTCGCAGCGTACAGCAACCCCAATACCGAAGGGTATTGGCTTGCGCTGTTGGAACTCTTGTATCGCGAGACGCTTTCACGCGACTATTTTTTTAACGCTGATCTGTTTCATGAGATTCACGCGGAATCGATTCACTGGAACGAAGTCGCGAGGATTGGGTATCTCTTGAATCCGGCCGAACCACTGTTTGCGGTGGCATCCAATTGGTCGCATGATCCGCCGGTGCTGGGCAGTTGGTTGCCAACAAGTACGGACAATTCGCCGCCGCCGGCCAGAACGGGTTCGTTCGAGTTTACTAAATAGCCCCCACTGGCAAATGGATCATGTCCGCAAGTCTTTGGGCACGCGATCCTTGGAGACGCTATTCAATCGGCCTGCTTACCCACCTCATAGCGGTCGCGTCCGCCCGGTTTGGCACGATATAGCGCATCATCCGGTCCTGGTCTTGAGGCTGCCATGGCTGTCGTAGGCGTATTGGGTGAGTTGGGTGGCGGGCGTAAGTGATGAAAACGACATCGCAACCAGGACGGTGGCGATGAGGGAGCGTGAGACTGACTTACGGAAATTGATCAAGGCAAACTCAAGCATTGGCGGGGTGTTTGGGGTGGAATGGCTTGGGGAGGCTCGTAGAATGGCGATGTGCGTGTCTTTTATTAATTTCAATCAATTGACAGCGTTGTCCCGTACTTCCTTAAGCGCTCGCTCCAGTGGCAAAACGTCAGGTGTGAGCGAGCGCGCCTTCTTCGAAGAGAACCACTTTCGGAATTGCCTTTTTTGCCAGATTGAGTCCGCCGGCAGTGAGCTGGTCTTTGCGTATGCTTGTCCGAATGAGCTTCCCATTCTTTAGCAGGCGCACTTTTACGCAGCCATGCTCTTCGAGAAAACGAAACAATGCCGTATAGATAGCTTTCACAATCGGTATCGATTCCTTGTCATCTTCGTAAGCTTCGAGAATCGCCTCCATGTCAAAGACAACGTAGTTTTCATCACCCATTAGCGCCTCTGCACGATTTTTGAAATTCCTTCTACTGGTATCAACTGACCTGTACATCTGTCTTTCACAAATCGACCGCCCGGTTGCTGGACCGAAAACCGCTCAAAAGGCAATGCAAATGCGGCGTTTCGTTCTACACCGTTGCGACAGTCGGCGCGGGTTCTCTTTGCAATAGAGTCACCAATTGGGCAATCTTTGCCCGCATTTGCCGGCGATCAACGATCATGTCAATGGCCCCCTTTTCAAGCAGGAACTCTGCGCGCTGGAATCCCTCGGGCAACGTTTCGCGGACGGTTTGTTCGATTACCCTTGGACCGGCAAATCCAATGAGCGCTCCTGGTTCCGCGATAACCACGTCTCCCAGCATGGCAAAGCTAGCGGAGACACCGCCCATTGTCGGATCGGTCAATACCGATATGAATGGCAAGCGCGATTTTGAAAGCTGGTGCAGGCATGATGTGGTCTTGGCCATTTGCATCAGGGACAGCAGCCCCTCCTGCATTCGCGCGCCTCCCGAAGCAGTGAAGCAAACAAATGGCAGCTTTTCGTCTGCGCAAGCTTCAACGGCGCGAGCGAATCGCTCACCGACCACCGAGCCCATCGAACCGCCGAGGAAATTGAATTCAAAAGCAGCAGCGATCAGCGGCACCCTGAGTACGTTTCCCTGTATCACCACCAGGGCATCGGTCTCGCCGGTAGCCTTTTCAGCATCTTCCAGCCGGTCCACATATTTCTTGCTGTCCCTGAATTTAAGGGTATCGATCGGCACTACTTCACTGCCTATTTCGGCGCGGCCCTCGGGGTCGAAAAACATATCGAGCCGGGTTCTGGCCGAAATGCGATTGTGGTAATTGCACTTCGGACATACGTGCTGATTATTCTCCAGATCGGTGAAATACAGCGTCGCCTGACAAGACGGGCATTTACTCCACAATCCCTCCGGCACCGCCTTTTTGAGCGCGGTGTTATTGGACTTGATCTTGGGCGGCAGTAGTTTTCGGAACCAGCTCATGAATCCATCTTCATGCGAATATCCGCGAGGAGAGCATGCACGCGTTCAACGCCAGTCTCGGGGCTTGATGCTTCCAATTCCTGAATCAGCCGCGAACCAATGACGACCGCATCGGCAAATTGGGAAATACGCCTGGCGGTTTCCCCATCGCGAATACCGAATCCAACGCCGACCGGCAATTTTGTCTGCGATTTTATCTTGGCGATCATCAACTCCACTTCGCTGGTATCGATGCTGGCGGCCCCGGTGACGCCTTTCAGTGAAACGTAGTAAATGTATCCCCGAGCCGCATCTGCCACCACCTTGATGCGCTGGCTCGTCGATGTCGGCGAGAGCAGGTAGATGATATCGATGCCGGATGCATCCATGGTTTCGGCCAACGTCTGGCTCTCTTCGGGTGGGTAGTCCACGATCAGCACGCCGTCCACGCCGGCGGTAGATGCTGTTTCTGCGAAAGTTTTTACCCCCATGCGCTCGACCGGGTTCGCATATCCCATCAACACGACCGGCGTCAGCTGATTTTTGGTGCGGAATTCACTCACATATCCCAGCACGTCCTTTAGACCAACACCGAACTTGAGAGCGCGCTCCGAGGATCGCTGGATGACCGGTCCGTCTGCCATCGGATCCGAGAAGGGGACACCTAGTTCGATAATATCTACCCCGGCATCTACCATCGCGTGCATCAGCGGCACCGTTATTGACGGTGAAGGATCGCCGGCCGTGACGAAAGGTATAAGGGCCGTGCGCTTTTCGCGCGCCAGGCGCGCGAACGTATCAGCAATTCTGGATGCTCGGGGCGGCATTATTGTTTTGTACCGGTGAGTGCTTGTGAGCTTTCTGCCACGGTCGCCATGTCCTTGTCACCCCTGCCCGATAAATTGACCAGTAACACATTGTCTTTTGCCATCGCGGGAGCCATCTTGATCGCCTGCGCCACCGCATGGCTCGATTCCAGCGCAGGAATGATTCCCTCGGTACGACATAGACGATGGAAAGCAGCCAGGGCCTCATCGTCGTTGATCGCGATGTATTCCGCACGTTTGCTGTCCTTCAACCACGCATGTTCGGGGCCAACGCCAGGGTAATCCAGACCAGCAGATACTGAATGTGTGTCGATAATTTGGCCATTGGCATCCTGAATCAGGTAAGTGCGGGTGCCGTGCAAAATTCCAGGAGATCCTGCCGACAATGACGCGGCATGCCGCCCGGTGGCGACGCCCTCTCCACCAGCCTCGACACCGACCAGTCGCACGTTTTTGTGCGGTATGTAATCGTAAAAAATCCCCATCGCGTTCGACCCGCCGCCGACACAAGCCAGCACCACGTCGGGTTGGCGCCCAATCATTTCAGGCATCTGCGTCAGGCATTCTTTGCCAACGACAGAGTTGAAGTCACGAACCATCATCGGGTACGGATGTGGCCCCGCCACGGTACCGATGATGTAGAAAGTGCTTTCGACATTGGTCACCCAATCGCGCATCGCTTCATTCAACGCGTCCTTGAGTGTACGCGAGCCGCTTTCAACGGGCACGACGGTCGCGCCAAGCAACTTCATACGATAGACGTTCTGCGCCTGTCGCCGGATATCTTCACTTCCCATATAGACGACACATTCCATGCCGTAGCGGGCGGCGACGGTCGCGGTTGCAACACCGTGTTGCCCTGCGCCGGTTTCTGCAATCACCCGGCGCTTGCCCATGCGACGCGCCAGCATCGCCTGGCCAACGGTGTTGTTCACCTTATGTGCGCCGGTATGATTGAGATCTTCGCGTTTGAGATAAATCTGGGCGCCACCGAGCTCATCGGAAAGACGGCGGGCGTGGTAGATCGGGCTTGGCCGCCCTACGTAATGCTCAAGTTCGTATTGAATTTCGGCGATGAACCCCGGATCGGCCTGGGCCCTTTCGTACTCCACCTTGAGTTCGTGCAGGGCCGCCTGAAGCGTCTCAGCAACGAAAATCCCACCATAAGGGCCGAAGTGGCCGGCGGCATCGGGCAAATTGTAAGTTTCAGGCTGCGTCTGCATTTCGTACTTCCTCGATAAATTGCCAGATTCTGGCGTGATCTTTGTTGCCCTTGGGGCCATTGTGCATTTCAACTCCGCTCGACACGTCCACTGCCAACGGTCTGATCATTCGAATTGCGTCGGCGACGTTGGCAGCGTGAAGACCGCCGGACAGCACGATTTGCCGTCGTAACTGGTCAGGAATAACCCGCCAGTCGAAGCATTCGCCGCTGCCGCCGTACACACCATGAGATAACGCATCAAGCAACAGTGCTTTTGCACCTTTATATCGTCGCGCCCATTCTAGCAAATCGTCAGCGGTGGTCCCGTCACCGACGCGGAGCGCTTTCAAATACGGCAACCCGAATTGAGCACAGTAAGATGGGTCTTCATCTCCGTGAAACTGCAGAATTGCGGGCCGCAATTGAACAATAACCTCACCCACCTCATCGGCCCCAGCATTGACAAACAACGCCACTGTCGAGACGAATGGCGGCAACGCTGAAGCAATCGCAAACGCCTGGTCGATTGTGACCGATCGTGGACTGGGCGCATAAAAAATGAGACCTATTGCGTCGGCTCCCGCAGACGACGCAGCTAACGCATCGGTCACGGATCCAATGCCGCAAATTTTGATTCGGGTACGTGGCATCGCTGGCTCAAATATCAAAAGGGTGGCGCACGCGAGCAGGCGGCAGATCGAATTCCGGCGGGTAATCCACGCGACAGAGATACAGGCCGTCTGGCGCAAATGTTGGGGCGGCGTGCGAGCGATCACGTGCCGCGAGCACTCGTCGGAACTCCGCCAGGCTTCGGCGGCCTGCTCCAACGTATACCAGCTCACCGACCATATTACGCACCATATGATGCAAAAATGCATTGGCATGGAACGCAAAGACCATCAGTCCTTTGGTCTCTCCAGCGATGACACTGGTCGCTCGGGACGCGACGCTTGTCTCGTGCATCAGTTTTACCGGTGACTTTGCCTGGCATTGGACCGAACGAAAAGAAGAAAAATCATGTTCCCCAACGAGGAGGTGCGCGGCTTCCCGCATTTTGTCGATATCGAGTGCGCCATGAAACCAACCGACAAGACCGTTAAAGGTGGCGCTTTCTACCGCGTCGTTCAACAAAAGGTATCGGTAAGAGCGCGCAATGGCAGAGAAACGCGCATGGAAGTTGGACGCCACAGGCTTCGCCCAAACGACGCGAATGTCACCCGGCAGGTTGCTGTTGGTCCCGCGCACCCACGAAACATCGTCGCGCTCGATTTCGCTGTCCAGATGCACAACTTGCGCCATCGCATGTACACCGGCATCGGTACGGCCAGCACAGGTTGTCGCGACCTTTTCGCCGAGAAATTTCTCAAGCGCCCGGTCAAGCTGGTCTTGTACTGCACAGCCGGCCAATTGGGTCTGCCATCCACAATACCGGGTACCACGATATTCAAGCCCAAGCGCCATCCGCATACATCACCGCCAAAAACAAAGGGCGCGTCACCGCGCCCTAAACCCAAAACATCGAAATTTCTAAATATCCGCGAGGAGCTTCTTTGCCTCAGCCTGTTGACCTGCATTACCTTCGCGCATGACCTCGTTCAGAATTTCCTTGGCACCATCGCTATCGCCAATTTCTACATAAGCCTTGGCTAGTTCCAGTTTGGTTGCCGCCGCACCACTATCCGTTCCACCTGCGTCTGTGGGGCCATCAAGATCGAGACTCAGGTCGCCAAAGGATGAAGACTTTGCCGTGCCGCCAGTCGACTTGCTGTACTGCTCTTGTGTCGCGCTAACCACTTCGACTGTTTCGGAATGCGATGGTTCATCGAGGGACAACGCCGATAGATCGAAGTCAAAAGACGAATCTTCAGCAGCAGGTTTTGCTGCAGGCGCTGCCACTGGTGCTGACTGGGGCGCGGGCATATCCAGCGCGAGGTCAAAGTCCAACCCCGAACCGGCACCGGGCTTCAGACCGATATCTGCATGCGACGCGGGGCCAGAAGAAATACCCAGATCGAGGTCAAAGTCGGAACCGCCAGCGGGCGCGGGTTGATCGCTGTTCGGCGCAAAAATGTTGATCGCAGGAGACGCTGGCGAGGCCGCATCCGTAAAGCCAAGATCAAAATCCAGATCCGGCGGCGATGCGGATTCAGCGCTGCTTTGGGTTGTCGCCGCCAACGCTGTGCCACCTGCAACAAATGCACCTGTCTTGGCGTATGCAGCGCCGCTTCCGCTGTACAAAGGATTTTGAGGATCGATCGCGGCGCCCATTGCTGCAGCCTTGGCCCAGTTTGGACTGCCCTCACCGACGCTGTCTTTGAACTCACGCGCCACCGTTTCAAACGCCTGCGCACTCTTCCGATTGTGATATATCTCCAGGAGTTTCAGGGTAATTTCGTGACGGCTCTTGTCGCGACTGAGCGCCTCTTTGAGAATTTCTTCAGCCTGCGCGTCGCGCCCATAAGCGATATAAACATCAGCCTCCGCCAGCGGATCGACTTCATCCGTGTCGATGCTGCCTGGGCCGGTCTTATCGAAGTCGGTCAGGAATGAGCTGTTGCCGGTATCGACCAACCCGCCACCCTTATTGCCTGTCACGGTATTTGGTTTTAAATCGCTCGGCATGATCGACGAAGTCTTGCTCATGCTGGTGGTGCTGGACGGGCCTTTTTTCTTGCGGCGAGACATGAAAAAGAGTAAGCCTCCTATGCCAATCACCGCTGCGCCACCTGCGCCCACAATCAAGCCGTACTCATCGAGAAAACTTGGCGGTGGCGGGGGTGGGGCAGCTTTTTTCGGCGCTGCCGGTTTGGCATCGGCTGGCTTCGCGGCCACGACGGCATCAGGCTTGACCGCTGGCGGCACAACCTCGCCAGGCTTGGCGTCCGCTGTGGGGGCTGCCTTTGCCGGATCAGGAGTCACGACTGGCGGCGTTACCTGCGCCACCTTGGTGTCGACCACGGGTGCAGGAACTGGTGCTGCAAGCGGCGGCAAAGGTGGCGCCTTCGCCTCAACCTTCGGTGGCGCTTTGTCCTCAGGCTTGGCGGCAACTTTGGTGTCCACCGGGACCGGCGCAGCCAAGCCCTTTACTTCTGCCAGCTTGCGCATGGTGGCGATCTGTTTTTCCAGATCTACAACGCGGGAATTCGCTTCCTTGAGGGCATTCTCCCGTGCAATTTTTTCTTCTTTAAGTGCATTGATCTGATCTTGCGCACCGCCTGAGGCGCCTGCGCTTCC
>Ga0163144_10021555_pt1 | contig 12802 bp, 14 predicted proteins | sample OliLak19BULKMAT1_FD_123175 | JGI IMG/M metagenome (GOLD analysis project Ga0163144, IMG submission 123175) | Freshwater microbial mat bacterial communities from Lake Vanda, McMurdo Dry Valleys, Antarctica - Oligotrophic Lake LV.19.BULKMAT1 | ecosystem: Environmental > Aquatic > Freshwater >...
CCCCAACCCCCTCCCCAAAAAATTGGAGCGGGGGCAAAAAACCGCCCTAGAATGGTTTTCTCCCCCTTTCTCCACGTAGTGGGGACAAGGGGGGCGGGGGGATAGGGGTTGGTTTACAAATTTGTTTGTTATCCATAATTGACGCTAACATTACTGATTCGTGACTAATTTAAGGAGATACGTTTATGTCGTTTACAAAAAATACCCACCAGATAGACCGTGTTGTGCGCGGTGTGTTATTTGTGATTTTAGCCGTCTTGGGTGTCACCCAATTGAGCAGTAACCCTGTGTTGGGGATTTTGCTCATCGCGGTGGGCGTGATTTTGTTGGCAACCGCCACAGTGGGTTTTTGCCCCATTTATGCCGCACTTGGCATGAATACCAACAAAAAATCGTAGAACCTACCCGTCTGACCGTGAACGGGTTTTTTTTGCCTATTTTTATCACAAAAAATGGGTGTGGCGTAGGGGCATGATATATCATGCCCAAATATTCATCGTTGTGTGAGGTGGGCTTGCCATGGCAAGCCCGTACATTATGCCTATCTACCCCTCAAAATGGGCATATCCAACCCCATTTATGGGGTTTTGGTCGGTTAGGCGGGTGGTTCACCGCCTGCCGTAGCATAGAAATGAGCATATACTTTTAGAACAAGCCCCTTCAGTGGGCTTCACAGGCGACTAGCCTATGGCTTTGAGCCATAGGCGGAACAGCGTATCGAAATGAACTGTGGACAAACCTTATGGAGAACCGAAAACAAATTCATAGGATTATGTCAATAACTCATCATTAAACGTGTTTTCACCCCACCCCCAAACCCCTCCCCAAAAAATTGGAGAGGGGCAAAAAACCGCCCTAGAATGGGTTTCTCCCCCTTTCTCCACGCAGTGGGGATAAGGGGGTCGGGGGGATAGGGGTGCTTTTAAGGTGCTAACTTAACGGTATTAGGCTTACAGCTCTGATAGCTATACGCAATACAAATACACGCACTTGCGCTTATCTACTCATATCATTGTAACCCATTTTTAGGGCGATATGCGAGAGAGTGCGTAAAAAATTTGCAAATTATGAACTTTTTTTACATTTAGGCATCAGACATGCTTTTTATACGAAAATAACAAAAAGCCGTCTGGCTCGGTGACTTCTCCGATTTTGATATACCCCAATTTATGATAAAAATGATGGTTGCGCGTGGCATACGCGGGGGTATCGAGTGACCATAATGTGGCGGGATACGTGGCTTCCATGAAGGTCATGGCTTGGCTACCAATGCCCCGATTATGATAATTGGGGTGAATGTGGATGATATGCAGGTGATAATGCCCCTCGCCCCGATTCATAATAATCAATCCGCCGATAATCGTGCCGTCTAGCACAATTTTATGACAATGATGTTTTTCGATGTCATTCAACATCACCTCAACCGAATCGTAGTGGGGTGGTCCACCGATTTCGACATTGGGATAAATTTTCGCATCCTCATGAAAGGCGCGGATTTGAATATCTATCAGGGTTTGGGCATCGGCAGGTGTCGCTGGTTCAAAAGCGAGATTCATGATGTTATCCTATGGGGGTTAATATGGATAAATAGTAGAAAAATTGAGTGTTGGCAAAATTATAGCATTGTCTCATATTGGTACGCCATGCGCTGGTGCTATAATAGGAATAAACTATTTTGCCCACCAAAGGATAATTTTTATGGATGTGTATCAATTTACATCACTCTCACGCTTTATTAACCCGTTGACCACAGTCACACATCGGCTATTGGCGCTATGCGTGCCTCTGGCGGGGATAATTTTGGGGGTGTATACCCTACTTACAGGCGGGGATTTTGGGACGGCGGTCATGGCGGGGATTCAGGCGGGCGCAAGTGCGCTGTTAGCATGGGTATTGGCGCGAGAAATTGACCCCGATAACGATTATTCGGCGTTTGTCGCGCTCGGCATCGCCACGCTCGGCGCGTTTATTGCCGCACCGAATATTTGGGCGCTGGGGGGTGCTGTGGTGCTAATACGGATTATCAACCACATTGTGGGGTATCCCGCAAAAATCACCGATAGCATCATTGCTATAGCCATAGGCATGGCAACCATGTTGGTCACAGGCGCGTGGATTTTTGGCGTGGTGGTGGCGGTGGCATTTATGCTTGATGCCCTATTGCCCAAAGCACCTAATTTTCAATGGGGCATGGTGTTGGCGATGCTGGTGCTGATGTTGCCCACATGGAATTATCTCAATGTTCAACTGACAAATCCGCCACAGAATTGGCTGGTGGTCGTTTTGGGGATTAGTGCGCTATTCGTGGGGCATATTCTCACCACGCGCCACTTCACCACCAAGTGCGATGCCACCCAAGCGCCCGTTGTGCCGATTCGCATACGGGCGGGGATGGGCTTTTTTGTCGGTATGGCGCTATTATTCGCGCTGGTCTATGGCGATAGTGGGGTCTATGCGCTCATGCCGTTGTGGTCGGCATTTGTCGGTGTGATGATTTTCCGTGGTATCAAATTAATCAAACCAGCGTAGCCCCTGCTCGCGCAGATTGACCACATCCCCTATCACAGTGATGGCGGGTGAGCCGATGTTCTCTTGTTTGGCACGGGTGGGCAGGTCTATGAGGGGCGCAGTCACCACCCGTTGTTGCGGAACTGTCCCCCATTCGATACACATGGCGGGGGTTTGCGGGTCTATCCCCGCCGTAATCAAATGCGTGATAAGATCTTGCAGATAAGTCGCGCCCATGAGCATGACCAGTGTACCCGCTTTAGCGGCGTGGGCGATTGCCTCAAAATTGAGCATACTGGCGGGTTTAGACGGATTTTCATGCCCCGTAAACACGGTGAACGCGCTGGCATAATCGCGGTGTGTGAGTGATACCCCCGCATAGGCTGGCACAGCAATGGCGCTACTAATCCCTGGGACAACCTCAAATGGCACACCCGCCGCATGGCAATAAATGGCTTCTTCTGCCCCACGCCCAAAGACGAATGGGTCTCCCCCTTTGAGACGCACGACCATTTTCCCCGCTTGGGCTTTTTCTACGAGTAGCGCGTTAATTTGGGGTTGTTTGAGCGTGTGCTGATGTCCGTCTTTGCTGGCATCAATCATTTCTGCACCTACAGGAGCTTCGGTGAGGAGCGATGATGGCGCAAGACGATCATAAATGACCACATCGGCACGTTGTAGCAGACGTAACCCCTTGACAGTGATTAAATCGGGGTCGCCTGGTCCCGCCCCGACTAAATAGACAGTTCCTATAGTGGTGGTCATATTTCCCCCATTCATACGCAGGATGATATTTTTAGTGCATAGTGTTAATGGCAAGATTATCTTATAATTCTTAACTAACAATCAAGATAGAATATAGTAAACTACATGAGATGCTATGAGATGACTATATTTAAGGGGTAAAAATGGCAAAGAGGAAAGCACCTCCAGATAATCTTTTCGGCTTACCCAATCGGCGCGGCAGACCCCGTAAACCCCAAAATCCGTTTGAACTTGATATATCATCATCTAAATACGCTCTTGTTAAAAAACGGGGTAGACCATCCAAACCTAAACCATTCTTTACATCACAAACAACATCTACACGTAAAAAGTCGCCTAAGTCTTTATCATCAAAAACGCAATCAAAACCCCTTCATCCTGCGACATTACAGTCTACTTATATTGTTTTTCTACCCGCAATGCTATTATGTGTTCTGATTCCCTCTTTATCCGTTGTGATACTAGGCTTGTCATTTATCTTATTTTTATTTGTACTAAACGCACTTCACCAAAAACACCGTGATAAAACATTGGCAGATGTGACCAATCCATTGATAGATACAGATATTTATGCTCCCCTTGCACCCGCTATAACAGGTCTTGAATTTGAGCATGAGGTTGCATGGCTTTTTAACACCCTCACAAAATATCAAGCCCGTGTCGTTGGTGGGTCTGGTGATGGTGGCGTAGATGTGGAAATTTATAATTCAGGGCAACTGGTTGGGATTGCCCAATGCAAACGCTATGACCCTACAAAATCGCTTCCCCCAGCGCCTGTGCGAGAATTATATGCGGTTATGCACCAAAAGGGTGTCGCCGTTGGTTATTTGTTTACGACTGCCCGTGTCAGCCAAAAAACATTAGATGAGGCACACCGATTGGGGATAAAAATGGTCTATGGCGCACGTTTATTGGATATGCGCCATAAAGCACGACAAAAGGCGGGGAAATATCCTATGGGCTAATCGCATTTAATCATTTTTGGATAGTGCATTCGATAACCACCAATTACACGCCTCATCACACGCGATAGGCGCTAATTCCCGATTATACCATGTGGGATTTCGGATACATCCCCCACACACATTTTTCACTACATCAGCAATTTGCGCGTCATCTAATCCCGCCACATCGCGGTAAATCCCCGTCTGGCGGGCGAGTGTATCGGCTAAGGGTGTGGTCATATACGGCGCGGTGGGCATAATATGGGGCAATAGGCTTGGATACACTGTCTCCACAATCGCGCACACCTCATCCAACGACATGGCGGGTACAATCCATCCCCCACGCAGATTTTTAGCGGTGGCTAGTGGGCGAAATGGCTCATCACGGATAAATCGGCGCAAGTCGGATGGTGTGGTTATAACGCGAGTGATGTTTTCATCGGATGCCACGCGCACACCGTTTTGCTTCACCATTAGCTCACCGATTTGCAGGGTACCGTGTTCTGCCAAATATGCCTGCAACCTATCCCACCCACCACGCGGGAAATTATCCCACACGCTTTTTTGTGAATGAGACGCATAAAGCGTTGCACCCGCTTCGTGTGCGAGGTCAATAATGAGGTCGGTGAGGTCGTTATCTGCGCCGATGGCAGGCGTATATATTAGTTTTTTGCCGTGTATGCTGGCGTATGTCGCATCTTTGGGCAAGCCAAGCGCATTGGGGACATCTATGGTGGTATGCGACCCCATCGCCAAAAATAACGGCACGGCAATGATATTCTCTAGCGGGGTACGCCCATAAATCGTGCTAATTGCTGGTTCATCATCTAAAAACGCCGTGAGGACATCGCCATAAATCCCCATTTGGCGCAATAAATCGGCTTGGTATTCGGTGGCTTCACGGCTTTTGGGATTTTTGCGCGTGCTATGCCCGATAATGGCGATAGTGGCTTTTTCTGGGGATAATCCATGTATGCGGAGCGCATCATCAACACGCTGGCGGACGATTTGCGTGATGCGCGGATGAAATACGGGCGGTGGCGCATAGCGGATGGTGCGACGCTCGCGGGTGCTGATTATTCCCGACAAATTCATCTCTGCGGGGATGACCGTTTGCGTAAAATAACCTTGCGCGGTAAAAAGTGGCACTAGGGTGATGTCGGTGGCGGTGACGGTATCATATACGCCGTGAAAAGTGGGGTATTCTTTCCAGAAGGCGGCGGTGATTTCATCGGCAACACCGAGCGCACGCAATTTATCCACCGCATCCCACACCACCCCCGCCGTATTGGGGCTGATATGTGAGCCGTGTCCGAGCAAAATGAGGGCGTTGGTCATGATGTTGGGTATCCTTTCGGTTTTTGTGTTATTATAGCCCGTTTTTTGACCCGCCACATCCCATTGACAAAATCCGACTTATCCACTATGCTAAGTAGAGTATATCGTCAACCATACCAGAAAGACAGTTATTTGATGACCATGCGCGTAATGTGTTGTTTGATGTGTAAGCAAAGTAAAATACACACGCATTGCTAGGTCATGTTGCCGATAGTCCTATTGATTAGACCATATCCCACACCCTAACAATGCGTTAGGGTGTGTTTTTTTGCCAATTTATTCACATGCTGGAGGGCAATTTATCACATGGCGAAATTGAGTGTTGAAGAAATTAAACTGGCAAGCAGAAATTTGCGCGGGTCAATTTTGGAAGAACTGAAAAATAGTGCCTTGTTCTTTACGTCAGAAGCAGAAAAGTTGCTCAAATTTCACGGAATTTATGAGCAAGAAGACCGCGACAAACGTAAATTAGACCGCACAACAGACCACCATCAAGTCATGATTCGCGCCAAATTACCGGGTGGTCAGCTCACACCAGAGCAATATTTGGCGATGGACGACATCGCAGACAATTATGCCAATGGCACACTCCGCATCACCACCCGTCAGACGTTTCAATTGCACGGGGTACTCAAATCGGAATTGCGCGAAACCATACAGGCGATGAATCATGCGCTGGTGACGACACTCGGCGCGTGTGGCGATATTGTCCGCAATGTGCTGGTCTGCCCTGCCCCCACCACCAATCCGCAACAACAAGCCGTGCAAGAATTTGCCTTTACGCTCAATGAGGCGCTTTATCCACAGACCCGCGCTTATCATCAAATCTTTTTGGATGATACCCAACTCATAGATGACTCCGATATTATCGAAGAAGAACCGATTTATGGGCATACGTATTTGCCCCGCAAGTTCAAAATTGCCATTGCGTATGCGGGTGATAATTGTGTGGATATTTACACCAACGATGTGGGGCTGGTGGCGGTTTTTGATGGGGATACATTGGCAGGGTTTAACCTATTGGCGGGGGGTGGCATGGGCATGACCCACAACAACGATGAGACCTTCCCCAGATTGGCGGATGACATCGCCTTTATCCGACCAGAACACGTCCTAGAAGCCGTGACCGCGATTGTCACCATTCATCGGGATTATGGTAGCAGAGAAAACCGCAAGCACGCCCGACTCAAATATATTTTGCACGATAAAGGTGTGGACTGGTTTCGGGAAGAACTCGCACGGCGTGTCTCTTTTTTGTTTGATGCACCGCGTCCTGTCCAAGAATTTGAGGTCTATGACCATCTGGGTTGGCACGAACAAGACAACGGGCAATTATTTTTGGGTGTGTATGTCGAGAATGGGCGCATTATTGACCGCGAAAATGCCCGTATGCGCTCTGGATTGCGGACAATCATCGAGCAATTCAATTTGTCTGTGAGGCTCACCTGTCAACAAAATTTGTTGCTGACGAATATCAATCCAGCAGACCGCCCTGCGATTGAGGCGATGATTGCCGACTACGGGATTCGCACAGTGGAGAAAATTTCCAAAATGCGCCGTAATGCGTTGGCGTGTGTGGCGATGCCGACATGCGGATTGGCGATTACCGAAGCGGAGCGCGTGTTTCCGCAGATCATCAGTGAATTTGAGGATGCGCTCGATAGCCTCAATATTGGCGATAGCGCCATCACCGCCCGCATGACGGGATGCCCCAACGGGTGTGCGCGTCCGTATGTGGCAGAAATCGCGTTTGTGGGGCGCTCATTAGAAAAATACACCGTGTTTTTGGGTGGGAATCCCAATGGAACACGCCTAGCGAAAAATTTTCTGGATTTGGTGCATATCACCGAATTAGTCCCCACGCTAACACCCATTTTGCGCTATTACCGCGATTGTCGGAACGAAAATGAGGCGTTTGGCGATTTTGTGATGCGTGTCGGGTTTGATGTGTTGCACGCCCTCGTGAATGACCCGGATGTGAAATTGGCAACGGGCGATTAGGATTTTAGGTGTGTGTGGGTGGGTTCACGCCAAAGGTGGCTATCATGTTGGTCATCTGTCCATGATAAAACGCCTCTACATCACCGACTGTTGATTGGATGTGGTTATATAATTCCAGCGATATAATGCCGTGTAACTGTGTCCATCCCACAATCCCCAAATAAAACGGCAATGGCATGGTGGGATAATTATCCGCCTCTATTATCGTTTGAATATGACCCAAAACACCCTCTGGCACATGGTCATAAGGCGGTTTTGGGGTGTATTGCGGGGTCTGCATGACATCTTGTACACCGCCGACAATCGTTGCAAAGGCACGTATCACGGCGGGGATGGTGCGCTCTCGCGGGGCGATATAATTGGCGATGGGATTGCCATATATCAACTGAAAATCGGTAGGATTTGCCACCGCCCACCCGCGATACGTCATGAGAATGGCGAATAACCGATGGTAGGCATGGTCATCCACATGCGCCAGCGCGGTTTGCTCTAGGGCATCTGCCAATGCAGAAAAGGCATCTACTAGCAATTCCGTGATGAGCGCATCCCGATTTTCAAAATACCGATAAATGGCGGGTGCAGTCATCCGCATTTCAGACGCGATGGCACGCAGAGACAGGCTACCTGTGCCAAACTCTGCCATTTGTTGCCGTGCGACACTTTTTATCTCGGCATACGTTGCTTCTCGGCGTTCTTCTCGGCGGGTTTTGGGTGGATTCATGCGTTTTTTCCCTTATACGAAAACATCTTACTACATAGTTTACACCGTTTACCTATTTTGTCAAGGCAAATGGCTGTGATATAATAGTGGTATAAATTTTTTTAGATAGGATTTTAGTGATGACGACCATCGAAATGTTACAAGCCAAAATTCACCAACCGCGTGTGACCCATGCCGACCTCAATTATGAGGGTAGCATTGGCATTGATGTGGATATTATAGCGGCGGCGAAAATGTTCATCAATCAAAAGGTGTTGGTGGTGGATATTGAAAATGGCAATCGGTTTGAGACATATATCATCCCTGCGCCCAGTGGGAGCAAGCAATTTCAGGTCAATGGTGCGGCGGCGCGTTTGGTGAGTCCGGGCGATAGGCTCATCATCATGGGATTTATCCACATGCCCTATCCCCCATCTAGCGAATGGACACCCCGTATTTTGCTCATGAATGAAGATAACACGATTAAAGAAACCATCGGATAACCCTTATGAGAATTTTCGTCACCATGATGCTCATGATTGTGTGCTTGGCGGGATGTAACCTAGAGGCAGAAGCGCCTCTGGCTACCCCCACCACCGCGATTAGCTTCATCAATACACCTGCGCCAATTAATACCAGCGCCCCTTTGCCCACATCGGCAGTGGCAACACCCACCACAGGCGCGGGTACGGGGTGTGTGGTCAATACCACCCTACCGACCTATATCGTCAAAGGTGGCGATACGCTATTCGATATTGCTGTGCGTGCCAATACCAGCATCGCCAATCTGGTGGCGCTGAATTGTTTGGGCAATGCCGACCAAATTTTTAGCGGACAGACGCTTTATGTCTCACAACTGATAGACGCGCCCACCGCCCAATATATATTGGTTTTGGCGGGTGATAACGGCGCAAATGGCATTTTGTTGGGATGCAATGATAGCGCCGTGGCGATTAATAGCGGTCTGGAACTGACGGGTGTGGCACAAGCGGATATTCAAACCTCGCTTAGGGCATTATTCACAGTCACAGCGATTCCTGCACCGTATCTGACTAGCCTACCAAGTGGATTGACTGTGGGCAGTGTAACGGTCTCTGGCGATTTGGCGACTGTCGCGCTCAGTGGGTCACTGCTGGCGGTGGGGACGTGTGGCGATGCGCGGATTCAGGGACAAATCGTGTTGACGATATTCAACTATAGTGGGGTAAATCGGGCTTTGGTGACGCTGAATGGTCAGAATTTACGAAAATTATTCGATACTAGTGGGCTAATTGGTGATGCAGACCCCTATTTGGCGGGTCAATGGTTGCCATAACCCACATGACGGATAGAAAAATACACATTGGCATCATCACACCCGGATTTAGTGCCGATGAAGAGGATTGGTGTATCCCTGCCCTACTGGATTTTATCCACTATCCACCCGATGGCGTGACATTTAGTGTGGTGACACTCCGCTATCCAGATACAACCACGCCATACCAAGTGTATGGGGCATCGGTCACGCCGTTGGGGTTTGGCACACGAGCGGGACTCTCGCGCTATTTCCTTTATAGGGAGGCGATGGGGACACTCAAATCTATCCACGAGAAAAAGCCTTTTGACGTGTTACACGGATTTTGGGCAGATGAGGCGGGATTCATCGCAGTACGGGCGGGTAAGGCGTTGGACATCCCCGTGCTGGTCTCGGTGATGGGTGGCGAATTGGTGCGTTTTCCGCAAATACGTTATGGTCACGGACGTAGTTTTATCGCACGACGGATGATAAAGCACGCGCTCAACCATGCCGATGGGGTGACTGGTGGGTCTGCTGGGTTGTTGGATGAGGTGCAAAAACGGGTAAAATCGCCAAATACACGATTCTGGCGGGCATCGTTGGGGGTAAATACGGATCTATTCCGTCCAGATGGTAAATCCGAATCGTTAAAAGGCAATTTTAAGATACTCCATGTGGCATCGCTATCGCCTATCAAGCATCAGACCTTGCTGATTCGTGCCTTTGCTGAGCTTGTGCCTCATCACAAAAAAGCCCATCTGCATATTTTGGGGGATGGGTCAGATAAAAAAGCACTCATGGCGCTGGTGAAAGAGTTGGGTATCAAAAAATCGGTCACATTTCATGGTGCAGTGGCACATCACGACCTGCCTAGATATTATCAGGCGGCGGATGTGTGCGCGATAACATCGTATCACGAAAGTCAGAGTATGGTCGCATTAGAAGCGGCTGGTTGTGGGGTGGTCACAGTGGGGACGGCGGTGGGTATTTTGCCAGAATTGGTGGCTAGTAAATGGTTGATTGCGCCCCCTCCCCCGCCAGAATTGGGGGATTATGTGGCATTGGGACGTGTCTTTAAGCGACTCGCAGATGATGAGATAGATTGCGTGAGTATCTCGGCTATTGCACGGGCTACGGTCATGCAGGAATTTAGCTTGTCGGCATCGCGTGAGGTGTGGGGGGGAATCTATAACGATTTACTCCATCCACCCCCTTATGAGTAAATTTGTCTTTTATTCTCTTCTCCTATCTTTATCTTGTATCTCAATGACTACGCGAAAAATTATACTCGCTGTCGTTGATAGTTGGTTAAAGAATTTTTGTCCTGTATGTAACATATAGGTAACACGTATGTTACCTATTTTGATTGCTGGGTTGTACGTTTTCGGGCACATACAGTTGGTTTTATGGCTAACACATGACCCCAACGGATTTAGTACAGCCATTTCACCGCCTAAACAGGCATATTATAATGACAGACTAAGGTGAGGTGTGTCTATCCGCCATAAACAGTTTCATGTAGCGTAATATTGTGATTTACCCCAAAATGTGTTAAAACAAGCGATACTTATCAACAGAGGGGTGTCTTTTCATCCCATCAACCAGAAAGAAAATCTGATGGAATTAGGTGAAATCTTACGCATCAATTTGCTATCACCGATGGTTTTAGCATTTGTATTGGGCATCATTGCGACACTTGTCCAAAGTGACCTCGATATTCCAGACCAAGTCTATACCATTATCACCGTTTATTTGCTCTTTGCCATTGGGCTAAAAGGTGGTTTTGACCTCGCCCGCTCACCACTCACCAATTTTTGGGGTGCCGCCGCCATCACCGTTTTTATGGGCGCGGGTATTTCGGCTTGGAGTTATACCATCTTACGAAAATTAGGCAGGTTAGAAGTTGCCGACGCCGCCGCTATTGCCCTACATTATAGCGCGGTATCGTCTGTCACCCTTAGCGCGTGCATTAGCCTGCTTAATACTATCAATGAGCCATTTGAGGGATTTATGCCCACGATGTACACCTTTATGGAGCTACCCGGAATCGCTATGGCGCTCTATATTGCCACCTCGCGTATGGGTAACAGTGGTAGCATGACACAATGGCAAGTTATTAAATCGGCATTGAGTGGCAAGGGCTTCTTATTGCTCGGTGGGGGGGTCTTGATTGGGCTTATCTCTGGGGAGAGTGGCTACAAAAGTGTTTCACCATTTTTTGTAGATTTATTTCCGGGTATCCTCTCGCTATTTCTGCTGGAAATGGGGATGGGTGTTGGGAAGCAAATCAAATTCATCCGTAAAATGCCCCTGTTCCTTATTGGGTTTGCTATCATTATGCCCCTCATCCACGGCACCATGGCGCTATTTCTTTGTCGTATGATAGGACTTTCGATGGGTGGTGCGATTATCTTAGCGACCATCGCCGCCAGTTCATCGTATATTACCGCACCCGCCACCGCCCGCGCCAGTTTGCCGAGTGCCAACCCACTCTATTACCTCACCATGTCACTGGTCATCACCTTTCCGTTTAATCTGACCATCGGCTTGCCGATTTATGTGCAACTTGCCAACCTGATTTATGGGGTATAATCAGAAAAAAAGTGTGTGAGAGAAAAAATCCCATGAGCATCATTATCACCGACCCAGAATTGATAGAATTTCTGCAAGAACAGGCAAAGACGCAGAATATCACCATAGAAAACATTATCCGAAAGGCTTTATTAGAGACGGATAACCCACCCGCCTATATACCCAGTCCAAAAGATGAGGATGTACGGGATATTTATCTCAAAGCGTATGCCAAAGCCCGCATCTATTGGCAATCTGTGGGTGATATAGAAAAAGCCTCTATGACCGATGATGTATTGGATGAGCAATTTGGTGCATTTGATGAAAATGGCATCCCACGTCTCAAAAACGAACTATCAGAAGAACCACCGATAGGGTCTTTGGCATACGCAGGCAAAATGGCACAACAAGCAAATATTCATACACATGCCACATTTGATGCGTCTAAATCTGATGATATTTTGGACGAAGAATTTGCCGATGAGATACTCAAACACATGAAGGACAGCATCCATGAATGATGTTCTAGTGGATACCAGTTTCTTATATGCCTTATACGACCAAAAAGAATTTGCACATAATGGAACAACTATTTTGAATTCAAATGATTTTCAAATTTCAATGGATAAGCATTTTCAAGTCAATTATCAGCTTAAATCACCCCTATCCCCCCAGCCCCCTTATCCCCACTGCGTGGAG
>Ga0163144_10021556_pt1 | contig 12802 bp, 8 predicted proteins | sample OliLak19BULKMAT1_FD_123175 | JGI IMG/M metagenome (GOLD analysis project Ga0163144, IMG submission 123175) | Freshwater microbial mat bacterial communities from Lake Vanda, McMurdo Dry Valleys, Antarctica - Oligotrophic Lake LV.19.BULKMAT1 | ecosystem: Environmental > Aquatic > Freshwater > Lake...
AGGGCGAACTCCCCCGGCCGCGGAGGTCCCGCCGAAGCTCTCCGCGCGCCGCCCGCTCGACCGCGAACCTGCGTTCGAGTAGCGGATGGCGCTCCGACATCCGCTCCCGCGGGGTCAGAGGATCGAGCAATCGAGCGGCGTCGCGTGCCGGTCGATCCTTTCGTTCCCGAACACACGGCGCGCGCACGCGCGCTGTTGAGTGACCGGGTAAGCTCGAAGGGATAGGCCCAGTCCTGCCCATGAAAATCACACCTTCGCAGTGCGGTCCCTCCGCGTCCTCCCGCCTGCGCCTGGCCGCGGTCGCGCTCCTCCTGGCCCTCGCGCCGGGTTGCGCCTCGGCGCCGCCGACCACCGAGCCCGCGGAGGGAGCTCCGAAGAAGCTTTCGGCGCGCAAGCCGCTCGACAAGGAGCATCCATTCGAGTCGCTCATGGCGTTGCAGCAGCCGCTGCCGACCGGCGGCATGATCGAGCGCGTCGAGCGCGACAAGCAGGGCCGCGCGGACTGGGTCGAGCGGATCCACCGCACCGCGCCGGGCGTCGATTGGCGCGCGATCGAGGCCGAAAATGTACGGCGCGAGGAGCGCCGACGCGCGCTGCTCGCGAATCAGGTCGCGCTCTCGACGACCGACTGGACCGAGGTCGGCAGCAAGAACCAGTGCGGCCGGATCCACACCGTCGCGCGCGTCGAGGGCGGCACGTCCGCCTCGCCACTGTGGATCGGCGCGGACCTCGGCGGCGCGTGGCGCGGCGCTGCGAACGGCACCGGCTGGTCGCCGCGGTCGGACAACCTCTACGGCGGCGCGCACCACATCGTCGTCGTGCCGACGGACATCCCGGGTGGGCCGGATGTCGTCCTGCAAGCGACCGACGGCGGTCGCGTGCGAGTTTCGCGCGACGATGGCACGACCTGGGAGACGCCCGCCGGCTTGCCGAACCTGTCGTCGTGCCGCGGCGTCGGCGTGCTCGCGGACCTGGCCGGGACGATCCTGATCTACGGCCAGTACAACTCCGGCGGCACGAAACCGGGTGTCTTCGCGTCGACGGACCGCGGGCGCACGTTCTCGAATCGCTGGACGGGCACGCTGAACCACCCCGGTTGGATGTGGGTGCCGCGCAAGGCGCCGTTCCAGGCTGCGCACACGTACTTGCTCCAGCGCGGCGTGCTCTACGCCTCGACCAACGGCGCGACGACGTTCCAGGCGCGCGGCACGATCGACGCGACGGCGACGCGCGGAATCCTGACCGGTTCCGAGGCGGGTGCGCCGACCCTGTACGCAGCGATCCAGAACGCGAGCGGCTGGAAGCTCCATCGCTCCGACGACGCGGGCGCGACGTGGAGCTTCACGTCGAACATCTCGGACTTGTGGGACGGGACTCTGTGCGCGTCCACGATCGACGCGTCGAAGGTCATGTACGGCGGGCTCGAGGCCTGGCGCTCGTCCAACGCGGGCGTCTCGTTCACGAAGATCAACGGCTGGGGCGAGTACTACGCGAACCCGGCTTCGAAGCTGCATGCCGACATGCCCGGCATCGTCTGCTGGCCGGATCCCGCGGGCGGCGAGCGCTGGTATTTCGGCACGGACGGCGGGTTGTACGAGAGCCTGAACGGCGGCGTCACCGTGAACAACCTCACGCTGACCGGCATCGGCACGAGCCAGTACTACTCGACGCTCACTTCGCGCGCGAACCCCGACCGCATCCAGGCCGGCTCGCAGGATCAGGGTTATCAGCACGGCGTCTACCAGGTCCCGATGGGCACGGGGCCGTCGACCGACTTCGATCAACTCATCAGCGGTGACTACGGCCATCTCACCTCGTCGAACGGCACGCACCAGCTCGTGTACTCGACGTATCCGGGCTTCGTGCTGATCGCCGAGGGCGAGGCGACGCCCGTGCTGCGGCAGGCGAACTTCCCGACGGGCGCGCACGGCTGGCTGCCGATGGTCACGGCGGACCCGCTCGACTCGAGCAAGTTCTTCTTCTGCGGCGACAAGCTCTACCGCTACAACCGCAACGTCGGCTCGAACTGGACGCCGGTGCAACACACGGCGTTCAACTTCCTGACCGGCGGCGCTGCGTACCTCAGCGCGGTCGCGTTCGCGCCGTCGGACGCCCAGCGCATGTACGCCGTGAACGAAGCGGGACGTCTCTTCCGCTCGACGGACCACGGCCTCAACTGGACCGAGTCGGCGAACACCGGTCCGGGCCCGCACTACTTCTACGGTAACGCGATCGCGGTCCACCCGACCGACGCGCTCGAGGCGGTCGTCGGTGGTTCGGGCTACAGCTCGGCCGGCGTGCGTCGCACGCTCGACGGGGGCACGACCTGGATGGCGTTGACGACGGGCTTGCCGGCGACGCTCGTCTACGACCTCGCCTACGCCGAGGACGGTTCGGGCGACATCTACGCCGCGACCGAGTCGGGCGCGTGGCGCTTCGTCCGTGCGAACGGCTCGTGGGTCAACGCGATGCAGGTCGGTACGCCGATCACGACCTACTGGTCCGTGGAGGCGGTGCCCGGGCGCAGCCTCATGCGCTTCGGCACGTATGCGCGCGGGATCTGGGACTACCGGCTGCCGGGGACGCCGCCCGTCGCGCAGTGGGTGCGCTACGGCACCAATCTGGGCGGCGCGAACACGCTGGACCTCGACAGCGTCACACCGCCGTCGATCGGCACGACGGCGACGCTGTACGTGACCGCCTCCGATGTGGGCGAGCGCACGGGCTGGCTCCTGCACTCGAACTTCGGCGGTTCCGCTCCGTTCGCCGGTGGGACCCTCCTCGCGGATCCGATCCAGCGCATGCAACGGTTGCGCGTCGCGGTGGAGGGGGGCGGCGCCGTGCGCTTCCAGATCCCGAACGATCCGTTCCTGGTCGGGACGTCGGTGTTCATGCAGGCGGTGCTGGTCGATCCGAACCAGGCCGGCGGGTACTCGCTGTCGAACGGGATCGAGGGCAGGTACGGGCCGTAGAGGCCGGCGCGCCAGCGTCCTGCGGTCCAACTGGACCCAGTGTGCGAGCGCCCTGGGCTGTCCGTCTTGGCCCCGCGCGGCAGAGCCCTCCGCTAGGGGGCCGCGCGGCAGGGCCCTCCGCTAGAGGGCCGCGCGGCAGAGCCCTCCGCTAGGGGGCCGCGCGGCAGAGCCCTCCGCTAGAGGCCCGCGCGGCAGAGCCCTCCGCTAGAGGATGGTGCCGACGACTTCCGTTTCGAACACCAGGCTCTCCGCGACGAAGCCCTGGACCTGGTACACGAAAACGCGCGAGCGCAGCCGCAGCGTGCGGGATACCCAGTGCATGCGGACCCCCGGTTCGACGATCCCGCGGAAGCGCGTCTCGTTCAGGCCCGCGAAGCCCAGGAAGCTCGTGAAATCCTGCGTGCGCCGGATGTAGTCCCAGCTGGCCAGTTGGGCCGCGGCTTCGGTCATCAAGACGCCCGGGAAGAGCGGACGCCCGGGGATGTGGTCCGCCGCCCACCAGTCGTCGGCGCGGATGTCCTTCCAGCCGACGGATGTGCCGTCGTCCATCCCGAAGTAAGCGATCGAGTCGAGCAGCGCGAAGCGCCCGGTCTGCTTCAAGACCGCGTAGATCTCGGGCTTGGTCGCCACGATGCGCGAGAGGTCGATCGAGGCCGGATCCAGCAGGGGGGCGGTTGCCATGAGGTGATGGAGTGTAGGTGGACAGCAGGTCGCGCGCGGCAATCGATCCACGACTTCCCGCGGCGGCGCCGACGCCGCTACGATCCGCCGGTGCCCAACCCGGATCGCGTTTCCGATTCCGCCTCGGCCCCGCGCGCCGCGGACCTGTGGCCCGCGACCCTGTGCATCCACGCCGGACACCGCGCGAGCGCCGCGGAGCGGGCGGTCGTCATGCCGGTCGTGCACAGCACGACGTTCCTGCTCGACGACGACGCCTACGCCGCGATGACGAGCGGGCGCGCGTCCGAGGCGCTGATCTACACACGGATCCGCAACCCGACGCTCGACGTGGTGCAGCGGCGCATCGCGGCGCTCGAGGGCGCCGAGCGGACCCTGCTCTTCGCGTCGGGCATGGCCGCGATCCACGCCGCGTTGATGGCGACCGTGAAGAGCGGATCGCGCGTGGTGGCGCACCGCGAGATCTACGGCTCGACCTGGGATCTCCTCTCGAATCTCTTGGCACCGTTCGGCGTCACGGCCGAGTTCGTGGATCTGAACGACGAGGCGCAACGCACGGCTGCGCTCGCACGCGGCGCCGATGTCGTCTACCTCGAGTCGATCACGAACCCGTCGCTGGACGTGCCGGACCTCGTGCGCATCGCCGCCGACGCGCGCGCCGCGGGCGCGAAGGTCCTCGTCGATGCGACGTTCGCCACGCCGCTCTTGCAGCGGCCGCTCGCGCTGGGCGCGGATCTCTCGATCCACTCGGCGACGAAGTACATGGGCGGCCACTCCGACCTGCTCGGCGGTTCTGTCAGCGGCGACGCGGCGATCATGAAGTCGGTCTACCGCTGGATGCAGCTCGGCGGCGGTTGCATGGACCCGCATGCGGCGTTCCTGCTCGAGCGCGGCTTGAAGACGCTCGCCTTGCGCATGGAGCGTCATCAGCACAACGCGCTCGAGCTCGCGCGGAGTCTGGAGCGACATCCGCGCGTCGAAACGCTCCTGTACCCCGGCCTCGCGAGCCACCGCGCGCACGAACGCGCCGCGCGCGCGCTGTCGGGCTTCGGCGGGATGCTGTCGGTCGTCGTGCGCGGCGGCGACGAGGCGGCGCTGCGCACGATCCGCCGGCTCGAACTCGCGCTCGAGGCCTCGAGCCTGGGCGGAGTCGAGACGCTCGTGAGCCTGCCTTTCAACACGAGCCACGCGCGGATGTCGCCCGCGGAGCGCCTCGCGGCCGGGATCCCGCCGGGTCTCATGCGCGTCTCGGTCGGCATCGAGGACGTGCGCGACCTGATCGCCGATTTCTCGAGGGCCCTCGACGGTGCCTGACTCCATCGCGCGCGCGCCCGGAAGCTCGCATCCCGGCCCCGACCCCGACACCGAAGTGATGCACGATCCGCGCACCGCCGCTTTCGTCCGCGACCTCAATCACGCCTACGAGCGCGTCCACACCGCGAAGGAGGACGCGTTCTGGACCGCTTACATGGGCACGGCCGACGACGCGGTCGCGGCGCGCTCCGAGCTCGCGCGGCGCGAGGTCGAGCTGCAGACGTTCCTCGCCGATCCGCAGCGACTGCGAGCCGTGCGCGCGGCGATCGCCGAGGCGGAAGCGCTGCTCGACGCGTCGCCGGACGTGCCGCGGCCGCACGCGGACGACATGACGGCTTTGTCGGGCTGGCTCGCGACGTTCGAGGCGCACACGATCGACTCGGCTCCGGCGCGTGCGCTGCAGGACGAGATCGTCGCGCTCGAGGCCGCGCTGGCCGGCGAGCGCGCGCGTCTCGAGCTGCGCGTGCGCGACGCGACGGGCGCGACGCAGCCGGCCTCGACCGTCAAGCTCGGCGTGCTGCTCGCGAGCGATCCGAACGAGTCGATCCGCAAGTCCGCCTGGGATGCGCTGCGCAGCATCGAGCCGCACGTCTTGTCGCGCGGATTCCTCGACGTGGTGAGGAAGCGCAACGAGCTCGGCCGCGCGCTCGGCGCGGAGGACTACTACGACTGGAAAGTGCGGCGCGTCGAGGGGCTCTCGAAGGCCGAGGTCTTCGCGCACCTCGACGACCTCGAGGTGCGCACGCGCGATTCGGCGCGGCGCGCGCTCGATGGCCTCGTGGCCGCGAAGGGAGCCGAAGCGGCGCGTCCGTGGAACCTACGGCACGCGGTCGGCGGCGACGTGACGACGGCGCAGGACCCGTATTTCCCGTTCGCGAAGGCGCTCGAGCGCTACGGGCGCTCGTTCGCGGCACTCGGCATCGACTACCGCGGCGCGACGCTCGTGCTCGACCTCGTCGACCGCCCGGGCAAGTACGAGAACGGCTTCATGCACGGGCCCGTGCCCGCGTGGCGCGAGCGTGGCGCGTGGCGGCCGGCGCGCATCCAGTTCACGGCCAACGCGATCCCGGGGATGGTCGGCGCGGGGCGGCGCGCGCTCGAGACGCTCTTCCACGAGGGCGGTCACGCCGCGCACTTCGCCAACATCGACATGCCCGGCCCCTGTTTCAGCCAGGAGTTCGCGCCGACCTCGGTCGCGTTCTCCGAGCTGCAGAGCATGTTCCTCGACAGCCTCGTATCGGATCCCGACTGGCAGCGCCGCTACGCGCGCGACACGCACGGCGCGGCGATGCCCGTCGAGCTCATCGAGCGCGGCATCCGCGCCGCTCAGCCCTTCGCCGCGTGGAACCTGCGCGCGATGGTCGCGGTGTGCGCGGCCGAGCGCGCGATCTACGAGATCCCCGATGCGGAGCTGACGGCGGAGCGCGTGCTGGAGACGATCCGCGACGTCGAGCGGCGGCTGCTCTTCCTGGACGAAGGCTCGCCGCGGCCGACCTTGTCCGTGCCGCATCTCCTGGCGGGCGAGAGCAGCGCCTACTACCACGGCTACGTTCTGGCCGAGATCGCCGTGCACCAGACGCGCGCGTTCTTCCGCGGCCGCGACGGACACCTCGTGGACGCCGCGCGCATCGGGCCCGATCTGCGCGAGCACTATTGGAGTCCGGGCAACAGCCTCACGTTCCTGGACTTCGTCGAGAACTTGACCGGCGAGCCGCTTTCGTCCGCCGCGATCGCGGCGCACGTGAACCGCGGCACGGACGAAGCGCTGGCGGAAGCGCGCGCCGACGTCGCGCGCGAGCCGTCGATCCCGCGCCACACGGGGCCGATCGATCTCGGCGCGCGGATCCGCGTGGTTCACGGGCGAACGGAAATCGCCGACACGGCACGCGGCGGCTTCGAAGCCGCGTGCGCCGATTTCGAGCGCTGGATCGCGCGCTGATCCGCGTTCACTCCACGATCAGGTTCACGCTCACGACGTCCGGCTCGACGCCGACCTCGAACGACGCGCGGCCCGCGCGACCGTCGGGCGCGATGGCGCGCACCTCGTAGCGCGCCGGGAGCAGGAAGCGGGCGAGCAGCGCACCGTCCGCGTCCGTGCGACCGCGCAGCACGCCTTTCGGCAAACCCGACCCGACGATCTCCGCGTCGAGGATCGCGGCACCGCGCGCATCGCGCACCTCGATGCGCGCGGCTCCCGTCGGCGGCAGCCGCGTCTCGCGCCAGCGCAAGGTCGGCGCGCGAAACTTCAGATTGCCCGGCGGTACGAGCGGACTGTCCGGGACGCCGAAGTGGATCTGGTACTCGCCGTCGACGACGCCCGAGAGGAGGAAGGCGCCGGTCGCGTCGACTTTCACGGTCGTGCGCGCGCGCGTGCGCGCGCTCTCGAGCGTGACCTCGAGTCCCTCCGCCGGCTGGCCCGCGTGGTCGAACACGAAACCGTCGACGAGTCCAGCGCGCGCGATGCGCAGCGTCACGAACACGTCGCTCGATCCGCGCGCGAGCAGCGTGTCTACACGGCTCGAGTTGAGCGCGGCCATGTCGGCGTGGAGCCGATAGCCGCCGAGCGGCAAGTCGTCGGCCTCGAAGCGCGTCTCGCCCTGCTCGAATTCGATGCGGCGTCGCGCCGCGCCCTCGGCGCCGACGAGCGTCGGACTGGGCTCGAGCACCAGCGCCCAGCGCTCGGGCATCTCGACGCCGTCGAGCGTCAGCTCGCCGCGGATCCGACCTCGACCGCGAAAACGATTCCGGTCCTCGGGGAGGCGTGCATCGACTCCGATCGCGATTCCTTCGCGCGGCGCCCGGCCTGCGTCCGCCGACGCGAGGTCCGCGGGCCTGTCCGAGGCTCCCAGCGCGGGCAGGCTGGATCGCGGACCCGTCGAGCCGATTTCGTCGGGAGCGCGGAGCCACAGCCACGCGGCGGCGAGAGCGACGAGGACGACGGCCGCGAGCACGGCCAAGCCCACGCCCGCCGATCCGTCCTTGACCCCGGTCGCCCGGCCGCTTCTCTTCTCGCGCTGCAAGCTCATCCGCCGTACGCCGTGCGTCCGATGCCAGACGGTTCCAAGGCGCGGCGATCGTACCGACCCGAGCCTCGACCCCGCGTCCGCCCCCCTCGAGAATCGATTCCAGCCCCGATGATCCAGCGCACTCTTGCGGCCGCGAAGGTCCTCTCCGTACTGGTCCTCCTCGCGGCTGTTCTGCTCGCCGCGCCGGCGCGCTCCAGCCCGGATCGCCCGGCCGCCATGCCCGCCACCGCGCCGGGCAGCCTGCCGCCGGGCGGACGCCTCTTCGTCCTGGGCTTCGACGGCGCCGACGCGCGCACGGCGGCGAAGATGATGGACGACGGGCTCCTGCCGAATCTGGCGAAGCTGCGCGAGACCGGAACGTTCGCCCCGCTCGGGACCACGATGCCGGCCGAGTCGCCCGTGTCGTGGGCCGCGCTGAACTCGGGCCAGAATCCGGCCAAGACCGGCATCCCGGGCTTCGTGAAGCGCGAGCTCGCGAGCGACGGAACGCCGATGCCCGCGCTCGGCCACGTCACGCACGAATCGCGCGCATCGACGACGTTCGATCTGCCTTTCCTCGAGCGCGTGCTGATCAGCCAGAACGCGTGGGTTCTCGCCGGCGCGGTCGGGCTCGGCACGGCCCTCGTGTTCTGGGCGATCTTCGCCGGCCTGCTCAAGATCCGCGCGCGCATCGCCGTTCCGATGGCGCTCGTCCTCGGCGCGGTGGGCGGAGCGGGCGCGCGCATCTCCGGCGGCTACGTGCCGCACTCGATCGACGACGTGGTCGGGAACCCGACGAAGACCGCGCCGTTCTGGGAGACGGCCGCGCGGGCCGGCGTTCCGTGCGTCGTGATCGACAGCGCGATGTCGTGGGATCGTCCCGAGGTCCCCGGCGCGCGCGTGCTCTCGGGACTGGGCGTGCCCGACGTGCGCTCGAACAACGGCGACTGGTTCGTCTACACGACCGATCCCAAGGTGCTCGAGCGCGCGCCCATCGGCCAGCCGACGAGCACCGCCGGCCGCATCTTCCGCGTCGACGAGCGCGACGGTGTGATCGAGAGCACGGTCTACGGTCCCTACGACTTCGTCGCGATCGACGCCGCGCAGCGCGAGGTCGCGGCCATCGACGCGCGCATGGGTAAGCCCGGGCAGTCGTCGGCCGACGTCGAGGCGCTGCGCAAGCGCAAGCGCGAGCTGCAGAGCGAAGTGCTACCGCGCTTGCAGATCCAGGGCCGCTACCGCAGCTCGGACGAGGGCCGCGTGAGCCTCCCGTTGCGCGTCGAGCTCGCCGCGAACGGCGAGACGCGCGTCGCGATCGGCGCGCAGGAACAGACGATCGCGGAAGGCGGCTGGTCGAACTGGTACCACCTGACGTTCGAGCTCTCGCCGCTCGTCAAGGTCCGCGCGATCACGCGCGCCAAGCTCGTGAAACGCAGCGATCCGTTCGAGCTGTTCCTCGACTTCCTGCAGTTCGACCCGGCGCACCCGGTGTGGTGGCAGCCCGTGAGCCAGCCGCCCGAGTTCGCCGCGGAGTTGGCGCGCGCGGCCGGCGAGCCGTACGAGACCGTCGGCTGGGCCTGCCTCACCATGCCGTTCAAGGACCGCGAGATCGATCCGATCACCTTCCTCGAGGACATCGAGGCCACGCAGAAGTCGCGCGCGTCCCTCTTGCGCGCCGCCCTCGCGCAGAAGGACTGGCGCGCGCTGATGTTCGTCGAGAGCACGCCCGACCGCGTGCAACACATGATGTATCAGTTCGCGGATCCGGAGCACCCGGCGTACGACGCGACGAAGGCCGCGCAGCGCACCACATTCTTCGGCGAGGATATCGCGCTGTCCGACGCGATTCGCGCTTCGTACCAGTCGATGGACCGCGTGGTCGGCGAGGTCGTGAACGACCACATGAAGCCCGACGACACGCTGATCGTGTGCGCGGACCACGGGTTCCAGTCGTTCCACCGCCAGGTGAACTTGAACAACTGGCTCGCGCAGGAGGGCTACCTGGCGGTGCTGCCCGACGCGACCAAGGCCGACCAGCGCGCGCTTTCGTTCGTGGACTGGCCGCGCACGAAGGCTTACGCGGTCGGACTGGGCGGCATCTACCTCAACCTGCAGGGTCGCGAGCGCGACGGCACCGTGGCGCCGAAGGACGCGTCCGCAATGTTGGCCGAGATCAAGTCGAAGTTGCTGGCGATGCAGGACGATGGGCGCAGCGCGGTGCACGACGCGTACGTGATCTCCGAGATCCACTCCGGCCCGTACCTCGACCAGGAGCCGGACCTCATGGTCGGTTTCGCCGCCACGTGGCGCGTTTCGTGGGCCACGACGCTGGGCGACATCCAGCTCGTCGAGGGGCCGACCGCCGGCACGTTCGTCCCCGGCGGCATCTTCGAGGACAACCGCTTGAACTGGTCGGGCGACCACGTGTCGGTCGCTGCGGACCTCGTGCAAGGCGTGTTCTTCTCGAACCGCAAGCTCGATCTGCCGGAGAAGGGGATCGACCTGCTGCACATCGCGCCGATGGCCTTGCGTCTCCTGGGCGTGCCGATCCCGGCCGAGTACGACCAACCCGGTCTGCAGTTCCACGAGTGATCCCGAGCGTGCGTCGCTACACGCCACGCGAACTCAGCGCGGCGCTGGCGCGCGGCGACGACCTGCAACTCGTCGACGTGCGCGAGCCGCTCGAGTGGGACATCGGCCACTTGCCCGGCTCGGTGCTGATCCCGCGCGGCGAACTCTCCGCGCGCCTCGCGGAGCTCGACCCCGATCGACCGGTCGTGTGCATCTGCCACCACGGGATCCGCAGCCAGCAGGCCGCGGCCGTACTCGCGGCGCGTGGCTTCGATCGGGTCTTCGACCTAGCCGGCGGTCTGGAGCGCTGGGCGCTCGACGTGGATCCGGACTTTCCGCGCTACGGCTGACGCGGCGGATCTTGTGCCGCGCTTTGTCGCCTGCACGCACACGGCAAAGATCCTGTCGCTCACGAACGCGGCCTCCAGTCCCACGTAGAGGAAGCGCGAAGTAGTCCTCGCCGGGAATCCGCGCGGGATCGGTTCGTCCGGACGCACGAGCGCTCTCCAGGCGCGTGTGTGTGGGGGGGGCAGGGGGAGAGGGCAGGCTCGAGATGAAGACGCAGGACGAATCGAAAGACGGAGTGGATCGCGGTGCCCGACGGGCGCGGATCCTGTGGCGCGACGAGGACACGGGCGAGCTCCTGTGGCTCGTCCTGACCGGCACGCCGGAGTTCCTCGAGGAGCTCGGCCACGCCGGTTACGACCTGCGCCGCGTGCCCGACCCGCTCCCGGCGGGGACCCGGTTGGCGCCGAATGCGGTCTGATCCGGGCGGCGACGGCGGGGGAATTCGGCGGTGGGTTTCGCAGCGATCCGGGTCGCGCGTTGGATCCGCGGGGGGGCATCCCTAGAATGTCGGCCCTGCGAAACGGGCCCGAGCGCGGTGGAAGATCGCCTCGGCCTCGCTGCAACTCATGACGCATCCCGCACTGATCGAACGCATCACCCGCTCGTTGGCCTACATGCTCCGGCACCAGCCGGACGAGTTCGACCTGGAGGTCGACGAACACGGCTACGCCGAGATCGGCGAGGTCCTCCGCGCGCTGAACGAACGCCTAGGCGAATCGGTCGCCGAGGAGGACGTGCGCGAGGCCGTCGAGTCCGGCGACCGCCAGCGCTACGAGATCGCCGACGACCGCATCCGCGCGCTCTACGGACACTCGATCGAGGTCCAGCCGGGCGAGCCCGCCCGTCCGCCCGAACGCCTCTACGTCGGCGTCTCGCGCGCCGACGCGGACCGCGCGCGCCGCTACGGGTTGCGTCCGGGTCGCCGTCGCTTCCTGCACCTCGCGCTGACGCCCGACGACGCGCTCGAGACGGCGCAGCGAACCGCGCGCGAACACGAAGTGATCGTCGTGAGCGCGATGGACGCCTGGGAAGCGGGCATCAACTTCTACGACCGCATCTCGCTGTTCCTGTCGGATCCGATTCCGACGCAGTTCCTCGAAGGCGCTGTGACGCAGGGTCATCGCGGGATCGCTTCCGGGCGACCGGCGCCGGTCCGTCACGCGCGCGAGGAAGTCGTCTACGCGCGTCCCGAGGAGGACGAAGGTCACGCGGATCTCGACGACGGCGCGCCCGTCGACGCGGAGGCGGGCTTCGAGCCCGCGACGGAAGGCGAGGCCCAACCCGGTGCGATCGACGATGGTCAGCGACGTCGCCGCCGCGGCCGCCGCGGCCGCCGCGGTGCCGAGGGCGCGCCGATCGAGCCGGCGCAGGCGCACGGCGGAGTCGTGGACGAGCGCGCAGCGCCGCGTCACGACGACTACGAGGAAGCACCGCGCGCGCGCGAGGAAGCACCCCACGGTCGCGACGATTTCCGCGCGCAACCTCCGGCGCGACCGGAGCCGCGGCGCGAAGAACGCGCTCCGCGCGGCGGCTCGGGCGGTGGGGACTTCCCGCAGGGCGGGCGCGGACCGGATCGGCCGCGCGAGGATCGGCCGGCGGAACAACGACGCCAGCCTGAGCGTGCTCATCCGGCCGAGCGCTCCGCACCGCGTGCCGACGACCGTGGACACGGCGCGCGCGACGAGCGCCCGCGCGCTCCCGAGCGCCCCTACGACGACCGCACGCGCGCTCCCGAGCGGGCTCGCGAGGACCGCCCGCGCTTCGACGAGCGTCCGCGCCCGGACGACCGCCCGCGCCAAGAAGAGCGTCCGCGTCAACAAGACGAGCGCCCGCGCTTCGAAGATCGTCCGCGTGTCGACGATCGCCCGCGTCAGGACGATCGCCCGCGCTACGAAGATCGTCAGCGCCAAGACG
>Ga0163144_10021557_pt1 | contig 12801 bp, 23 predicted proteins | sample OliLak19BULKMAT1_FD_123175 | JGI IMG/M metagenome (GOLD analysis project Ga0163144, IMG submission 123175) | Freshwater microbial mat bacterial communities from Lake Vanda, McMurdo Dry Valleys, Antarctica - Oligotrophic Lake LV.19.BULKMAT1 | ecosystem: Environmental > Aquatic > Freshwater >...
AGCGTATGGCCGGCCAAATGGGCAGCGACAGGGTTTCCGTTAAAAGACTTAAGATAGCCGTAGTTGATGCATCAAAGAACGTGATTGCGGTCACTGGAGCAGTACCTGGCCCACGTCATGGTATTGTCCTGATAAGGGAAGCAAAGTCGTGAGTACACTCCAATTAACAATTAACAATTTGCAATTAGCAAAACATGGGCAATTCCCAATTAGCTATTCAAATGGTCAAATGGCCAATCAAGCGACCAGAGGGAGCGTCTGATGGTGCAGACCTTTACCAAAACCGGCAACAAATCTACTGCTTCAGCAAAACTATCTAAAGATGTGTTTGCTGTAATGCCCAAAAACCACGAATTGCTAAAGCAGGCCTATGTTACCTACCAGGCTAACAAACGCGTATCACTAGCTAAAACTAAAAAACGCGGTGAAGTTCGCGGTGGCGGTAAGAAGCCTTGGAAACAAAAAGGCACTGGCCGAGCGCGCTTCGGCTCGTCTCGTGTGCCAATCTGGCGCGGTGGTGGTATTGTTTTTGGTCCAACTGGCAACGAAAATTACTCTTTGAACATGAATGTTAAAGCCAAGCGCACTGCGGTTCGCCAGGCTCTCAGCGTGACCGCAAGCGAAGGCAAACTAATAGTAATCGAAAGTTTTGACCCTAAAACAGCAGCAACTCAAGATGTAGCCAAACTGCTAGCTAAACTAGGCTGCACACGTCGAACATTAGTGGCTGTTAGCGCTAAAACCCCAGAGCTTACTAACGCATTTGCAAACTTGGCCGATACCAAACTCGCAACCGCCACCTATCTGAACGTTTATGACCTTTTGAATGCTGATCACGTTGTCCTCTCGGGCGATGCCGTAACCAGTATTCATAACTGGCTAGGTAAAGCTTCTCCGAAAGCTGAGGTTAAATCATGAAAGATTTTGTCTTGAAGCCACGAGTTTCAGAAAAACTTTACGCCCAGAGCAAGGCTCTGAATGTTTTTGGGTTTTTGGTGCCGCGCGATTCCAACAAGCACACAATAGCCCGTGCCATCGAAACCCAGTACGAAGTCGATGTTATAGGTGTTAATGTGTTAAATCAAGCTGGCAAAACCGTGCGCGCTTACCGCAACCGACGTTCGACCTCTGGCAGCCGCTCAGACTACAAGAAGGCTTACGTTACTATTAAAAAAGGCCAATCTCTGCCTGTTTTTGCGGCTGTTGATGAAGCTGAAGCTAAAGCCGACAGCACTCAAAAGCAAGTCGACAAACAAGCTAAAAAGAAGGCTAAGGATTAATCATGGCTATTAGAACACTTAGACCAACTACTCCTGGCCAGCGAGGTATGACCACTCAAGACTTTGACGGAATTACTACTCGCAAACCGCTTAAATCATTACTGGTAAATCAGCGATCCAAAGCCGGACGCAACAACCAGGGCCGCATTACAACTCGCCACCAAGGTGGCGGGGTACGCAAGCACTACCGAATGATCAACTTCAACCTAAGTGATGTAAAAGCTGTCGTCGAAGAGATCGAATACGATCCAAACCGTAGTGCCAGAATTGCACGTGTCAAAGACGAAAACGGTGTTTATCACTATGTCTTAGCTGCCTCGGGCATGAGAGTTGGCCAAAAAATTGAGTCTGGCGCCGAAGCGCCTATTCAAAGCGGCAACCGCCTACCCCTTAAGAACATACCTGCCGGTAGTGCCATCTACGGTATCGAGTTGCAACCAGGAAAAGGCTCACAGCTAGTGCGTAGCGCTGGCGTAGGGGCTCAATTGGTCGCCAAAGAAGACGATTATGTACAAGTCAGGATGCCAAGCGGCGAAATCCGCAAAATTAACGCAAACTGCATGGCTCACATTGGCCTAATCGGCAACGAACAACACCAAAACATCAACGTCGGCAAAGCCGGCCGAAATCGTCACAAGGGTATTCGTCCAAGTGTCCGCGGAGTTGTTATGAACGCGGTTGATCACCCTCACGGTGGTGGTGACGGCGGACGACACCGTATGGCTAGAGCACCAACAACTCCTTGGGGCCAAAAGACTCTTGGGTACAAAACTCGCAGCCGCAAAGCAACTTCAACCAAGTTTATCGTAAAGACACGCCATGAGGCGAAGAGGAAATAATCGCTATGCTCCAATTTACAATTTTCAATTTACAATTTTCAATGGATGAACAATTAGCAGTTATCAATGATCCCGAAAACAAGGAGAGGAAATAATTATGATTGATGCATATAAACCTAGTGCACATGATGAAATAGCGTTGGCAAGACATGAAATGCTCGGTGCTGGAGCTTGGGCTGTAGGCTTTTACGTAACAAATGCATTGGTGGATACAAAAGCAGCAGGAACACCACAACAAGTATTTGCCAGTATGGGCGGGATCAATACCGGACAACCTGGCAACATTACATCCTTTAATGCTCAAGCAATCGGAGATAACTATGATTTTCCTTGGGCAAATGCAGTGGACTTCGTTGATGGCGTCAAGGCATCAATTGAAGCAAACAGAACGCTAATTGGAGCACAAAATGTCTAGATCACTTAAAAAAGGTCCGTTTATTGATTTTAAGCTTGCCAAAAAGCTGGCTGCTCTTGGTAATGACGACCGCACAATTGTAAAAACATGGGCGAGAGCTTCAACCATTCCACCTGAGTTTGTTGGCCACACCGTGGCCGTTCACAACGGTAAAGTTCATGTGCCAGTACATATTACTGAAAACATGGTTGGCCATAAGCTTGGTGAGTTTTCGCCGACCCGCAAGTTTCGTAAACACGGCGGTAAAATGGCTAAGAGCTCAGAGGTAAGTAAATAATGAACACTCAAGTACTAGCAATTGCTAAGGGCGTTAGAATGGCACCACGCAAGGTGAGTGTTGTCGCCGCATTGGTTCGTGGACGCACTGTTTCAGACGCATTGACTATTCTTTCGCACACTCCAAGACGCTCAAGCACAGTTGTATCCAAAGTAATTGCGAGCGCAAGAGCTAACGCCGAGCATAATTTTAACTTAAAGCCCGACACTCTAAAGATTGCCGAAATAACTGTTACCAGTGGTCCAAGGCTCAAACGCTTTAGACCAGCCGCTCATGGTCGGGCTCTGCCATTCCAGCTAAAGAGCAGCCATATCCGCGTAATTGTCACTGGCGAAGAACGCAAAAAGAAGACCGATGATCGAGGAGCGAAAACCGAAGAAACTTCAGTCCCCAGTCCTAAGCCCGAAGGCCTCGATTTGCCCACCAAAGGAGGTGCATAATGGGTCAAAAAGTTAATCCAATCAGCATGCGCCTACAGGTTAACAAGCAGTGGCGCAGTAAGTGGTTTGTTAGCAAAAAAGATTACGCTAAGTTCTTAGGCGATGACCTAAAAGTTCGTAGTTTGATTCAGAACAGCCTTGGTTCAAGAGCAGCTATTAACAAGGTTGAGATCGAACGTTCTCCAAACCTAGTTACCGTAACTGTGCAGACAGCTAAAGCCGGTGTAGTTATTGGCCGCGGCGGTACGGGTGCACAAGACCTTAAAACTGCTATTGAGAAAATCTACGGAATTCCAGCCAGATTGAACATCGAAGAGATCAAAAAGCCTGAGCTACACGCTAAACTAGTTGCCGAGAATATCGCCCACCAACTTGAGAGACGCATTTCATTCAGACGAGCTATCAAAATGTCATCGGCCAATACTATGCGTGCAGGTGCCAGAGGTATCCGCATACAGGTATCGGGCCGTTTGAACGGAGCCGAAATGTCGCGCCGTGAAAAAGAAGTAGCAGGCAGCGTTCCTTTGCACACTATTCGAGCCGACATTGATTTTGCACAGATTCACGCCAAAACTGTATCGGGTATTATTGGGGTTAAGGTTTGGATCTATAAAGGCGAGGCACAGTCGTGAGTACACTCCAATTAGCAATTAACAATTTGCAATTAGCAAAACATTGGCGATTAGCTATTAGCAATTCAAATGGCCAAAGGATAATTGCTAAATATTTGGCCAATGGCCAATGGCAAATGGCCAATCAAGCGACCAGAGGGAGCGATTTATGTTGATGCCAAGCCGAACCAAGTTTAGAAAAGTCCGCAAGGGCAAGAACGACGGTGTTGCTACTAGCTGTAACCGTGTCGCATTTGGAGAGTTCGGCTTGCAGGCAATGGCCAACGAGCGTATCACCAGCCGACAAATCGAAGCCTCGCGACAAGCCATGACGCGCTACGTAAAACGCGGTGGCCAAATTTGGATACGTATTTTTCCCCACACTCCGGTAACCCGCAAGCCTCAAGACGTTAAGATGGGCAGCGGTAAAGGCAATCCAGAGTTTTTTGTAGCAAAGGTTAAGGCTGGTACCGTTTTGTTCGAAATGGGCGGAGTCACCGAAGATATCGCCCGCGAAGCAATGCGTTTAGCTGGCCATAAACTGCCTATTAGAACCAAGTTTGTGCTACGGGGCGGAGGGCAACAGGTATGAAAATGCTAGAAATCCGTAAACTATCAACCGATACTCTGACCAAAGAGTGTGGCAAGCTACGTGACGAAATCGCTGAGCTTAAGAGACGGCTGCATACTGGCGAGCTGCAGAATGTTCGCATTATCCGTAGCAAACGTAAAGAGCTAGCTCGTGTATTAACAGTACTTGGCGAACAACTAAGTCGGGAAGGTCTATAACATGGCGCGAATATTATCCGGAGTGGTTGTTTCTAACAAGGCTACAAAAACCATTGTTGTATCTGTAGCGAGCAGCAAAACGCATCCGCTCTATCAAAAGAAGTACACCATCGGCAAACGATTCATGGTTCACGACGAAAAGCAGCAAGCCGAGGTCGGCGACAAAGTTACGATAATTGAATGTCGGCCACTGTCAGCTCGCAAGCGACACTCTCTTGAAAAGATTGTCGAAAAAGCCGCAATCTCCGAAAAAGATTTGGTTAAAAACGTCACAGCCGAAACCGCAAAAGCTGAGACAGAGAAGATGGAAGATAGAAGGCGGAAGGTAGAAGATCCTGAGCTCAGTACTCCGGACTCAAAGCTCAAGGCTCAAAGCTCACCGCTCAAAACCACAAAAAAGACCGAGGATCGGATAGAGCAGACCGAGGATCGAGGATCGAAGATCGAAGAAACTTCCCCAGTCTCCAGTCCTCAGGACTCGCAGCCCAAAGCTCAAGACTCAAAACTCACAGCTCAAAGTCCGAAACCGGAGGCTACCAAATGATTCAACAAGAAACAAGACTAGGTGTCTGTGATAACAGCGGCGCTAAAGAAATCCTTTGTATACGCGTACTCGGTGGCACTAGGCGCCGTTATGCAGGCATTGGCGATGTTATTGTTGCAACAGTAAAACAAGCTAACCCTAGCGGTAACGTACCAAAAAAATCAGTTGTTAAAGCAGTAGTTGTCCGCACCAAGCATGTTATTCGCCGCAAAGATGGTTCAACTATCCGTTTTGACGACAACGCCGCAGTAATTGTTGGCGACGACAAGTTGCCAAAGGGAACACGCATTTTTGGTCCCGTGCCTCGTGAGCTGCGTGACTTGGGCTACAGCAAGATAATTAGCCTTGCTCCGGAGGTCCTGTAATGGTTTATAAAATCCGATTAAAGAAAGACGACAACGTGGTTGTGCTTTCGGGCAAATACAAGGGCAAGACCGGCAAAGTAACAGCCACGCATCCTACTGAAAACAAAGTTACAGTCGAAGGCATTAACATCGTCAAACGACACCGCAAGGCCACCCAGGCAAACCCTAAATCAGGTATTTTTGAGATTACCAAGCCAATTTGGGTTAGCAAAGTTGCTTTGATTGACCCCTCAAACAAGAAACCTTCCAAAATTGCCTATAAATTCGATAAAGCTGGCAAGAAGATACGCGTCTATAAGAAGTCAGGTAAGGAAATAAAATAATGGCAAAAACTACTACATCGTACAAACCACGGCTCCAAACTTTGTTTTTTGAGAAGCTAACTGCTGAACTCCAGAAAGATCTTGGTCTAACTAACGTTCACGAGGTTCCAAGAATAGAGAAGGTAATTGTGAACGCTGGTCTTGGTACTGCGAAAGACGACAAAAAAGTACTTGAGATCGCTTCAAATACAATTAGCAAGATCACCGGCCAAAGACCCATCAGCACCATAGCCAAAAAGTCGATTGCTACGTTTAAGTTACGAGAAGGCAGCAAAATTGGCCTCAAGGTAACTCTTCGAGGCGCACGCATGTACGAGTTCCTGGACCGTGTCATTAACATCGTTTGGCCCCGACTGCGCGATTTTCACGGCATGTCCAACAGATCGTTTGATGCTCAAGGTAACTACAGCTTCGGCTTCAGCGATCAATCTGCTTTTCCTGAACTGACGTTTGAAGAAACATCATCGCCCCACGGTCTACAAGTAATCGTAGTTATCAAATCAAACTCAATAGAACACTCAAAAGCACTATTAATTAAGCTTGGCGTTCCTTTTGAGAAAATTCACAGCCCTAAATCCGATAAGGAGAAGAAGTAAATGGCAAAAAAATCAATAATTATCCGTGACCTAAAAAGAAAGCAGATGCACGACAAATTTGCAGACCGGCGTGCTGAGCTAAAAGCTGCCTCTGATTTTGAAGGTTTGCACAAATTGCCGCGTAACAGCTCTCCGACCAGGCTTAAGAACAGGTGCAGTGAAACGGGCAGACCGCGTGCTTACATGCGTCAGTTCGGCTTGTCGAGACTGTCTTTTAGAGAACACGCTAGCAAGGGTGAAGTACCCGGCGTAACGAAAGCGAGCTGGTAAAATGAGAAACTTTACAGTTTACGGTTTACAGTTTACGGTTCGGCTTCGTTCATTCGTAGCTACAACAATCAACAGTAAACAATCAACAGCAAACCTGATTGACAGAAGGGAGATCAGATAAATGGTTTCAACAGATCCAATTGCCGATATGTTAACCCGCATCCGTAACGCGGTCGCTGTTAACAAAAACGAAGTGCGAATGCCTCATAGCAGCATAAAAGAGGCTGTTGCTGGCATTCTAAAAGAAAACGACTTTTTGAAAGCTGTAACAGTTGGAGAATCCGAAATCGGCGCCTTCAAGGAGCTGGTGATCACTGTCAGCCAACCCGGTGCATCTGTAAACTTCACGGAGATCGACAGATTAAGCCGGCCAGGACAAAGAGTCTATGTTAAGGCCGACGAAATTCCACGAGTAAAAAGCGGGCGAGGTATCGTTATTGTTTCGACATCTCAAGGCCTAATGACTGGTGATAACGCTCGTAAGAAGCGTCTTGGCGGTGAATTAATGTGTAGGATTTATTAGTCATGATTACATTCCAATTAACAAAACATCGGCAATTCCCGATTAGCTATTCAATTGGCCAAAGGATAATTGCTAAATATTTAGCAAATGGTCAATGGCAAATGGTCAATGAAGCAACCAGAGGTAGCGTCTGATGAGTCGCATAGGCAAATTACCAATTAAAATTCCAAACGGCGTCGTTGTGTCGGTTGATTCAGGCCAAGTAACGGTAAATGGGCCAAAAGGCAATCTAAGTCGAGAGCTACTACCAGGACTCAGTATTACCCAAGAGGGTGAACTTTTAACGGTTGCCAGGGATTCCGAAGAACAGCAAACCAGAGCCAAACACGGCCTTATGCGTACGCTTATCGCTAATATGGTTCAGGGTGTAACCGAAGGTTTTAGCAAGACACTCGAAGTTGTTGGGGTCGGTTTTAAAGTCGCTTTATCAGGCGGGGGTTTAAAATTTAACCTGGGCTACTCTCACGAAGTGATATATAATCTGCCGACAGGCGTTTTGGCCTCTGTTGAACAAAACACAGTGGTTATAAGCGGTATTGATAAGCAAGCTGTCGGCCAAGTTGCTGCCGAGATTCGTGCTTTGCGTAAACCCGAACCATACAAAGGCAAGGGTATCAAGTATGCCGGAGAACGAATTTTGCGAAAAAGCGGTAAATCAGGCAAAGAGAAGGCCTAATAATTATGAAAAGACTAATTCTTAAAAAAGCTAACGCCCTACAAAGACGGGTGAGAGTTCGCTCGCGTATTCACGGATCTGCCAAGCGACCAAGGCTTAGCGTTAGCATAAGCAACCGGCATATTACTGCTCAACTAATAGACGATGAAGCCATGAAGACTCTTGTACACGTTGCCACCGAGAGCCAAAAAGCAGTCGTTGGCACAATGACGGAGAAGTGTGTTTGGGCCGGTACAGAGCTTTCAAAAAAAGCTAAAACCGTTAAAATTACCAAAATTGTTTTTGATCGGGGTGGCAAACTATATCATGGAAGAATAAAGGCTTTGGCTGATGCAGCCCGAGCAGGCGGATTGGAGTTTTAATATGGATAAACGAAATACATTCCGCAGACGCCCCGAGATGGCTCCCGAAGAAAAACAGTTTGACGAAAGAGTTATACACATTGACCGTGTTGCCCGCGTTGTTAAAGGCGGTCGACGTTTTCGATTTCGTGCATTAGTTGTAGTCGGGGATCGTAAAACTAAAGTCGGAGTTGGTAGTGCCAAGGGCGCCGACGTTACAGCAGCTATTAACAAAGCCACTGAAGTAGCTAAACGGAATCTTGTTGAAGTTTCACTTAAGAACGGCACAATTTCTCACGAAGTAACCGCTAAGGTTGCCGGGGCTTACATTTTGCTTAAACCCGCTTCAGTCGGTACCGGACTTATTGCAGGTGGCGCAATCCGAACAATCTTAGAAGTTGGCGGAGTGAGCAACATACTTTCCAAGTCGTTAGGTTCAAGCAACAAAACCAACATTGCTTACGCTACAATTGAAGCTTTGCAATTAGCGCGTCCTAAAACCGAATGGACCACCAGTAAAACTTCTGCAAAAGTAGCAGCTAAAGAGGCTAGCAAATGAAGTACAACGACCTAAAAGTTACAGCCAGCAAACAACGCCACCGCGTTGGCCGTGGTATATCTGCTGGACAGGGTAAAACAGCTGGACGCGGAACCAAGGGTCAAAACTCACGGACTGGATCAACGGCTAAACCAGGTTTTGAAGGCGGTCAGAACCCACTAATGAAACGCTTGCCGAAAAATCGTGGATTTACTCAGTTTAGAACAGCCCCAACAACAATTTCGACAGATCTTTTGCTTTATATTAAAGGCTTGGTTAACACTGAAAGCCTACACAAAGCCGGATTAATTGAGAATCCCCACATCAAGGCAAAACTAGTTGTCGGCAAAAACGAGATCAAAACGGCCCACAAAATTGAACTACAAGCAGCCAGCTCCGAGGCCATCAAAAAAGTGTCCAAAGCAGGCGGCAGCTTTACAAAAGTTTCTCAAAACCCTCGCGTTTCAAAAAAAGCTAGCAAATAGAATTGCACCTCGGCCCCCAGCCCCTGCTATACTTAGGTGTATAAGCCAAGAGGGAACATAAAGAGTGAACTGGAAACTGATGTGGAAGAGCATGGCGCACGACGATATGCGAAAGCGTATCCTGACTGTACTAGGTATTGTTTTAGTTTTCAGAGTTTTAGCGCAAATACCTATACCGCTTAGTGATCCAACCACACTTAAACAACTACTAGAAAACTTGTTTAGCGCCGCTCAAGGCTCAGATCTACTAGGCTTTTTGAACGTACTGTCTGGCGGAGCCCTGGCTAATTTTTCGATTATGCTACTTGGACTTGGACCTTATATAAACGCATCGATTATCATGCAGCTTTTAACGCGCGCTATACCCCGCCTTGAAGCTCTGAATAAAGAAGGCGAATTTGGACGGAGAAAAATCAATCAGTACACCCGTATGCTATCCTTCCCGCTTGCTATCATTCAATCTGTTGGTGCAATTTTTTTGGTACAACAAACCGCCGGCCAAGTAGCCGGCATATCGAGCATTACTGCCAACGCTACCAGCCTCGATTGGGTGGTTATGGTGTCAGCACTAGTCGGCGGCTCAATGCTACTTATGTGGCTAGGCGAATTAGTCACCGAACAAGGAGTCGGCAACGGCATCAGCCTGTTGATAACAGCAGGAATAGTTTCTTCACTGCCGTCTACAATATCGTCAATTGCCGTCAGCGTTTTTGCAGGCGAGGAATCAATAACTTTATTCGGCAAAACCATCAATGTCAGCCCAGACGCGTTGCTATTCAGTGCAATCATTCTGGCTGTAGTCGTGCTGACCACGATGATCGTAGTAAAACTGAACGAAGCCTCGCGCAACATAACGATCCATTATGCCAAACGGGTTTCTGGAAGCCGCACTTATGGGGGCGTAACCACAATTCTGCCGGTTAAACTAATCACAGCTGGAGTCGTTCCGATTATCTTTGCGGTGGCATTCTTAAGCGTTCCGGCATTTGTCGGACAGCTTCTAACAACCAATGCCAGCGCACGGTTGACTGACTTAGGACAGAACTTGTACACCTGGTTTCAAACACCTACGTCAGCTTCTCTGCATCTGCCCGGCTTTACACCCTTTATCTATCCGTTGACCTATTTCTTACTAGTAATAGCGTTTACGTTTTTTTACACCAGCATTACTTTTAACAGTAAAGAGATAGCCGAGAACCTGCAAAAACAAGGCGGTTTTATCGATGGCGTGAGATCGGGTAGCCAAACCGAAAAGTACCTAAAGCAAGTGGTAGGCAGATTAACGTTTTTCGGTGCATTTTCATTAGGGTTTCTGGCAATCGTGCCGATAATAGGTCAAGCATTTTTTGAAACTAACATCAGCATCGGCGGAACTAGCATTCTTATCTTGGTGGCAGTTGCTCTCGAAACCCTGCGCCAAGTTGAGTCTCGAGCTCTGATGGTGACTTATGATGACTATTCGTCGCCTGACTTCTTTGAGGGAGATGCTGCCAACTCTTTGAAGGCGGCGAAAAAGCCAGGTTTTATTCACAGAATACGAAAAAGTTAAAAATAAGTAAGATTACTCTTTTCAAAAGATGTAATTTTTGCTATAGTAAACCTTGAATATAATTTATGGTCAGTAGCAAAGAAGTGATAGAGCTCACGGGTACGATTACAGAGACCCTTCCGGGTACTCAATTTCGTGTCGAGCTCCAAAATGGCCACAAAATTATAGCTCACGTTGCTGGTAAGATGCGGAAACACTTCATACGCATTGTCCCGGGCGACAGCGTGACGGTTGAATTGACACCTTATGATCTTTCTAAGGGTCGAATAACCTACCGCAAATCTTAATTTTAATTAGCAGTGTGTCACCACACGTTTAAGGAGTGATGATCCGCATGAAAGTGCGTGCAAGTGTCAAAAAAATTAGTCCTGATGATATCATTGTTCGACGCAAGGGTCGTGTTTACGTTATCAACAAATTTAAACCCAAGCATAAGCAGAGGCAAGGCTAAATGTTAAATTCGAAATCAGAAATCAGAAATTCGAAACAAATTCGAAATCAGAAACTCGAAACAAATTTCAAATGCGAAGGTTTCGGATTTCGGGCTTCGAGTTTCGTGCTTGTCGCGACCGGAGGAAGCAGGTAGTGGCTCGTATCTCGGGTGTAACAATTCCTAATGAAAAGCAGATAAAATTTGCTTTGACCTATGTCTATGGAATCGGCGAAAAGACTAGTTCCGATATTTTGGCAGTTACTAAAGTGGATCCGACAGTTAGAGTCAAAAACCTAACGGATGCTGAGATCTCTCGGATTCAAGATTACATTTCTGAGCATCATTCGGTCGAAGGCGAGCTTCAGAGGACCGTTACCGGCAACATTAAACGGCTTAAGGATATTAAATCTTACAGAGGCCAGCGTCACATCAACAATCTACCTTCTCGTGGCCAAAGAACCCGCACAAATGCCAGAACTCGTCGTGGAAAGAAGATAACAGTTGGCGGAACCGCCAAGAAAGCACCGGAGAAGACTTAAAAAATGGTTACAGAAGAAACAGTCCAAGAAGTTAAGGCACCAGAGGCTAAAAAAGAGTCGTCTGTTGATGATACAAAGTCCACTTTTGCTGTAACTCCGAAAAAAAAGAAAGCTAAGCGTACAGTTGCCCATGGGCAATTACACATTCAGGCAACCTTTAACAACACTATCGTGACTTTTACAGACATGTCAGGTGCTGTTTTAGCAACATCTAGCGCTGGAGCTTGTGGATTTCGCGGATCAAAAAAGAGTACAGCCTACGCGGCACAAATTGCCACCGAAAAGGCAGCTGACAGCGTTAAGCAACAGTATGGCCTTAACCGTGTTGATGTGTTGATTAAGGGCATTGGCCAGGGCCGCGAAACGGCCGTTAGGTCCCTTGGAAGTCTAGATATTGCCGTAGAGAGCATCAAAGACATCACTACCATGCCCCACGGTGGTTGCCGACCACCTAAAGCGAGGAGAACCTAAACTATGGCAAAACCTAGTATTGTCAAACAATCTCGTCGAGAAGGTTATGCCCTTCATCCTAAGGCGCACAAGGCAATGGTTAAGCGAACCAGCACGCCAGGACAACAGCAAAACAATCGACGACCAGGCAAAGCCAGCCAGTACTCTATCCAGCTTCGTGAAAAACAAAAAGTTAAGAGGTTGTATGGTCTGCTCGAAAGACAGTTTTCAAACCTCATGAAAGAAGCTTCTAACAGTCGCGGACAAGCAGGCCAGGTTCTACTGCAGTATCTAGAACAGCGTGCCGACAACGTCGTGTACCGTGCGGGCTTTGCGACAAGTAGACGCGCCGCTAGACAGCTTGTTACTCATGGGCACTTTTTGCTAAACGGCCGACGAGTAGATATCCCATCTATGCGTCTTAAAATTGGCGACCAGTTAGTTGTCCGAGAACACGCCCAAAACACTAGCTATTTCAAGAACCTTGACACAGTTAGCCCAGCGGTAGAATCTGCCAC